>Ga0070729_10000765_pt1 | contig 60334 bp, 45 predicted proteins | sample tdDd472_FD_66725 | JGI IMG/M metagenome (GOLD analysis project Ga0070729, IMG submission 66725) | Marine sediment microbial communities from the Atlantic coast under amendment with organic carbon and nitrate - tdDd47.2 | ecosystem: Environmental > Aquatic > Marine > Coastal > Sediment | place... | reverse complement strand
GAGCCACCGATGTCACTACCGTCGGTCGTGTCCGAACTACCGTCGGTACCCGCATCAGACCCACCGATGTCACTACCGTCGGTCGTGTCCGAACTACCGTCGGTACCCGCATCAGACCCACCGATGTCACTACCGTCGGTCGTGTCCGAACTACCGTCGGTACCCGCATCAGGCCCGCCGATGTCACTACCGTCGGTCGTGTCCGAACTACCGTCGGTCGTGTCTGCGGCATCCCCGCCGACGCGACCGTCGGTCGTGTCGGAGCCGCAGCCTGCCGGCGCGCACGCGAGGCCGAGCAGCAGGACGGCACGCAACGCGGACGTGGCGTGTTCGAGCCGGATCACGGGCATCAGGGGGTCGCCGGATCCAGCTCGAGGGGGGCGTCGTCGAAGAGTTCGCCCCGGACGGCCTGCAGCTCGCGCCGGTCGGCGCGGCGGTCGTCCGTGCGCCGCCCCACCATCCGCAGCGCCGCCGCAGCCAGGGCCTCGCGGTCGACGTGGGTCTCGACGAACGGGTACAGCTCCCGCTCCTCGAACCGCACGTGCGCGCGCGTCAGCGCCGCGAACGAACGGAGCGCCACCTCGACCCGATCCCGAGGCGCGAGACGCACCCGCGCCAGCACCGCGCCGATGTCGACGTGCTCTGCGATCATGCGCGCGGCAAACGCTGCGCCCTCGTCACCGAGTCGACGCAGCATGGGCACGAGCAGCATCTCTTCGTCGCCGAAGTGCGGCAGCAGGTGCCGATCCCCGTGCGTCAGTACGCGGCCTCGAAGCCCGTCCACGTCGCCATCCCCGAACCGTGAGTCCCCGGCGAGCGAGCGCTCGATCGTGGTGCACAGCAGCAGGGTGTTGCGATGATCCCACGACAGAGGGACCAGAGGGGCGGCGCGGCGCGGCATGGCAGGCCTGGGTTGGATCGGGCCCTTCAGTGTGCGGCCAACGGGCCCCGGGCGCAACTCCGAACCGCTCGTCCTAGCGCGTAAACACCCACCCCGCCGACGGTTCGCCACGCCAGCCGGACCGCAGCGCCGCGCTGAACTCGCCCAGGCTCGTCGTGTACAGGTGGTCCTGCGTCGACGGATTGTACAGCCGGTACAGCTCAATCGATCCGGGCACCTCGCGCGTCCCGATCCAGCCGAGTTGGCCCTCGTACGCCGAGCGTCCGTACTCTTCGCAATTGCGGTCCGTCGTGTAGAGGTGACGCGCAATGTCCGGATTGAAGCACCGGTAGAACGGCGCAAGGTTCGGCGCGGAGCTCCGGTACAGATAGAAGTAGTTGGCGTTCTCGAGCGTGAACCCACAGCACGACGCCTCGGCCAGGCTCGTCGTGTAGAAGTGGTGCCCGGGCTGAAACGACCGGTGCACACCGACAGTGCAGCCGCCGATCTCGTCGATGCTGCCGTCGCAGTCGTCGTCCACCAGGTTGCACACCTCGGTCGGCGCGGGCACGTCCGCGCACCGCACTCCTTCGGTGCCGCTGCAGACGTACGCGCCGTCGCCGCAGACCCCGCAGCTCGTCCCGAGCGACGGCGCCAGCGTCGAACAGCCACCGCACCCGTTGAGCGCCGTGTCCCCGTCGCACCGGGTCGCGTCCGCCCCGTTGCAGACGTACCGGTCGACCCCGCAGCGCCCGCATCCGGTGCCCGGCGGGTTCGCGAGCGAAGCGCAGCCGCCGCACGCGTTGCGCGCACCGTCGCCCTCGTCCCCGGCGCAGACGACGCCGTCCCGGCCGTCGCACGTCCAGGTGCCCGATCCGCACGTCCCACACGACGTGCCCGGGGTCGCCGCCAGCGCGCCGCAGCCACCGCACGCGTTGCGCGCACCGTCCCCCTCGTCCCCGTCGCACACCACGTCGTCCGCGCCGTCACACACCCACGCGCCGGTGTCGCATGTGCCGCACGCCGCACCCGGCGCGCCGGCCAGCCGCTCGCAGCCGCCACAGGCGTTCGCCAACGTCTCGCCGTCGCACACGAGCGCGTCCGTGCCATCGCACACGAGCGCGTCGAGACCGCACGACCCGCACGGGTCCCCCGGCGCGCCGTCGAGCGGGCCGCACCCGCCGCACGCGTTGCGTGCCCCGTCGCCGTCGTCACCGGCACAGATCAACACCTCGGGCCCATCGCAGGCGATCTCACCGCTGTCGCACGTCCCGCACACCGCGCCCGGCGTCCCGTCGAGATCGGTGCAACCCCCGCACGCGTTGCGCGCATCGTCACCCGCATCGCCGGCGCACGCGGTCGCTTCGGTACCGTCACAGACCACGCTGCCGCTGCCGCACGTCCCGCACGCGTCCCCGGGCGCCGACGGCAACACGCCACAGCCGCCACACGCGTTCAGCCGCTCGTCCCCCGGATCGCCATCGCACGCCACCGCGCCATCGTCGGTGCACACCCAGGTGCCCTCGGCGCAGGTGCCGCACGGCGTGCCGGGCTCGCCACCCAGCTCGGCGCAGGTGCCGCACGCGTCCGGCGCGGTCAGGTCGGTCTCACAGCCGTTCTCGGCCAGACCGTCGCAGTCGCCCCACCCCTCGTCGCAGGCACCGACCCCGCACGCGCCGTCGTCGCAGATCGCCGTCGAATTCGGCAGGTCGCACACGACACCGCAGGCCCCGCAGTTCACCGGGTCCGACGCGAGGTCGAAGTCCTCGTCGATGTCGAGATCGCAGTCGTTGTCGATACCGTCGCAGATTTCGGTCGCCCCCTCGAAGACCTCGTCGTCGCCGTCGTCGCAGTCCGCACCGGCGCACTCTGCACCGACGCCGAACCCGTCGCCGTCGTCGTCCACGCACGGGCTACACACGCCGGTGTCGGGCATGCACCGCCGGTCGCCAGCGCCGACACGGTCCTCGCAGGCATAGCCATCGGGGCAGTCCCCATCCGACGCACACGACGGCAGGCAGTGCCGCCCGTCGTCGGTGTCGACACAGGCGAAGGCGAGCGATCCGCACGCCAGGTCGCTCACGCACGGCGCGCACAGCGCCTCGGAGTCCGGGATGCACAGCCGCACCACGTCGCCCGCCGCGTTCTCGAGCAGGCGGCAGGTGTAGCCCGGCTCCGAGCATTCGCCGTCGCAGAGCTCCGAGCAGATCCGACCCGCCGCCGTGTCGAGGCAGTACCCGCTGGCGCACTCGTCGTCCGCGCTGCAGGCGCAGCCGAGGGTCGTGCACTCGGCGCCGTCCGGCGTGCCATCGGGTGTCACGTCACGGGGCGCGTCCGGCGGGGCGTCGAACCCGGACAGGTCCTCGGACACGTCCCCCGCGCCGGTGTCGTTCACCGCGTCCGCGTCGATCGTGCCCGTATCGTCGCCGAGATCGGGCCCGAAGAACGACTCGGGCGGGGTGTCCGATCCGCACGCCGAGACGAGGCCGAGCGTACCGAGTCCGACGATCGCGGCGAGCAGTGTAGAGCGCGCGTGCATGCTGGGCGTCCGAGCTGGGGGCCCCGTCACGATCACGGGCCCCAGCGAGCGTGTCAAACCTCGATGTGCCGTCGTGACCCCGGATCCGCCGATTGGATTGCGACGCACGAGCCGAGCGAACCACGCTCGACACAGACGCACCCCTCAGTTCACCCCCCTCGGCTGGCTCCTGAACGCCCCTACGCTAGCGTGACGCCTGAATCCGCAGAAAGAAGAACCGCCCGGCACCGTCCGACGGCTCACACGACGTGCCCCGCACACGACGGATGCGCACGTACCACTCGCCGCTGTCGTCGCCGGCGTCGTCGTCGCGCTCGTTGAACCCGACGGACTCGTAGTTGCTGCCCGTCCCTTCGCCCGCGCCGAGCGAGCGTTCGTGGGCGATGTCGAGCCGGCAATCCGAGGCGCTCCGATAGAGCGTGAGCTCGTATCGGTGGTCGTCCGGGATCCCGGACAGGCTCACGAGGATGTACTGGGTCGTCGACGCCGTGTCGTCGAACCGGAACCGAAAGTAGTCGTATTCGTCCGACGCGTCGTGAAAGCGCGGGTACACCTCGGCGCTGTCGGCGGGGGTCGGGTGATTGCCGACGAACCATGCGTCCGCGCAGCTATCGTTCGGCTCCCACGCATCGGGCACGACGGTGTCCACCCCGTCGCAGTCCTGGTCGATGCCGTCGCAGGCGATCTCGTCGGTGGCCACGACCTCGCCGACGCACGCGCCCGGCTCCCCCCAGGCGCACGTGTCGAGACAGGTGCGTTCGGCCGTCCCGAGCGCGCACATCCCCACGTCGGACGCGCCGCACGCCTCGGCCTGAACCTCTCCCGGCGCACAGGGCCCCTCGTCGGTACACGCCGACCACTCGCCCCACGCGCAGGCGAGATCACACGATCGGGTGGTCGTGCCGCAGTTGCCGCAGGCCGCCGACTCGGTAGCCCCCGGCTCACACGCCTCGCCGCACCCGCTCGGCGCGCCCCACGTGCACGAATCGAGGCACACGCGCTCGGACGTCCCGCCGCAGGGGCAGGTCACGAGCTCGGTCGCGCCGGGTTCGCACTCGACGGGCGCACAGCCCGACCACGCCCCCCAGCGACCGTCGACGCACGCCCGCGTCTCGGACGCCCCGCCGCCACACGTACAGGCCCGCGTCTCGCTCTCGCCGACCCCGCACTCGAAGGTGTAGCACGCGCCTTCGATGCAGGCGCCGCCGGGGCACTGGGCGTCCGACACGCACGCCGCCGGCACTTCGCACGCCCCGCCGAGGCACAGCGAGCCGATCGGGCAGTCAAGATCACTCACGCACTCGGGGTCGATACAGATCCCGTCTTCGCACGTCTGATCCGGCGTGCAGGCGCACGGCAACCCGGTCGTCAGGGGCTCGGACGAGACCCCGCAGCCCGCGAACCACAGGCACGCCACGACCACCCACAACCGGGCCGTCCATCGTGCATTCATTGCATCCTCTCGAGGTGGAGACCCTCGGAGTGTGACCTGCTCGGGTTCTGCGGTCAAAGCCACGAGCCTGGCGGGGACCGCTCCCGGTGTGGGAGCGGCCCCCGCGGCTCGGCTTCAGCCCCGCACCTGCGGTGGCGTGCCCCGCGAGACAGACCCTCTCGAATCCAACCGACTCGTGTGCGCCAGGCGCAACGCACAGATCGACAGCTGGTCCGACGGGTTCGTCATCATCGCGTCGTCGAAGAGGCGACGGGACCCGAGGGCCCCGCCGTCGTGGGCATGCAGGTGTCGGCGAGGCCGACGGCGAAAGTCAGGACAATGGCGGCTTCGACCATCACGCGGACCACGAGCCCCGCCGTCGACGGCGTGGTGCGTGCGCGTCCGGTCGACGCCCGCTTCGTGTGAACGGTCGAAGTCATCGTTCGGTCCCCTCCAGCGCCTCGGACACGAGGCGGGTCAGCAGCGCGTTGAGCAGCTCGACCTGGAATCCGCCGATGGTCGGCTTCTGCTCCAGGTGGGCGTCCCCGATGCCGGAGTGGTCCGTGAGAAAGGTGTAGGTGCCTCCGGTCGCGATCCCGAGGGACCGGACGAGAAACTCGGTCGGCTTGTCGATGCCGCTGCCCGACAGCCCGATGATGCGCACGCCGGTGGCGGACGCGGTCTCGGTCGCCGCCCGCATCCGGGCCAGCGCGTCGGGTCGATGGTGCGGCGGCGCGTCGAGGGCGAGCACCAGCAGGCGAGCCCGGGCCGAGTCGCTCCAGGTCAGCTCGTGCATCGCAGCGTGCAGCGCCGCGTCGACCGCCTCAGGGAAGTCGCCCCCGCCGGTCGCGTACTGGGCCGCGAGAAAGCGCTGAGCCACGTCGAGATCCGACGACAGGTCCGACGACCGGGTGACGTACTCGTCGCCCTCGTCGCGGTACACGACGATGCCCACGCGCACGGTCACGCCGTCGTGCTCGGCCCGCACAGCGTCGACGACGCTGCGCAGCTCGGCCTGCAGGTACTGCAGCTCGTCGCCCATCGATCCGGTCGTGTCGACGACGAAAGCGAGGTCGAGCACCTCGGCCGGGTCCGTCGCGACGTCCAGCTCGACCTCGATCGGCGCTTCTTCGCCGAGCGTGACGGTGTCGAGGCGCGTCACGTGACCCGCGTCGCACTCGACCTCGAGCGACCAGTCCATCGGCGCCTCACCGAAGAGCCCGCCGAAGACCTCGGCGCGCCCGGCGGCGTCGGTCCGGGACGTCCACCGCACGGACTGATCGTCGCCAACCAGCCGCACCTCGGCGTCCACGACGGGCGCACCGCCGATGTGGACCTGCACCGCCGCGTGATCGCGGGTGAACAGACCCCAGTGGTCCTCGACCCAGGCCCAGCTCTCGACGTCGACGGCGGTCGGCGCCATCAGGTCCGTCCAGAACCACCAGTTCTCGAGGTCGTCCCATTCGCCCGCGGTGAGCTGGCCCGCCGGGACGGTCTCGATGCAGTCGTCGCCCTGGCAGGTCGTGCCCGAAGGGTCCCCCGCCGTCGTGTCCGAACCGGCGTAGCCCGCCGACTCGGCGTAGGCGTCGTCGGCGCTACCCTCGGCCGCGAGGTCGTCGCTGCCGCACGCACCGAGCAGCGCGGCGCAGGCGACGAGCGCGATGCCGCGCCACGGCATCAGCGAGGGCTGCGTACCGCCGCGCCACGGCATCAGCGAGGGCGCGGTCGGGTCAGCGTGTGAGTTGTCGAAGTGGGTGGCCATGGTGGCTGCCGGGTCGACGAGCGTTCGCCCCCCTCGCATTTCAACCGCCGTGCCAACACATCGAGAACCCGGTGCTCATCGAGCTTCTCGCGCGGTTCGCCCTCCCGGGCCGCTTGCATCCCACCCTGTCGCACATCGAGATCGCGACATCCATGTCAGGGGCGCCGCATTCCCCACGGACAACGCGACGCGCAAACCACTGCCACGCATGAACATTTCATCAACATGAGCGGTTCGGACAACGCCGCATTCACCCGGGGTGTGGCGAGCCGGCGGTCCTCGTTCTGCACGCAGTCGACCAGGGCATCGCTACCGCGTCGGACGCCCGCCATCGAGCCACGGCACGAGGCGGTAGCGTCGCATCCACGGCGTCATCCGCGACCACGTGTCGTCGTCGACCACGACACGCAGGACGTGCCCCGACATCAGCTGGATGATCGCCCACGTCGAGTGCAGTACCGGCAGCCCGAGCCACGCGAATCGCGTGACGTGGTCGATCCGGTGAATCTCGTCCCACCGCACGTGCAGGTCCGCGTCGCCCCGGCGCACTTCGAGCCCACTCGACCCGAAGCTGATCTCGTCCGGGATCGACGCGGCGATGAGCCGCTCGCGAACCGTTCGCGCGATGGCGATCGACACGAGCAGGCCGCCGAGCGCCCGCGTCGGCCCCACCGGATCGAACCCGCCGACGAGCAGCACCACACCCGCCGCAGCGAGAACGAGCCCGACCACCGTCGCGCGTGCGGCGACGGCTCGGCGGACAGCGGTCAGCGTGAGCGTGAAGGGTTCCATCGCCGCCCAGAGTCGCGCCGGCGCGGCAACGTGTCGAGGGACTCCCGCCCGCGCCGCCACTCGACCCTCACCGCAACGAGCGCGCCAGCCGATCCATGCCCTCGTCGATCGTGACCTTCGGCACGTACCCGAGGTCGCGTTTCGCGGCGCTGATGTCGTACCAGTGGGCGGTCGACAGCTGCCGCGCGACGAACCGGGTCATCATCGGCTCGTCGTCGCGACCGAGCACGCGGTACACGAACTCGAGCACCGCGCCGGCGGTCCATGCGACACCGGCGGGGATGTGTCGCTCGCACGGCTCCAGCCCGCCGGCCACGCAGATCCGATTGATCAGGTCCTTCGTCGCGATCGGCTCGTCGTTCGTGATGAAGTACGCCCGCCCGGCGCAGGCCGCGTCCGGCGCGAGGCGGTCGAGCGCGTCGAGGTGCGCGTCCGCCGCGTTGTCGATGTACGTGCCGTCGATCAGCCGGTCCCCCGGACCCACGATGCGCAGCTTGCCACGCCGCTTGCGGTCGAGGATGCGCGGCACGAGGTGGTTGTCGCCGGGGCCCCAGATGAGGTGCGGCCGCAGCGCGACGGTCGACAGGTCCGCGCCGTTCGCGCCGAGCACCGCACGCTCGGCCTCGGCCTTCGTCTTCGGATACGCGGTCTCGTAGTGGTCCGCGTACGGCGCCGACTCGTCGACGCCTTCGACGTCTGCGCCGCTGTGCACCACGCTCGGCGTGCTCGTGTACACCAGCCGCGACACGCCATGGGCCCGGCAGGCGGCGATCACGTTCTCGGTGCCGACGACATTCGTCTGGTGGTAGCTCGCGTACGGCCCCCACACGCCGGCCTTCGCCGCGACGTGAAAGACGGCGTCACAACCGTCGGTCGCGTCGAGGACGACCTTCGGGTCCGACAGATCACCGCGCCGCGCATCCACGCCGAGGGCGTCGAGCGCCTCATAGTGCCCACGGGTGAGCGATCGGACGTCGTACCCGCGCTCGCGCAGGCGACGTACGATTGCGAGACCGAGAAACCCGCCGCCACCGGTGACCAGCGCCCTCATCGCCTTGCCGCCTCCACCGCGAGCAACTCGCGGTTGATCTTCGCGTTGTGGCGGATGTCGACCGGGAATCCGTCGTGCACCAGCACCCGCTCGATGCCCGCGGTGTGGTCGTGCTTCGCGCCGATGGCGCGCAGCTCGTCCGCCAGGGCTGCGTGGTCCGTGCCCCGGTGCTCGGGCCACAGCTCGACCCACAGCACGGGCTCGGTCACGCCACCCCGGTCGACCCCGACGATCGCCGAGCGAAAGACCTTCGGGTGGGTGTTGAAGACGCCCTCGACCGGGATCGTGAACAGCGTGCGATCACCGAGCTCGACCCGGTGGCGCTTGCGCCCACAGAACCAGAGGCGACCGGTCTCGTCGAAGTACCCGACGTCGCCCATCCGGTGCCGGACCGTGCCGTCCGCGTGCCGGATCTTGGCCCCCCGCGTCTTCTCTTCGTCGCCGAAGTACGCGGTCGTGACCTGCGGCCCGGCGACCGTGATCTCGCCGATCTCACCCTGCGGCAGCGCGAGGTCGTCGGACCACTGCTCGATCGGGCCGTCGTCGATGCGGATCACGCGCACGTCGACGTTGTGCACGGTGCGCCCGACGCAGACGCCAGCGCCCTGCTCGGTGCGCGGCCACGTGTCGCCCAGAATCTCGCTGCCGGGCAGCGTCGCGACCGGCAGGGACTCGGTGGCACCGTACGGCGGGTGCACCTCGCCGCCCTCGGGCAGCATGGCGTAGATGCGCTTCAGCACGTGATCGGGCATCGGCGCACCGGCCGAGATCACCCGCTTCAACGTGTCCGGGAACGCGACGTCGTTCGCCTCGCCCCACCGCGACACGGTGGTCAGCAGCGCCGGCGAGCCGAACATCATCGTGACGCCGAAGTCGCGCATCAGCTCCATGAGCATCGACGGATCGACCTGGGCCGGCTTCGTGAAATCCATCTCCGGCACGACCGTCGTCACACCGAGCGCCGGGTCGAAGAGCGCGAAGAGGGGGAAGGTCGGCAGGTCCACCTCACCCGGCCGGATGCCGTACATGTCCCGGATCGTCTCGACCTGGGTCATGAACGTGCCGTGCGTGTACACCGCGCCCTTCGGCGGGCCCGTGCTGCCGCTCGTGAACAGGATCGCCGCCACTTCGTCCGCCGCGGTGGGCGCCATGGGCTTCGGATCCGCCGCCCGCCCGAGCGCCTTCACGTGCTCGAGGGTCACGCCCCCCCACGGGCCCTTTCGCCCGACGGTCACCCACTGCTTCAGTGTCCCCTTCGCCCAGCCGAACAGCACCCGGGCGATGTGCGCCTTCGGGATGCCGATGAACGCCTCCGGCGCTGCACGCCCGAGGCACGCCTTGAGCGACTTCAGCCCGATGCCCGGATCGACGAGCACCGGCACCGCACCGACCTTGAAGATCGCGAACGTCAGGGCAAAGAACTCGAGGCTCGGCGTCACCATCAGGGTGGTGCGCATGCCCCGCGTGATCCCGATCGCCTCGAGCCCACGCGCGATGACGTCGCTGTCGTGATCGAGCTGCGCGTACGTGTAGTGCGTATATCGCCGCTTGCCGTTCGCGTCGCGTCCCGCCGGATAGAAGATCGCCGGCGTGTACGGCTGCTTCGCCGCCATCTCGGGCAGCGTCGACGCGATGTTGAACGACGTGCGCGCGCTCATTCGGCCGCCCCCGCCGCCCCATCCACGGGATGCGCGCCGAGAAAGCCCACGATCCGCTCGATCAGCTCGGCGCCGACGTCTTCGAGGACGTAGTGGCCCGCGTCCTCGTACCGCACCACCTCGGCGCTCGGCAGCTTCTGCTCCCACACGGCCAGGAAGTGCTTGTCGAACACGAAGTCCTTCAGCCCCCATCCGATAAACACCGGCCGGTCATCGAACTGCGGCAGGTTCTCGCTGACCGCCGAGATGCGGTCGAAGCCGCGGTCCGCCTCGGACAGCGGGATGTCCTGCACGAAGCGCAGGGTCGCGATGCGGTTGTGCCACGTGTCGTAGGGCGCGGTGTACGCGTCGCGCACGCGCTTCGGCATCTTCGTCCGCGCCATGGCCATCCACGTCGCGCTGCCGCTGAACGCGTTGAACCCCCGCACGAGGAAGGCGCCCACCGACGAGTCGCGCACGATCGACAGCCGCTTCGGCATCGGCTTGGTCGACGGCAGGTGGAACGCAGCGGTGTTGAGCAGCACGAGGCGCGCGACGCGGTCCGGATGCCGGTCTGCCCAGTCCATGCCGATCATGCCGCCCCAGTCGTGCAGCACGAGGGTCACCGGGCCCTCGACCCCGATCTGGTCGAGCAGCGCCTCCAGGTCATCGGCGCGACGCTGAAAGTGGTAGTCGTACGTGTCGTCGTCCGGCACGTCGCTCATCCCGCAACCGATGTGATCCGGCACGATGCACCGGTGCGTGTCGCGCAGCGCGAGCACGAGGTTGCGGTAGTAGAACGACCACGTCGGGTTGCCGTGGACCATCACCACCGGCGGCCCCTCACCCTCATCGAGCAGGTGCATCCGGTGGCCATTCACCGTCTCGTAGCGGCCCTCGAAGGGGTACAGATCACGGGGGACGGGTCTCACGATTGATCCTCGTTCTCGGATGCGGTGCCGGCCCAGGAGACCTCGGCCATGGCACAGTTCAGACCACTGCCGATGCCCATCAGGGCCACGCGGTCGTCGGGGCGAAGGCGACCGGATTCACGGGCCTTCGACAGAGCGATCGGCACCGACGCGGGGCCGATGTTGCCAAATTCTGGATAGATCGGGACGGCGCGTTCGACGTCGAGCCCGAGCGATGCACAGAGCCGCGCGGTATGCGGCCGGCTCACCTGGTGCATCACGAGCAGGTCCAACGCGCTCGGCGTCCAGCCGAGGTCCGCGCGCGCCGCCTCGAACGTGCGACCCGCCAGCGCGATGCCCTCGACGAGCAGGCCCTGCGTGTCGGTGATCATCTGGTCATCGTTGCCGCGGCACAGGTGGTTGTGCTCGGTCGCGGCGCGGCGAACGAGCCCCCGCAGGTGACCGCCATCGGGCGCGAGCTCGGCGCGCGCGACCACCATCGCAGCGGCGCCCGAACCCAGGGTCAGCGTCGCGAGGTGTTGCTTGTACAGGTCGCGGTCCGCGTCCGGCGCCGAGAGCGTGCCGAGGGTGCGCTCGACGGCGTCTCGGCTGGACTCGCCGGCGACGATCAACGCCGCGTCGATGGCGCCGCGCTCGATCAGGTGACCCGTGAACTCGATCGCGTCCATGAAGCCGAGGCAGGCGTTCGACAGGTCGAAGCTGCCACATGTCGTCGGCAGCTTCAGGTTGGCGTGCACCAGGCTCGCGGTCGAAGGCTCGACGAAGTCGCGCGACACCGACGTGTTCACGAGCAGCCCGATGCGCGCCGGGTCGACGCCGCTCGCCTCGAGCGCGCGCCGGCCCGCCATCGTGGCTGCGTCACTCGGCATCATGCCCCGCGGCCACCAGCGCCGGGACGTGACGCCGGTGAGGGACTCGAGCAGGCCGGGGGACGCGCCGATGCGACGCAGCAGCGGCTCGATCCGCGCCTCCAGATCCGCCGACGCGACACGCACCGGTGCATCCAGGTGCGACACCGCCGCGATGCGCGTGCTCGCAAAGCCGATCGTCATCGGCGACGCCGGTTCGCGTCTCGCTCGAGCGCCAGGCGATCGACCGCCCCCTGCATCGTGCGCCAGGCCTCGTCGGCGCAGGCGGCCACGTAGTCGGCGTCGTTCGCCGCGTCTTCACCGCTGCGCTCGAAGTGGATCGGGTCGAGCACCTCGATCGTAATCTGCGTCGGCAGGGGGACGTATGGCGGCGACGGGCCGAACGAGAATCCCCACGGCAGCGAGAACGACACCGGCCACACCCCGAGGCGAAACCGCGTCCGATCCAGCCCGATGAACCGGACGAGCGGGCGCAGGTCGTCGAAGATGACCAGCGTGCCGTGGGCACCTGCGGTGATCAGCGGCACGATCGGGACCCCGTGGCGGATCGCCAGCCGGGCGAACCCCTTGCGGCCGCCGAACCGGACCTCGTTGCGGTCACGGTACGGGCGCATCGCGTCGAGGTCGCCGCCGGGATACACCAGCACCTTCTGGCCCGCCTCGAAGAGCGCGTTTGCGTTCTCGTGCGTCGCGCGCACCGCGCCGAGCGGCACGAGGATGTCGCGCAGACCGGGCAGATCGACGGCCATGTCGTGCGCGAGCCCCCACGGCAGATCGTCGACCCCACGCTCGCGGATGACCTCGGCAGCGAAGAGGAACGAGTCGATCGAGAGCAGCGCACCGCTGTGGTTGCCCACGAAAAGCGCTGCGCCTTCGGGGATGCGGTCAATGCCGCGCACGTCGGCGCGGTGGTACCGGCGCATCACCCCGTCCACGAGGGGGAAGAGCCGTCGAATGAACGACTCGTCGCGCTGGCCGAGGATGTCGGGGTCGAGGCGAGACACGAGCTACGATCCGATCTTCAGTGCCCGGTTGCCTACGTCGCCACGCACAGGGTCGCAAGCCCGGGATGCCGACACGGGTCAGGCGGTCGGGGCCGGCAGGTGTTCGACCGCCATCCGCAGCAGCGTACGCAGGTGGGCGCGGCGGCGTTCGACGACCACCGGATCCCGCAGGTCATCACCCAGCAGCTCGGCCACCATCGGCGCGTGAATCGCCGGAGTGACAGAGGCCGCGAAGAGGGTGATCACCACGTCGCCCAGCCGCCCGAACGGCGTCTCGGCGTCCAGTGGCACCGTCGCCGCGATCGTCTGCACGAGGGGCTGCATGTGCGCCATCACCGGCTCGCTCACCGCCGGGTCGCCGTCGATGAGCCCCCGCTGGATCAAACGCGCGACCTCGTGGTGCTCGGTCAGGTACCGAAAGTAGGCGTCGAGCGACCGTTCCGCGCGTTCGGCGAGGGTGTCGCCGCCCTGCACCGCCTCGAGGATCGACGACCCGAGCCGGCCGAGCGCCTCGTCGATCACCGCCTTGTACAGGCCGAGCTTCGAGCCGAAGTGGTACCGCACGAGGGCCGAGTTGACGCCCGCTGCGGCGGCCACGTCACGCACCGAGGCGCCAGCAAATCCACGCGTCGCCCACAGCGTGCGGGCGGCAGCAATCAGCGCACGCGCAGTCTCGTCACCGCGAGCCGAGCGGCGGGGCAGATCCGACATGAGTCTCATGGGGGCAGAGGAGCGCCGTCGAGCATACGACGAGTGCGGGACCGGGCAAAAGCGGTCCGTGCTCCGGTCACTTCTGCGCCTCGATCGCATCGAGGACGCCGCGCGGTACGCGCACCAGCTGTCCGGCACGGTCGACGCACGCCAACTCGACGCGACCCCGGACGAGGGGCCGGTCCTCGCCGACGCGCAGAATCCGGTGTTCGAACACGAGCCGCCACTCGCTCGCCGCCTCGACGGTCGTGCGGACGTCGAGGTCGTCGCCAAACCGCGCCGCGTCGCGAAAGACGAAGTCGTCGATGCGGTACACGACGAACCCGACGCCGTCCTCGCGCCACAGCCTCGCGAGCTCGTCGAGCCCGAGCATGTACTCCCGGGCCTGTTCGCACCAGGAGAGGTACCGCGGGTGGTACACGAAGCCCGAGTGGTCGGTGTGCTCGTAGAACACCCGCACCCGATGGACGTGCTCGGTCATGACGTTGTCCGGATCTCGACGCCCCACGGGCCGAGGCCCCATCGCGCCAGGGTCGCGAGCGCATCGTCGGCGCCGGAGCCGTCAACGAGCAGCTGGCCGGACCCGGCCGCCGCGAGCAGTCGCTCGCTCTCGGTCGACGACGGTCCCGAGCGCTGCCACGCGACCATCGCCTCGGCGACGAGCGCCTCGACGCCGGCGTTGACCGCCCACGCCGCGCGATCCCGGTCGAACACCGGATCGGCGTCCGGCACGGAATCCCCCGACGAGAGCAGCGCCTCGAAGGCCGCCGCGACGCGGATGCGACGCTCCCCGATGCCAACATCCCCGAGGCCCTCGATCGGCTCGCCGAGGCGCGCAGCCACCGGGCCGTGCGCGGGGGGCGCGTCGAAGACGACGGGCACGACGGGCACCGCCGAGCGCGCAGCGACGGTCAGCCAGGGCTCGAGTCGGTCGCCGAGCCCGCGCGGCGAAGCGGCGGGCATCGCGTCGATCGGCACGATCACGGACCGCAGCGTCGCGAGGTCCGCATCGAGCCCCTCGATGAGCTGCACGAGCGACGTGCGATCCGTCCGCGCGACTTCACGAACCGCAGGCGAGGAGCTCGGCGAACGCTCGACGAGCAGCGTGGCGAGGGTGCGGACCGCGTCCGTCGCGTCCGTCGCATCCGCGACGTCGATCACGGGGGTCACCCGGCGCTCGAACCGGTCCATGAGCCGCCACGCGAGAAGGGTTGGCACCGCGGCATTCGGATGCAGACAGAGGAGCATCGCCGGCCCACGCTTCAGGGCGGCCTCCGCGGCCGGGTCGATGTGAAGCGATGGGATGTGGGCGAGCGACCACGCATCCATCAGGTCGACGATCGCGCCCGCTGGGAGCTCGAGCAGCCCGGATGCGGACCGCACGGCCGAACGGTCGACGGGCGTCGGTGGGGACGGTTGGGTCAGCGATGCCTCGGGCGGCGACGGCTCGGACGGCGGCGGCTCGGACGGCGGCGGCTCGGGCCGCGCAGCATCCGAAGCTTCTACGACCGGCTCCGTGGCTTCGCTGGACGCGAGGGGCACCGTGGGCACGTCGGTGTCCGTGTCTGGCCCATCGCTGACGGGATCGACCGCGTCGCGCCGGCGAGCGCCTTCGACGCGCGCCGAGAGATCACGGACCTCGTAGATGCGAACCCCGTCGACGTAGAGCGACGCGTCGCCCACGGCGACGACCGCCTCGTCGTCCGCGTGGACCGCGGTCACGGTCAGCGCGATCTGGATCTCGTCGCGCTCCGGCCGTACCTGACCGCGGTACGACCATGTGAACCGCCGGCCGGGATCGGCGCCGACGAAGCGCGGCTCGACCCGGCCGTCGAGATGACCTGCCTCGGCCAGCGCGAGCGCGAGGCCCTGCATCATCCCTTCGATGCCCAGCGAGCCCGGCATGACCGGGTCCTGGAAGAAGTGCGCCCGGAAGAACCAGTCGCCGGGCTGCACCGACCGGCGGAGCCGATATGCACCGTCGCCGGGCACCGTCTCGATCGCACCGTCGACCATCTGCAGCCACGGTGCGGGGAACCCACGGTCCGCGAAGTGCGCTGTGATCAATTCGCTGACATCCGCTGCGGCGATGGATTGTTCAGCAATGACATGATCGTGCGCGCCGTGTACCGGCAGCCCGGCCTGCTTCGAGAGGGATTCTGCGTCAAAGAAACCGAACGAGGTGGACAGCTCCATCACCGGCCCGGCGTCGCTCGTCGTCTCGACCTCGAAGCGGACGATCGTGGTGGACCCGACCGTCGCGAACGCTGTGCACGCGGCCCGCGTCGAGAGCGTTCGGTCGGCGTCCCCGCGGACGGTCCGATGAATGACGCCCTCGCCGTCGAGGTTGCGAAAGTACAAGCCCTCGTCGCGGGTCAACGCGCCGCCGGACCAGGCCGCGCACCACCCGCAGGGCTGCAGCCCGGCTTCGAGCACCCACGCGTAGGGCACCGGGCTCGACAGGTCCGCATCGGCAGGCACGTCCCACTCGGCGGTCACGACGTTGCCCGCGGCCCGAGCGTCGGCGTGCCCATCGAGGGCTGCGATGCGCGAGACGCACAGGTAGGGCGGACCGGGCAGGCGCGCCACGGGGGCGCCGCCGTCGAACCGATCGTACATCGACCCGAATGCGCGGCTCGGGCGACCGATCGCCGTGTGCAGCATCGCGGACTCGTCGAGGCGCACCCCGTCGAGCATCGCAGCGGCGCGATCGGGCGTCGGCGGCGCGGACAGCCCCAGCGCACCCTCGGTCGGCCAGTCCGGCACGAGGCGGAGCCCCATCCGCTCGCAATGGAACGCACCCAACCCGTCGACGATGCACAGCAGGTCCGCGTACACGGTCGGCCACGGCCCATCGTGCACCTCGCGGACGTGCACTTCGTACACCAGCCGCTGGGATCCGGGGTCGACCTGACCGCGGCAGCGCATCTTGTACGGCTGCTCGGGCACCGGCTCGAACCGCCATCCGTCGCGGTGGATCGTATGCCCGGTCGCGATCATCCAGGTCGCCATCGCGTGCAGGCACCCCTCGAGCATCAGGGTGCCCGGCATGCACGGGTCGTTGAAGAAGTGCCCGTCGAAGAACCAGTCGTCCGGCGCGATCGTGTCGATGGCGCGCAGGTACCCGCGGCCCCACGGCCCGCCGTCGACCTCGATCGCCTCGACGCATTCGAGCAGCTCGAGCCGCCCACCGGGCAGCGAAGGCGTGCGCGTGTGGCTCGCCGTGCGTCGCCACGCATCGCCCAGCGCTTCGAACACGCGGCCGTCCGCGATCATCGCCAGCTGTTCACGGGTCAGCGCTGCAGGGACGCTCGGGACCACCGGTCGATCGATGCGATTTTCGGCAGAAAGATCAGTATCTGCTGGATTCCACAGCACACCAGCGGACGCTTCGAGCTCGTCCTCGGTAAAGAATCCCGCCTGACCTTCGCGCACCGTGAGCCGCTTCGCACCGGCACAGGTGCAGTCGTAGTTGAAGAAGAAGAGCCGCACGTCGCCATGCCGCGCGTGCCCCTCGATGCGAATGTCGAAGTGCAGCGTCTCGCCGACCGCCGGCGGGCTATCGTGCCACGTGAGCTCGCAACCAAGCAGGCGATACCGCCGCTCGCCGCGCGTCTCGAGGTCGATGCCGAGCCACGAAATCAGCAGCAGATCGGCCTGCCCGGCTTCGATCATGAGACCCGCCGGCATGCGTCCGTCCACGAGGTACCAGGCGTCCTCGGTGACGTCCGTCTCGGTGCGGATCCGGCCCGTCTTCATCGTCGCCGGCTCGGCATCGATGTCGAGGATACGATCGCAGAGCAGCATCGGCGGCTCGGGCATCCGTACCTGCACCGGGTACGCGTCCTGCGCCTCGAACTGCGCGCCGAACCAGCGCGAGATCTGACCGCGGGCGAGGCACTCGAGATCGTCCCGATCAAAGAGGGGCGCGACGGCCGGGGCCATCGCCGACGTGGCGGCGGGCGCCGCGGGGACGGCAGACATCGGTGCCGCGGACGACGACGTGGATCGAGGCGACTCGACCGCGCTCGGGCGGCGCGTCGGCTCTACGGCGGACGGCGTCGACGTCGGTGGCGCGGGCGCCGTGGGAGCTACGGACGCGCGCGCCACAGGTGGCACGGGACCGGTTGTTTCGACCGACGGTCGAATTTCGGCGAAGGCGAGCAGACTCGGGGCACCGACCCATCGCAAGAGCTCCGCGCGGCGTGCTTCGCGATACGACGCAAAGGCACGCTCGGCCTGTGCGGAGTGCGCGACGAAGTCGAGGTGCAGGCGCGTGATCTCGGCCCGCGCCTGCATCCACGCCTGCGCCGCGGGCGCGTCCGCAGTGGGCGCCGCCAGCCCCGCCGGGGACGTCGGCGCCAGACGCTCCAGTGGCGACGCAGGGGGCGCAGTCGGCTCGTCGCCTCGCCCGCCTACACCGTGGACCGTGATCGGGGCCGGCGGTGCGTGCGAGGCGAGAATCGAAGGCAGTGCAGGCGCGGGCGGCATCGTGTCGTGCATGGCCGATTCACCCGTGGCGCGATGGCGCGGCTCGTCGTGCGTCCTCGCCGTCGGTGCGGCGTGGTGCGTGGGTCCCGAATCGACCCGACGCGCAGGGGCGGACGGGTGGGGTTCGATCGGCGTGGTGGGCGTCGACTTCCCGGCAAGGTCCGACTCCACGACCACATCGAGGCTGAGCGCCGGGACGGGCGGCCGATGTGCTGGCCACGCACGAGCCGGTCCGTCGAGCGCGGGCACGGGCGGCAACGACGACGGTGAACCGAGGACGCGAACCGTGAACTGCTCACGGACGCCCTGACCAAGCACGCCAGCACGCACCGAGACGCATCGCTCGACGTCCGTCCAGCCGCTCGGTCGCGGGGTGGCATCGGGCAGCGCGTCGAGCCGCGCCAGCGCGGTCGCCGCCAGCAGCGCAGCGAGTCCGCTCGCCGCATGGGCGTGCCCGAAGCGCGGCGTCACGAAGTCGATCGCCTGGGCCGGGCCGACCACGAGCTCGGGCGTGTCCGGGCCATCGCCGTTCGGCGCCTCATCGACCTCCGACCGCTCCTCGTTCGATCGGGAGGGCTCGATCCGCCCGATCACGGGCCACCCGTGCTCGAGGGCGTCTTCGTGGCGTACGACCACCGCGCCCCAGACGGCGTCCCCGGGCACATGGAGGGCGTCGGGCAGGCACGCGCGGGCCGCTGCAGCATGGGCCGGCTCGTCCGACACGTCGACGGCGAGCACCAACGCCGCGTCGATGTCGCGGCCTCGCAGCCCGTCGACCGCGATCGCGAGTGCATCGAGGCCGCTACGCTCTTCGGACGACACCGTGAACGAAGGGCCACGCGCGTCGATCTGCCGGTTCACCCGGTTCGCCGGGATGTTCGGCATGGTGCCAACGACACCGGCGGCGGTGAGCGGCGGCACAATCGCGTCGCGGATCGCCTCTGGCAGTCCGTTCGCCTGTCGCCAGCGCAGGCCGTAGCGCGCGATCTCGAGATCGACCCCCATCCCCACGAAGACGCTGGTGCGCGCTGCGTCGACAGGCACCGCTGCGGCCAGCCGTCGTGCAAGGCCAAGCGCAAGGAGCTGCTGCGGCAGGGTCTCGTCGAGGTCACGAGGGGGCACACGCAGCCCACGCAGCGCGACGTCGACCGACTCGATGCGTCCGTCCGGACGCTCGGGCGACGGGGCGCGCAGCCGGTCGAGCACGGCATCGATGCCCTCCGCCGACCCGGCGATCGCGTCGATGGCGACGAGGGCAACGGCCGCGTCGCGTCGTGGGGGTTCGACCGACGGCAGGTCCGACGCGCCATCCCATGCGTCGACGACGAGGTGGGCGTTGTTGCCGCCGAATCCGAACGCGCTGACGGCCGCTCGGCGAGGTCGGTCCCCCCAGGGCCGGGGTGCGTCGACGATGTCGAACCCGCCGTCCGCTGCGGCCGCGATGGGCGCGTCCACGCCCGGGGTGGGCGGAAGCGCGTCTCGTTCGAACGCCGCGAGCACCTTCAACAGGCCCGCGACGCCCGCAACGGTGATGCCGTGGCCGATGTTCGATTTGAGCGAGCCGATCGGGACGTTGCACGCACGTGGGAACACCCGGGCGAGGCTGCCAAGCTCGGTTCGATCACCGACCGGCGTGCCCGTGGCGTGGCACTCGACGAATCCGACGGTGGCCGGGTCGAGTCCCGCCCGGCGCCAGGCCTGTTCGATCGCGGCAACCTGCCCTCGCATCGACGGCGCGAGAAAGCTCGGGCCGCGCCCGTCGTTCGAGAGCCCGATGCCGCGGATCACGCCGAGGATCGGCCCCCCATCCGCGATCGCGTCGTCCAGGCGGCGCAGCGCGACGACCGCCGCGCCCTCGGCCGGGATGAGTCCGTCGGCATCGGCGTGAAACGGCCGGCTGCGTCCGGTCCGGCTCATCGCGTTCAGCGCGCAGAATCCGACGTGCAGAAAGAGATCGTCGGCCCGGTTCACGGCGCCAGCGAGCATGACGTCGGCGTCGCGGGCCTGCAGGCGGCGGCACGCCAGCTCGATCGCGTAGAGGCTCGATGCACAGGCCGCGTCGAGGCCGAGTCCACCGAGGCTCAGCCCGAGAGTGGTCGCAACGACATCGACGGCGCCGCCGGACATGAATCGAGATGCGCCATTCGGGCCATCTTCATGATCACCAATCCAGCACTTCTCCGCAAACTTCGCTGCAGATTCCGTCGGGAACGAGAGGTTGCCCGCCACCAGACCACCGCGCATCTCGCCACCGACGACGAGGCCGGCCTCGTCGAGCGCCTGACGGCCCGCGTCGAGCAGCCACGTGACGAGCGGGTCGCGCCCACGCAGCCCTGCGGCACCGGGCACGCGCCGCGTCGCCCGCGTCGCGTCGAACCCGCGCACGTACCCACCGCGTCGCGTCCATGCGCGTTCGGGCTCGGGATGCGCCGGGTCGGTATCGATCCGCTCGGGATCGACGCGCCACCGGTCCGGATCGACGTCCGAGATCGCGGTCCGGCCGTCGAACACCAGATCGGCGAGAGCGTGCCGGTCGAGGGCGCCGGGCAGGACGCATCCGGCGCCGACGATCGCGATGGGCTCGAACGATGCGGTCACTTCGCGGCTCCAGCAGCGGCCGTTCGCGCGGCATCCGGGCGTGCGATCAGCGAGATGCCCTCGAGCGCGACGAGGGCCGTGCCATCCGCGGCGTCCAGTCGCGCGTCGACGCGCGCCGCCGAACGCCCGCGCGCCGCGCCGCGGACGCGACCCAGCAGGGTGCCCTCGGGCAGATCGGCCGCAAGAGTGACCCGGTCGATGCCCATCGGCAGCGTGGCGACGCCGAGGGGACCCTCGGCCCAGCGCACGGCGAGCTGCAGGAGGGCGTCGAGCGCGGGGACGTCCACGGCAAACCCGGTTCGGTCCCACCGTGCGGCGTCGAGGCCGTCCAGCGCAGCGCTGGCACCGTCGGGCCCCACCTGCATCGGGGCGTGAATCACCTGGAATGCCGGGCCGTGAAAGAGAGCGCCGCCGTACGTCTCTTCGGCCCGGGGCGAGGTCGCGCCGGGGTCGACCGCGAGCGCAATCTCGCTGCGGCCGATGTGACCGGTCGCGGTGAACGTGACCACGCCTCGATGCTCGAGGGTGAGGTCCACGGTCGCGCCGTCTCGCGACGCCGTCGCGGTGAGCACCTCGCCGCCCCCGTTGAGTGCGGTCAACCGCACCGGGCGCCGCACGCTGACCGCGGTCAGCCCGCCGAGCACCTCGCCGGGCCACAATGTCCGCACGGCCCGAGCGAGCAGGTCGATCGACGCGGCCACCGGCAACACCGGGGCGCCGTGTACGACGTGATCGAAGAGCCAGGCGTGTCGGTCCCCGTCGAGGCGCCAGCGTACCGAACGCGCCGCGGTGGGATCCGCCGCAATGCCGCCCGAGCGGGGTGTGGCGCCGATGACGACCTCGGCCGCGCCGCCCGCGCGCAGCTCGTCGACGAAGGCGCGGGCGCCAGCGTCCAGCCCGATGAGCGGGACCCCTGCGGCTGCAAAATGGTCGCGCAGGGACGGATCGACCATGCCGCCATCCCACGGGCCCCAGGCGATCGCGCGCACGAGAAGCTCGCCGCGACGTTCGGCTTCGGCGCGCGCCATCGCGGTGATCGCCGCATTCGCGAGCGCGTAGTCCGCCTGGCCGGTGTTGCCGGTTCGCGCCGCCACCGACGAGAACACGACGAGCGCGCGGAGCGGGTCATCCGCCACGGCTTCGAGCAGGGTCGCGAGGCCGTCGACCTTGGTGCGAACGACGCGCTCGACCATGTCGTCGGTCTTCTCAGCGAGTCGCTTGTCGGCGAGGACGCCAGCCGCGTGAATCACGGCGCGAACCGGACCGTGACTTGCTCGGACGCGATCGAGCGCGGCCCCCACCGCATCGGCGTCCGTCACGTCGACCGGCACGTACTCGGCGGTCGCGTCCGTGGCCTCGATCGCGGCGAGGGTGGCTCGGATCTCTCGCGCCGACAGGGCACGACGGGCGACGGCACGCAGATCCGCCGGGGATGGACGCTCACCTCGCTCACGCGCCGCCGCCAGCAGGCTGGGCATCATGGCCGCAGCGTCCTGCGCAGACGGGTCCGGGTCCGGCGTGTCTGCGTCGCTGCGGCCGAGCAGGACGAAGTGAGCCGGAACCGCTGCGGCGAGCGCCGTGACGCAGGCTGCGGTCACGCCGCGCGCTCCGCCGGATACGACCACTACGTCGCCGGGCTGGACGACGAGCACACCGGTCGGGGCCGCCGCCGGCACGTGCGTCTCGACGGCTCGCGCACCCGACGCGCCAAGGCGCACCACGGTGTTTGCGGCGCCGGACCCGAGCTCGCGAACGAGCGCGTCCGCCAGCGCTGTGGGTGATCGGTCCGCAGGCAGTGCGACACCACGGACGTCACATTCTGGCCATTCAGCAGCTGCCGTGCGGCAGAAACCAGCAATGCCTGCGTTGGGGCCTGGCACTTCCGGGTCAGCGGTCCACGTGACGGCGAGCGCGCTGACGTCCGAAGCGGCCACGTCGCGAGCGAGCGCGAAGAGTCGCGCCCAGCCACGGCGACACGTCGCGAGGTCGGGCCCGGGGGGCGCGATGGCGACCACGAGATCGGCGTCATCGAGACCGGTGACCACAACGAGTCCGGCACGTTCGACCGCCGTGGCGAAGGCGCGGCCGAGCTCGGCGGCGCCATCCTCGAGGGGGGCGATGGCGACGCGGGCACCGGGGGCCCACGGCCCGAAGGTCATCTCGGCTGCGGGGACGGGCGCTTCGACGACGTCGAAGCGCCCGTACTCAGGGTTTACGGGGTTGCCTCCCGGCTCGCCGCCCGACGCTTCGTCGAGCCGAGACACGATCTCACCCAGGGTCTGCAGCGCGCCCATCTCGGACGCGTCCACATCCGGCAGCGACGGCACGCGCTCGGTCAGCGCCGACAGGATCTCGACCCGCTTGATCGAGTCGATCCCCAGGTCACCCTCCAGCGACATCTCCAGCTGGAGCATGTCCACCGGGTATCCGGTCTTGTCAGCCACGACGTCCAGCAACGCGCCTGCGAGATCGACGGACCCGGCGGCGCTCGGCGTCGACGCGGCCGCCGGGGCCGCGACCGGCGCAGCCGCGGGTGCGGGCGGGGCCGCAACCGGCGCAGCCGCCGCGCCATTCGTCGGCACGCCGGACGCAGTCTGCAGCGCCGTGACGATCTCGCCGAGGGTCTGCAGCGCGCCCATCTCGGACGCGTCCACGTCCGGCAGCGACGGCACGCGCTCCGTCAACGCGGACAGAATCTCGACCCGCTTGATCGAGTCGATCCCCAGGTCACCCTCCAGCGACATCTCCAGCTGGAGCATGTCCACCGGATACCCGGTCTTGTCGGCCACGACCTCGAGGAGGGTCTCGGACAACGACGCGATCCCGGGCGCGGCCGACGCGGCAGCGGCAGGCGCGGGCGTCGGCGCTACCGCAGCGGGCGGCGTGGCGACCGGCGCGGGGCGTGCGGGCGCAGCGGGCGCAGCGGCGACCGGCGCGGGCGGAGCCACCTGAGGCGCAGGCCACGCGGCAGGCTGCGGCGGCGTCGGGGGCGCATACGACGGCGCGGGCGCGGGCGCGGGTGCGGCCCACGGGGCAGGCGGCGCGGGCGGTGCCGGCGCGGCCGGCCGCGGATGCGGGGGCGCGACCGCCGGCGGGGCAGCGCCCATCATCGTGTGCAGCGCCGCGAACGAGGCCTCGCTCGCACGCAGGTACGCGGTGTGGGCCTCGGTCATGGCCTGCTGCCACGCGGCGTGGGCGTATGCGGCCTGACGCTGGGCGTCGGCCCAGGCATCGACCCAGGCGCGCGCGGCGTCCGGAGGCAGAGGACCGGACGGGCGATCGTCGTCGCGCATCGGGCTCCGTGGGGGTGCAGCACCGCCCTGTGCGGGCGGTGTCGAGGGACGAGGTTGAGCGGAAGGACGGGCCGGCGCCGGTCGCGATGCCGGGGCCGGCGGCGCGACGCGGGGCGGCGCGGTCGACACAGGCGCGGTGGTGACCGCGGGCGCAGGCACGGCGGCGGGAGCGTTCGGAGTCGGCGTCGCGGCGGGCGCCTGCGCGCGAGGCGGATTCGGCGGGGGCAGCGCAGCCGCCCCACCCTTCGGCGGATACGGCGCGTCGACGTTGCCGCCATCCACCGGAATCACGAGGCGCGGGCGGGGCTGCGCGGACACATCGACCGGTTCGCGGAGGCCCTGCCAGAGCGCGGCGGGCTCGATGCGGACGCCGGCGACGTGCAGCGCCCCCAGCGCGGCCATCAGGCTGACGGCACCATCGCGACCCCGTGCGTCGGTGGCGATCGCGACGTGATCACGATCACCCAGAATGCGTCCGACGAGGCGGGTCTGGATCGAGCCCGGTCCGACTTCGACGAAGGTGCGGACCCCCGCCTCGTGCATCGCGACGATCTGGTCGACGAAGTGCACCGGTCGCGCGATCTGCGCGGCGAGCGCAGCGCGGATCGCATCCGCGTCCGCCGGGTGTCGTTCGGCGGTCGCGTTCGACCACACCGCGCAGCGCGGGGGCTGCATCGGGATCGCGGCCAGCGCCTCGCCGAAGGGTCCGCTCGCGTCAGCGACCAGGGGCGAATGGAACGCGGTCGACACCGGCAGGCGCGTGCAGCGCAGGCCTTCGTCATTGCACCGGGACTCGACCGCCTCGATCGCGGCGAGCGGGCCCGACACGACGACCTGGGTCGGGTGGTTGTGGTTGGCGACCACCACCGGGTCGCCCCACCGTTCGAGGTGCGCTTCGACATCCGCGCGGGCGGCGACGATGGCCAGCATGCCGCCGGGGACGTCGCTGGCGTTCGCCATGCGCTCCCCCCGCTCACGGGCGGCGCGCACGAAGCCGTCGAGGTCGAAGACCCCAGCGGCGTAGGCTGCCGTGATCTCGCCGAAGCTGTGCCCGGCGACGTGATCGGCGTCGACACCGACCGAGCGCAACACCGCCAGGGTCGCGGCGCTCGTGATCCCGATGCAGGGCTGAGCGTTCTCGGTGGCGGTCAGGCGGGCGCTCGTTGCAGCGCGCGCCTCGTCGTCCCAGGCCGTCGGCGGGAACTGCACCCGGTGCAGAGGCTCGCCCACGATCTCGACGTCCGCCGCCGCGTCGTGCACATCGAGCGCTGCGCCGAAGTGCACCGCGACAGAGCCGCCCATCCCCACGTGCTGGCTGCCCTGCCCCGAGAAGAGGAAGGCGACCTCACCCGGATCGGCGCCGATGTCGAACCGCGTCCCGTCCGGCGTCGCAAACGGCGTCGGGTCGCTCTCGATCCGGCTCGCCGCGCGCTCGAGCGCGGCCCGTGCGGCGTCCTCGTCCGCGGCAACCAGCGCGAGCCGCGCCGGGCCGGTGGCGACGCTCCGATGGAGCTCCCACGCCGTGCGTTCGAGGCCGACCGCATCGATGCGCCCGATGGCAGCCCGGACTGCATTCACGACATCTGCCGCCGAATCCGCACCGAAAATGAGCAGATGGGCCGGCCATGCGCAGAACTTTCCAGCGGACCGGCTCGGCTCGACGGCCTCGAGCGTGGCGTGGAAGTTCGTCCCGCCGAACCCGAACGAGCTCACGGACGCGCGGCGCGGGTGCGAGGCGTCACGCACCCACGGGCGCGCCTCGTTCGCGAGGTAGAACGGACTGTCGTCGATGCCGAGCTTCGGGTTCGGCCGATCGACCTTGATCGTCGGCGGCAGCACCCGCTGGTGCAGCGCCATCACGCACTTGAACAACCCTGCGGCGCCCGCGGCGGCCTTCGCGTGCCCGATCTGGGCCTTCACCGTGCCGAGGACGCACCACTGCCGGCGGTCCGGCGCAGCCGGTGCGAACACCTCGCACAGCCCGGCAAACTCGGCGGCGTCCCCGGCCTTCGTACCCGTCCCGTGCGCTTCGACGAGCTCGACCGTCTCGGGGCCATACCCGGCGTGGGCGTACGCCCGCTGCAGGGCCAGCGCCTGCCCGCCCGCGCGGGGGGCATAGACGCTCTTCGCCCGCCCGTCGCTCGACGAGCCGACCCCGCGCAACACCGCGTAGATCGAGTCCCCGGCGGCTTCGGCATCCGACAGCCGCTTCAGCGCGACCATGCCGACGCCTTCACCGAGCAGCGTGCCGTCGGCGGCATCGCTGAACGGACGCACGTCACCCGACGGGGACAGCGCCGGCGTCTTGCTGAAGCACATGTACATCAGCGGGTCGGTCATCGTGTCGACGCCGCCGGTGATGACGAGATCGCTGTCGCCGAGCCAGAGCTCGTTCACGGCCATCGAGAGGGCCGACAGCGCGCTCGCGCAGGCTGCGTCGGTCACGCAGTTCGTACCGCCGAGATCGAGTCGGTTCGCGACCCGCCCGGCGACCACGTTGCCCAGCAGCCCGGGGAAGGTCGCCTCCTGCCAGGGCTGGTAGTGCGACGCGATGCGATCACACGCCGCCTGCACCTCGTCCTCGGGCAGGCCGGACTCGCGCAGCGCCTTCACCCACACGGGCCGCTGCAGGCGCGAGACCATGTGACCGAGCAGCTCCTGCGCCGAGGTGACGCCCAGGATGCAGCTCGCACGGGACCGATCGACATCCGAGAAGTCGCCTCCGCAGGCGTCCGTCAGCACCCGCTGGGCCACGATCAGCGCCAGCAGCTGCGACGAGTCGGTCACCGGCGCGAGGTTCGGTGGCATCCCGAAGCCCATGGCGTCGAAATCCACCGGCTGCAGAAACCCGCCGCGGCGTCCGTACGTCTTGTCCGGCGTCTTCGGATCGGGGTCGTAGTAGTCCTCGATCAGCCACCGGTGCGGCGGCACGTCGCTGATCCGGTCCTCGCCACGCAGGATGTCACGCCAGAACCCGGCGGCATCCGTCGAGCCGGGGTAGAGCGCGCTGACGCCGACGACGGCGATGGGTTCGCGGGGCGTGGTCATGACGCGGGCATCGAGAGAGGGCGGGGGCGAGGCGCGAAAGCGGCCGGAGGCACGGGCGCGCCGAACGAGCGCAGCTGACCGGCGCGGGTGACGATGGCGGCCCCTTCGAGGAGGTTGCGCGCGATCTCTTCGGCGCCTCGCGCGGCGGGGTCCTCGAGGTGGCTGCCGCGCGCCCAGGCGTTGAACGCGCCCATCGCCGGTCCACACCAGATCTGCCAGTCCATGCGACGCTCGGCCAGCCCGTCGATCGCCCAGCGGCTCGACAGGCCGAGGTACCAGCGAAAGACCAGCGCCATGCGGTGCTTCGGATCCGCGTCGGCGCGCCGCACCTCGTCCGGATCCCGCTCGGCGAAGAACGCCCGCGTCGCGGCATCGACGTCGGCGATCGAGGCGCCGAGGATCTCGGTCTCGAGCTTCGTGCGATCGGCATCCGGGATCGCCTCGAGCGACGGCCAGCGGCGATAGAGCTGATAGAGCCGGCGGGCGCGGTTCGCGAACATCGTGCCCCGGGTCAGGACCTGGACCTCGACGCCCTGCTCGAACATGTCGGCGGCCGGGGCCATCCCGATGTCGGCGATCCCGGCCCGGGCGAGCATCTCTCGACCGGCGGGGGCGAGCCCGGACTCGACGGCGGCCTGATTCACGCTGCCGGTGAGGATGAACGCTGCACCGAGACCGAACGCGGCCGCGGCCGCAGCGGGGGTGCCGATGCCGCCGGCGGCGCCGAGGCGGATCGGGCGGTCGTAGCCGTACCGTGCCACGCACGCGTCGCGCACCCCGGCGAGGGTCGCGAAAAGCGCCGAGAGCGGGCGGTTGTCGGTGTGCCCGCCGCTGTCGGACTCGACGATCACGTCTTCGGCGACCGGCAGCGTCGCGGCGAGTGCGGCTTCGTCAGGGGTCAACCAGCCGGCCTCGACGCAGGTGCGCAGCATGCGCTCGGGCGGCGGCGAGAGGACGCGCTCGGTGACCTCGGGGCGGCTGACCTTCGCGAAGATCGCTCGCGGACGCTCGATCGTACCGTCGGCCGCGCGGCGCACGCCCGAGAACGCGAACCGGACGAGGTGCGGCGTCAGCCCCATGTACGCCGATGCCGAGACGAGTCGCACGCCGCGATCGAGGTACAGCTCGACCACGGCGCGCTCGAGCGCAGGCTCGTTGGGCGAGTGGATGAGGTTCGCCCCCCAGGGCAACCCCTGCGGCGTGAGCGTCGCGTGCAGCCGGTCGATCGCCTCGGCGACCCGCGGGGCGGGCAGCCCGGCTGCGCCGTAGAACCCGAGCATCCCGGCGTGGGCCATGGCCTCGACGAGCTCGGGCGTGGCGATGCCGTTGGCCATGGCGCCGGCGATGTACGCGAAGCGCACGCCGTAGCGCTCGGTGAACGACCGGTCGCCGAGCCACTCGGGATAGAGCGGGGGCACGATGCCGATGACCGGATACCCGGTCGCCGACGCGGTCGCCGGGGCCACGTGACCGCCGAATCCGACGCCGATCGCGCCACGGGCGTCGTGCACGACGTACGCAGGCTCACGCACCCGCTCGGCGGCGAGCACGAGCGCGTCGGGCGAGAACGACGGCGCCTCAGCGTCGGGGATCCACGTGCCGTAGGCGACAGACGAGGGCATCACGGGCGGGGGACGGGGCGGCCACGACACGATGCGCCTGCGTCGCGGGAGCGGGGGACGCTTTCATGAGTCGCGCGACCCGTCAACCCGAGGCACGGACGACCTCGACGGCGACCTCGACCTCGCCGGGCGCGACGCCGGGGCCCACGTCGACACACCAGGCGCCGAGGTGGCCCGGGCCGGGGTCGAACGCCCCGATGCGCCACCGCTCGATCGGCCCCCCGTCGGGCGCCCCGGCCGGGATCGCGCGGAGCCGGGCGGGCGAGTCGGTCGTGACGTCGAGGTCGCGCAGCGGCAGCCCGATGCCGACCCCGACCGCCTTGAGCCACGCCTCCTTGCGGGTCCAGCGGCACAGAAACGGGCGCGGTTCGAGCGCATCGGGCTCGGCGAGCTCACCCGGCGCGAACACCCGCGGGCCGAGGCGCACTCGATCGACGTCCCGGTCGAGCGGCTCGATGTCGAGGCCGAGTCGGCCGCTGCGCGTCCACCCGACGACGACGCGCCCGCCGGCGTGCGACACGGACACCCACGGCGCATCGGGGCCGAGGATCCGGGGGGCCCCGTCTACCGCGGCGAGGGGGACGTCCAGCGGGGCGCATTCGAGGACGGGCGCCAGCACCCGACGCAGCAGACTTCGGCCGGTGACGAAGGCGCACCGCGCGCCATCGTGGGCCATCGACGCGGCGCGGGCGTGCTCGCCGGGCGTGAGCAGCGCCAGGTCGCGCGCGGCGGGGCGAGACGGGATCGGCGCGACCTCGATCGTGATCGTGATCCGCCTCACTTTCGCCGCGGGCCCCGACGACGACGACCGGACGCGACCCGCTCGCGGCGCGCTTCGGCGATCTTCGCCCGCTCGACGGACTCGGCCGCTTCGGCGAGCAGCTCGCGGTAGCTGCGGACCCGGGCCTCCGCGATCTCGCCACTCTCGACCGCCTCCCGCACAGCGCAGCCCGGCTCGGACTCGTGCGTGCAGTCGCGAAAGCGGCAGTGGCCAGCGCGGTCTTCGACATCGGCGAACGCGCGGCGCAGACCCTCTTCGCCGCCCCACATGCCGAGCTCGCGCATGCCCGGCGTGTCGAGCAGCACGCCTCGTTCGTCGGGCAGGACGAGCAGCTGACGCCGGGTTGTCGTGTGGCGCCCGCGGTCGTCGGCGTCGCGGATGGCGCCGGTGTCCTGCACCGCGTCACCGATGAGCGCGTTCGCCAGCGTCGACTTGCCGACGCCGGACGAGCCCACGAGCCCGACGGTGCGCCCGGGCCCGAGAAAGGGCTCGAGTGCATCGACGCCGTGCCCGTCGAGGGCGCTAAGGGCCACCACCTCGGCGCCCGCGGCGATCGCTCGGGTCTCTTCGATGCGCGCGTCGATCGCGTCACAGAGGTCGGCCTTGTTGAGCACGACCACCGGCGTGCCGTCGCCCTCCCACACCACCGCGAGGTATCGTTCGAGCCGGCGCGGGTTGAAGTCGCGGTTGAGCGAGGTGACGACGAACACGGTGTCGAGGTTCGCCCCGACCACCTGCGGCTCGGTGCGCCGCCCCGCCGCCTGCCGCACGATGCGGCTCGAGCGCGGAAGCACGTCGATGACGCCCGGGCCGTCCTCGTCGCTCGGGTCGACGACGACCCAGTCCCCCGCCGCCGGCTGGTCGATGCGCGTCGGACACCGGTGCCTCAGCCGCCCGGTGCGGTGGGCCAGCACGGGCCCGAACGGTGTGATCAGCTCGAGGTGGTGCTGGTACTCGGTCGTGACGCGCCCCGGCTGGTCGCCCTCGGACGCAACGGCGTCGAAGGCGCGGCGCCACGCGGCGGTCCAGCCGAACGGCGCGAGGGCGTCTTCATGGTCTGGCAGGTCGGACAAGGCGAGGCGTGCGGGGCGAGGTCGAGGCCCGGTCAGTGCGGGTCGCGCGTGAGCATCGCACGGACCCGCAGCCCGGCGCCACAGCGAATCCGGCCACGCGGCCTCCGACGGCGAGGTTCGGCGCGCCGCGACGCGCTCGGCGGGGACCCGGCCGCACCGACTGGGCCATATCGCACAGATCGCCGGCTGGATTTCGCGCATGGTGCGATGCCCCGCGCGCACGACGCATGCGAGGCGTGGTTCACACGTCAGCCATCAACGCGCCGCCCGCCCCTGCGCCGATCGCTGTCGGGACGCTGCCGATCGCGCCTGGAGATCTCGGGGCGACCGTTCTGGCACGCGACTTGGATAGGGATGGGGACGTCTGGCCGCGCGATGCCCGCAGCGGCCCTGCGAGCCCCCGAGGGAGCCACCATGCCGCACACCCACGAACACATCTCGACGATCGCCATGCCCCGCGCCAAGTGGGGCATCACGGCCGGCCTCTTCGCCGCGATGGCGCTCCAGCTCTTCTTCGATCCGTATCAGAACGCTGCTGCCACCTGGCTCTTCTTCGGCGCGATCGCCGGCGGGGCGCTCGGGTTCGTCGCCACGATGATGACGGCGGACACGCAGGCACGCTGACCAGTTCGGCCCCTGACCGTCGAGGGCAGAGCCGGGCGCATTGCGCCGGGCAGGCGGTCAGCGGGACGCCTCCGGATCTCGGTCCGGAGCGGTTCGGCCTCGGCTGAACCACCCCGCGACGCGGGACATGTCGTGTGAATCGTACAGAGTAGCCTGTACGGGGTACCGGGACTGAGGGCTTGACCGGCGCACACGACATGGTCCGCGTCGCATGCGTTTTTGGCGCGCCCGGCGGCGGCGAGGTGCGCCAGGTGCGCCGGATCACGCCGACGCGCGACGGGACGCGCACAGGCACGCCGGGGCGATCGGCGCCCCGGCGTGGCCGGATCAGCCGAGCTTCTCGAGCACGCGCTCCATGGCGGACTCGACGTCCACCGCGATCTTCGCCATGTCGCGGTTCTCGAACACGCTGAACAGCGCGGTCGGGCGGACGATCGCCACGTGGCTGCCGTCGTCCGTCGCCTGCACGACGACGTTGCACGGCAGCAGCGCGCCCAGGTTCGGCTCGAGCTGCAGCGCGTCGTAGGCGAGCTGGGGCTTGCAGGCGCCCAGGATCACGTACGGGCGAAACTCGGCACCGAGCTTCTCGTCGAACGCGGCCTGCATGTCGATCTCGCTGATGATGCCGAAGCCTTCGGTCTTCAGCGCGGCGATGACCGCTTCACGAGCGGCGGCGGGATCGAGATCGACGTGACGTCCGAGGGTGTAGTCGACAGCCATGATGCAGTCCGAGTGCGGGGGTTCGAGTCGCACCGAACCGTGGGCACGCCAGCCAGAGATGCCACCCCTCGTCTCAGACGAGCAGCAACCCGATCTCACGCAGGTGCGCCCACGCCATCGAGTCGCAGAACGCCACCGCCGCCTCGGCCCCGTGCGGGTGCGCGTCGAGCAGCACACCGAGCCGGACCGACTCGCGGGCCCGGGGGTGGCACCGCGGCAGCCATTCGCCCAGCCACTCGGCGACATCCGCCTCGAGCGAGAGCTGCAGGGGTTCGACGTCGTGCCAGATCGCGAGCCCGGCGACGGCGCCCGTCTCGGGGTCCACGAGCCAGTCCGGCGTCTCGCCGAGCCAGATGACCCGAGCGCGTCGCCGGTCGGTGTCGCTGCGTTCGGGGGCCTGCAGCGCCGCGAGGATCTCGTCGCTCGGCACGGACGCCGGCGGCTCGTCGTCGAACCAGCTGTGCGCCGGGCGCTCGAACCCCCTGCCGTGCATGTAGTGGTACAGCGCGGTGCGCAGGCCCTCGGCAAACCGGGGATGGTCCGTGCCCGTGGGGTCGTGGTGAGCGAGGTCGTTGCGCGCGAAGGCGTCGGGCGGCAGGTCGACACGCTCCACGTCGAACGCCGACGGGTCGACGCCGACGGGGCTGTGCACGGTCATCGTGAACCGATGCCAGAACCCGCTGTGCACGATGCCGAGCTCGAACATCTGCCGCACGAGCTCGAGGGCATCGACGGTCTCCTGCGCGGTCTGCGTCGGGAACCCGTACATCAGGTACGCGTGCACCATGATGTCGGCTTCGGCGAAGTTGCGCGCCACACGAGCGACCTGCGCGACCGTCACGCCCTTGTCGATGCGCTCGAGCAGGCGATCGGACGCCACCTCGAGCCCACCGGTCACGGCGATGCACCCGCTCGCGGCGAGCAGGCGGCAGAGGTCGGAGCCGAACGAGCGCTCGAAGCGGATGTTGCCCCACCACGAGATCACGGTGTCGCGGGCGATCAGCTCGATCGCGAGGTCCCGCAGCGACGCCGGCGGGGCCGCCTCGTCGACGAAGTGGAACCCGGTGTCCCCGGTCTGCTCGATGACCGCCTCGATGCGGTCGGCGAGCAGGGACGCCGGCGCGGTGGAGTACCGCCCGATGTAGTCGAGCCCCACGTCGCAGAACGTGCACCGCCGCCAGTAGCAGCCGTGCGCGACCATCAGCTTGTTCCACCGCCCGTCGCTCCACAGGCGGTGCATCGGGTTCGCCGTCTCGAGGATCGACAGGTACCGATCGAGCCGCAGTCCGTCGTAGTCCGGCGCCCCGATCGCGTCGTGCTCGACGTCGTCGTCCGGCGCGCCGTCGATCCAGACGACACGCCCGTCGCGACGCACGAACGTGCGCTTGAGCCGGTCGTCGGCGCGCAGCCCCCGCAGGTGCTCGAGCAGCGCGACGAACGGCGCCTCACCGTCGTCGACCGTCACGTAGTCGACCGCGTCGAAGAGGCGCGGCTCGGCGAGGGACCGCAGCTCGGTGTTCACATAGCCGCCGCCCAGCACCCGGGTCACCGACGGCGCGTGATCGGCGAGCCATCGCCCACAGCGCAGCGCGCCGTAGAGGTTGCCGGGGAAGGGCACCGAGAACCCGACGACATCGGGCTGCACGCGCTCGACCACCGCGGCAAACCGCTCCACCAGGATCGCGTCGACGACCCCGGGGGCCTCGTCGAGGGCCGCCTGCATCGGGTCGTACGTCGGCGCCGCCGCGGCGAGGGACTCGGCGTATCGGCTGAACCCGAAGTGCGGCGCGACGGTCGCGCGGATCAGATCGGCGACGTCTTCGAGATAGCGGGTCGCGAGAAAGCGCGCGTGGTCGGTCAGCCCGGTCTCACCGAACGCGCCCTCGAGGTCTTCGACATCGTCGAACCGCGGCCCGCGCGGCAGCCAGGGCGTCGCCACGATGCGGTGCGCGAGCGTCGGGTCGCGGCCCTGCAGAAAGCGCACGACCGCGTCGACCGTCGCCTCGTACCGGCGGCGCAGCCCGAGCATGATCACGCCCGGCGGCGGCAGGTCGAAGTCGTCGTCCTCGATCGCGTCGAACACCCGGGTGAGCCCGTCGCGGCTGAAGAGCGCGAGCACGAGCTCGAGGCCGAGGTCGCACTGCTCGACCGGCAGGCCACGCCCGCGCAGGTACCCGGTCAGAAACGCCGTCGACGGGTACGGCGTGTTCAGCTGGGTGAGAGGCGGCAGCACGAGCAGCGTGCGCGGCCACGGTCGTTCGGCGACGGGTTCGGTCATCACGGGTCCGAGGCAGAGCCTGCGCACCGTCGCCGACACCGAACGCCGAATCAAGGGCGACCGCCGCCGGGCTGCGTGTTCGCGATGACCGACCGATCGGGCCTGTGCTAGGACCGAGTGCATGAACGCCCCCGAACCGAATCGCGCCCCCGACCGCCGCATCGACGCCCTCGTCGTCGTGACGGCGATCGCGCTCTTTGCGCGCACCGTCGGGTTCGGGTTCACCGACTGGGACGACCTCGACTTCATCGTCCGCAACCCGCTCGTCACCGAGCCGCTTTCGATGGGCTGGCGTGCGCTGCTGACGACGCCGTGGCTCGGGTATCCGCAGACGGTGCCGGTGCTCTCGTGGCACCTCGACACGCTGATCGGCGGGGGCGCGGCCTGGGCGTTTCACGCGACGAACGTCGCGCTGCACGCCGGGGTCGCGTGGCTGGTCCTCACCATCGCCCGCTCGTACGGGCTCGGCCGGGTCGGCAGCGCGGCGGCTGCCCTGCTCTTCGCTGTGCATCCGCTGGTCGTCGAGCCCGTGTCCTGGGCGACCGGGCGCAAGGACCTTCTCGCCGCGGCCGCCCTGCTGGCGGCGTTCGCGGTGCATCGACGCGCGGCGCGGTCCGGTCGCGACCTGACGATCGGCGAGCTGCTGGCGGTGCTCGCCGCTGCGGTGTTCGGGCTGGGCTCGAAGCCGCTGCTCGTCGTGCTGCCCGTGCTCATGGGCGTCGATCTCGGGCTCGCGCGCCGACGCCCTGAACGGTGGCAGCTCGTCGCGATGGCGGCGACCGCCCTCGCCGGGCTCGGCGTGGTCGCCCTGTCGATGGCCCAGCAGAGCGAGGCGGGCGCGCTGCGCACCCTCGGCGCGGGCGAGCGCGTGCTCTTCGCGATCCAGCACGCCGGGCTGCAGCTCGAGCACACGATCGTGCCGCTGAACCTGCTGCCGAAGTACCTCGATCCGCTGCCGCAGCCGGTCACGTCCGCTGCGTCGTTGCAGGCGTTCGGCCTGTGCCTCGCGCTCGGCGCGATCGCCGTGTTCGGCTGGCGGCGCGGGGTCGTGCCGGTGACCCTCGGCGTGCTCTGGTGGTGCATCGCGTTCGCACCTTCGAGCGGCCTCGTGCCGCTGCACCGCGGTCCGGCGGACGTGTACAGCTACGTCCCGCTGGTCGGGCTGGCCCTTGCCGCCGGCGCGGCGCTCGATCGCATCGAGGCGCGGCGCCTCGTCGCGACGACCCTCGCCGTCCTCACCGTCGGGCTGGGCACGCTCTCGTACGTGCAGTCGGCGATCTGGGAGCGCCCGGTCACCCTCTGGTCGCCCCTCGTCGACACGTGGCCCGACGACCACCGCGCGTGGTGGGCCCTGGCCGACGCGTGGCGCGCTGAGGGGCGCGTGGGTCAGGCGGTCGTGGTGTACGAGACCGCGTTCGATCGGCTCGGCTGGCCCGAGGACGCGACCCTGCCGTGGACCCTCGTGTCGGGGTGCCACGCCGCCGGCGACATCCCCTGTGCCCACCGCATGATCGAGGCGATCGGGCACCGGTACCCACACGACGCTCGGTTCGCGCTGCGCTACGTCGGGTTCGTCGACCACGATCTCGGCGGCATCGGCGAGGCCACCTTCGACCGCGTCCTCTATCCCGAGGCCGAGCAGCGTGCGCGCGAGGCGCTGGTGACGCTTTCGGGGGACCTCGACGCGCTCGAGACCTTCGCCGCGGCGCACATCGACGGCGATCCGATGTGGATCCCTGCAGCCCAGCGGTTCTCGACCGAAATTCCCACGCGGCCGGCCGCTGCCGCGCTGCTCGAGCGGGCGGGGCTGCCGGTGCCACCGCCGCCGGGACGCCGGCCTTGACGGACTGACGCCCACCGCGTCCATTCGAAGCCTGCGATCATCCTCGTCCCCGGTTCATCGGTTCTATGGCTGCGACGGCGCCTCCAGTGGATCGACGTGCGTCTCGCCGCGTCCGCGCGATCGAGCCCGGCGCCGCGTTGCTGCGATCCACTCGGGTGTTCGCCGCGATCACCGAGAACGGCGCGATCCCCGTGGACGACGTGCGGCTGGACCGCTGGACGGCGGTGCACCCCGAGGTCGACCTGATCACGGTCGCGATGCACGACACGGTTGCCACGCTCGACGCGTGGCAGCGGCTGCGCGACGTCGCGCGGGACGAGCCCGTCGTCATCGTGATGGGCGACGGTGAACGGCCGGCGAAGCACCTCGCCACGGACGCCCTCGCCCTGCCCGTGCGGGCGCGTGCGACGGACGCCGGCGGTTTGTGGCGACTCGCGACCGTGCTGCGGCGCGAACGACGCCGCGCCGGCCGCATCGAACGCCGCGCGCGTGGCCTCGAGCGCATGCTCGGCGCCGGCGTCGACCTGGCGACCGACGACGAGGGGCGCGTACACCTGCTCGGGAGCGTGTGGCGCGCGCGGTTCGGCCTCGACGATCTGCCGCTGGACATGCTGCGCGTCGACACCGGCCGGTCGCACGACCCGACGGCGGTCCGCCGCATCCGCATCGAGGGCGCCGGCCGCACCTCACTGCACACCCGCGTCGAGCCCGTCGACGCCGCGATGGGCAGCCTGCGCACGTGGGCCTTCGTCGACGCCGGCGAACCGACCCCCGAAGCCGAAGCCAGCACCGGCGCCGAGGCCCGGGCCCTGCGCGAGCTCGCAGATTGCCTGCTGAGCTTCGACTCGTCGGCGAGCCGCAACGCGAAGCGGCTGCTCGCGATGCTCGTGCGCGCGACCGGCGCCGAGTTCGCCCGGTACCTGCGCTCGAACGGCGTCCCGATGCTGCTCTCGCACGACAGCGCCAGGAGCTCGGACTTCGACTGGGCCGAGATCTCGAGCAGCGGCCTCGGGGTCGACGCGTCGGCCGCCGCGGCTGCGACCGGGCTCGTCGACGCCCGTGCCCGGGTCCGCAGCGGGGACGCCGACTTCGGCCAGCTGTCGATCCTGCTCGACGAGACCCGCGACACCCCGTTCGCCCGGCGTCTCCTCGGCCTGACCGCCAGCGCCCTCGCGATCGAAGCCGACCGCGACCGCATCGGCCGCGCCGAGGCCCAGCTCTCGACGGACCTGCTGGCGGTGTTCCAGAACACCGACAACGGCATCGCGCTGCTCGACGATCAGCTGCGCATGCGCCGCTACAACGAACGGTTCGACGCCCTCGTGGCGCACATCGACGAGACCGGGCTCACGCCGGAGTCGGCGATGCGCATCCTGCCGGATTGGCGGCGGGTCGCCGGACGCGCCCTGCACGGCAACGAAGCGTCGAGCCGGTTCAAGCTGCCCCGACGAGGCGGCGGCACGATCTGGTTCGACCTGTCCGCCGTCGCGACCCGGGCCGAGTCCGGCACCGTCCTCGGTGTCGCGCTCAACCTCGTCGACGCCACCGAAGCGGTCGAACACGAACAACAGCTCGTCCACGCCGCGCACCACGACCCCCTCACGGGCCTCGCGAACCGCGCGCGGCTCACCAGCTGGCTCGAGGAGCGCGAGACCGAGGGGGCGCAGGTCCACCTCGCCGTGCTCGACCTCGACGACTTCCGCGCGCTCAACGACCGGTTCGGCCATGTGCTCGCCGATCATGCGCTCATCGAGATCGGGCGCCGTCTGCAGGACGTCCTGCCCGGCGCCATTGCGGCGCGCATGGGCGGCGACGAGTTCATCGTCGCGTGCCCGTCGTCCGTCGAGCACGCCCCGCGGCTCGGCCACCTCGTGCTCGACCGGCTCACCACGCCGGTGCGCATCGAGGGCGAAGAGGTCTCGATCCACGTCAGCGTCGGCGTCGCGACCGGCGTGCCCAACGAGGACCTGATCCGGCAGGCGGACCTCGCCGTGTACGAGGCCAAGCGTCGGGGCAAGCAGCAGGCCGTCGACTTCGAAGCCGTCGGCGTGCCGACCCCCGCCGAAGAACGCGTCCGGTTCGGCGAGCTGCGCGACGCGATCGCCAGCGGGCACCTCGAGACGTGGTACCAGACGATCCTCGATCTGCGCCTCGGGCAGATCGTCGGCCTCGAGGCGCTCGTCCGGTGGCCGACCCCGGCGGGCGTCCTGACCCCCGCCGCGTTCGTCCCGCTGGCCGAGCGGTCCGGACTGATCCGCGACCTCACCGAAGCGGTGTTCGCGCGGGTCCTGGAAGGCATCGCGACGCTTCGGTCGTCGGGGCGACGTCGGTGGGTGTCGATGAACGTGTCGGCCCACGACCTCGCGGGGGACCGGCTCGAGCCGATGGTCCTGGGCGCGATGGACCGAGGCGCGATCGCGCCGGGTGAGCTGACGCTCGAGATCACCGAGACTGCGGCGATCCGTGACCTGCAGCGCACCGAGCAGCTGCTGGCGCGGTTCCGCGACCGCGGCGTGCGGATCGCCCTCGACGACTTCGGCGTCGGGCAGTCATCCCTCGGCGTGCTGCACCGCCTCGCGCCGGACGTCGTGAAGATCGACCGCGGGTTTCTCGCCGGCGCGGGGGCGGTGAAGCAGGGCTGGGACTTCTATCGCGCAGTGGTCGAGCTGTGCCACGCGATGTCCACGACCGTGCTCGCCGAGGGCGTCGAGGATCCGGACCAGCAACGGCTGCTGACCCAGCTCGGCTGTGATCTCGCTCAGGGGTTCCAGTTCTCGCGGCCGATGCGCCTCGCGGATCTCGTCGCGAAGCCGCTGCCCTGAGGGACGCGGGGCGAATCGACACCGATCAGCACTGCGTCTTGCGCCAATCCGGCGGGTCGGTCAGAATCGGGCTCCCTCGCGTCGCTCAGCCCCGGCCCCCCATGCGTTCGATGCCCGCTCTCGTCACCGCCCTCGCGGTGGTCCTGCTCTCTGCGTCTGCTCTCGCGTACGAGGCGCCGACGTATTCTGCGTTGTCCGCCGAAGACAGTGCCGACCTGCAGGATGGTGGCACCGTCCGGGACGTGTCCCGCGGGCAGCCGAACCGGGGCATGGTGATCGGCCTGATCGAGGCCCCGGCCGACGAGCTCTTCGAGATCGTGCTCGACTACGAGTCGATCCCCCAGTGGTCGCCGGCGCTGGTGACCGCGACGGTGCTCGAAGACACCGACGGCCAGAAGGTCGTCGAAGGCGAGACCCGTCTGCCCTGGCCGCTCACCAACCGCACGTGGCGGATCCGGTCGTTCTACGCGCCCCAGCAGGTGGGCGGGCACGACGCCTACGTGAACCGGTGGGAGTACATCCCCGGGCACGGCAACGTCGATGACACCTTCGGATACTGGCTGCTCATGCCGTGGCCCGAGGACCCGTCGTGGACGTACGTGAAGTACGTCGTGAACGCGGACCCCGGCGTCGCCCTGCCGAACGCGGTGCTCAACTGGGCGACGAGTCGCGCCCTGCCCGACCTGATCACCGGACTGGCTGAGCGGCACGACGCGCTCTATTGAGCCCTCGACGGGTCGCCGCGTGACCCGCGCCCGCTCGACCCGGTCCGTGCCATGCCTCTTCGCCCGATCGAACCCAGCCTCGACGTCGACGTCGCACTGCGTCCCGAGGTGCTGGCCCCCGTCGGGGATCGCGAAGGGCTCGCCGTCGCGCTCGCGGCGGGCGCGGACGCCGTGTACTTCGGGCTCGACGACGGGTTCAATGCCCGAGCACGCGCCGAGAACTTCTCGGTCGCGAATCTGCCGGACACCGTCGCGCAGATTCATCGCGCCGGGGCGCGGGCCTACCTGACGCTCAACACGCTGCTCTTCGAGAGCGAGATCGTCGCGATGGAGCGGGTGCTGCGCGCCGTCGCGTCCGCCGGCGTCGACGCGATCATCGTGCAGGACCCGGCCGTCTGCCTGCTCGCGCGCGAGATCTGCCCGGATCTCGAGCTGCACGCGAGCACCCAGATGACCATTTCGAGCGCCGAGGGCGCCCGGTTCTCGAAGGACCTCGGCGTCACCCGCGTCGTCGTCCCGCGCGAGCTCAACGTCACCGAGATCAAGCGGTTTCGCGAGGGCACCGACCTCGAGCTCGAGGTGTTCATCCACGGTGCGCTCTGCATGTCGTGGTCGGGCCAGTGCCTCACCAGCGAAGCGTGGGGCGGGCGCTCGGCCAATCGGGGGCAGTGCGCCCAGTCCTGCCGCATGCCGTACGACCTGATCGTCGACGGCGAGCAGCGGCCGCTCGGCGAGGTGCGGTACCTGCTCAGCCCCAAGGACCTCGCCGGCTTTCGCGCTGTGCCCGCGCTGATGGAGATCGGCGTGCACACCCTCAAGATCGAGGGGCGGCTGAAGGGGCCGTCGTACGTCGCGACGAGCGTCACGGGCCTGCAGCGCTGGATCGACGCGATCGAATCCGGCGCCGCGGACACGGACACCGCCCAACACACGCTGTCGAACGACCTCGCGACGATGATGGTCGCGTACAGCCGCGGGTTCTCGGACGGCTTCCTCGGCGGATCGGACCACCAGACGCTCGTCGACGGGCGGTTCCCGAAGAGCCGAGGTGCGTACCTCGGTGTGGTCACCGGTGTCGAAGGCTCGACGGTTCTTGTCGAGCGGGGTCGGCGTGCCCAGGCGGCGCCCGGCGAGGGCCGCATGCTCTCGCCGCTGCCCGAGCTCGGCGGTGCCGAACATGCGGCGTCCGGCGCAGAGGTGGCGGCGGTGGATCCCCGTGCCGGCATGGGCGTCGTGTTCGACGCGGGGCGCCCCGAAGACACCCGCGAGCCCGGCGGCCCGATCTTCGCGGTGCGAGACCGCGGCGACGTCGTCGAGCTCGGGTTCGGACGCCCGGGCCCGGACCTGCGCCGCGTGAACCCCGGCGACCGGGTGTGGATCACGGGCGACCCCGAACTGACGAAGCAGGCCCGCCGCCTCGCCGAGTCGACGCCCGAGGGCCGCGTGCCGATCGATCTCGTCGTGCGTGGGGCCCTCGGCGAGCCGCTGCGTGTCGAAGCCCACATGGGCGACGTCGTCGTGGCGGCCGAATCCGACGACGCGCTCGGTGAAGCGGCGAAGCGCCCGCTCGACGAGAAGGTGCTGCGCGACAAGCTCGGCGCCCTCGGCGGCACGCCGTTCGCCCTTGATGCCTTCGACGCGAGCGAGGTCGGCGACGGACTGTACCTGCCGATGTCGGCGCTGAAGCCGCTGCGGCGCCGCCTCGTCGCGGCGCTGCTGCCGCGTCTCGAGGCCGGCGCCCCCCGCGAGGTGGCGACCGAGGACGTGGCGCCATGGCTGCACGCGACCCTCGCTTCGCGGGTGCCGGCGCCGCGCCATGTCGACGCCGAACCGATCGTCGTGCCCCTCGTGCGCACGGACGAGCAGCTCGACGCCGTGATCGCCGCCGGCCTGCCCGAAGTCGAGCTCGACTGGATGGAGATGGTCGGCCTCGGCAAGGCGTTCGCCCGCGCCCGCGCCGCCGGGCTGAAGGTCAACGTAGCGACGGTACGTGTGCAGAAGCCCGGCGAAGAGGGGTTCGACCGCCGCGTGGGCAAGCTCTCGCCGGACGGCGTCGTCGTGCGGCACTGGGGCGGGCTCGTGCACTTTCGCGATCTGCCGGTCGACGAGCGCCCGATCCTGCACGGCGACTTCTCGCTGAACGTCACGAACAGCCTCACGGCGCAGCACCTGCTCGGCTGGGGGCTCGACACGTTCACGGCGGCCCACGATCTCGACGAGACCCAGCTCTTCGCGCTGCTCGACGGGGTACCAGCCGACCGATGCGTCGTGACGGTGCACCACCACATCTCGACGTTTCACACCGAGCACTGCGTGTACGCCGCCCACCTCAGCGAGGGCCGCGACTGGCGGTCGTGCGGGCGCCCCTGCGACGAGCACCGCATCGGGCTGCGCGACCACCTCGGCAACGAGCACCCCGTCATCGTCGACGTCGGGTGCCGAAACACCATCTTCAACGCGCATGCCCAGTCGGCCGCGTCGCTGGTGCCGCGGCTGCTCGACGCCGGCGTGCGCCGTCTGCGGGTCGAGTTCGTCTGGGAGTCCGGCGACGTCGTGACCGACGTGCTGACCGGGTACCGGGACCTCGTCGCCGGGCGCATCACGCCGCCCCAGCTGCTCGAACGGATCGATACCCACGAGCAGTTCGGCGTGACGCTCGGCACGATGCGTACCCTGCGCTAGAGTCCGGGGCCCACCACACCCCCGGGGGACCCGTGTCGTCGAAGATCACGCTGTACCACGCACCGAAGACCCGTGCGTTCACTGCCGTCTGGCTGCTCGAGGAGCTCGGTGTCGACTACGAGCTCGCGCGCGTCGACCTCGCCGCCGGCGACCTGTCGAAGCCGGAGTTCAAGGCCCGCAACCCGATGGCCAAGGTGCCGACGGTCACGGTCGACGACGTGCACGTCGCCGAGACCGGGGCGATCGCCATCTACCTCGCCGACCGGTTCGCTCCCGGGCGACTCGCGCCGGCGCTCGACGATCCGACGCGGGCGGACTTTCTGCGGTGGTGCTTCTTCGCCGCGGCGATCATCGAGCCGGCACTCGGCGAGCGGTTCTTCAAGTGGGACGTCCCCGCCGCGAGCGTGGCGTGGGGCTCGTTCGACCGCATGATCGAGACGGCGACCGGGGGCGTCGAACCCGGGCCCTGGCTGCTGGGCGAGACGTTCACCGCGGCCGACATCGTGGTGGCGTCCGGGCTGCGGTTCGGTCTGCTCTTCGGGGCGATCGACAAGACGGGGCCCATTGCGGACTACGTCGCTCGCGCCACCGCGCGTCCGGCGTTCGAGCGCGCGACGCAGATCGAGGCCACCGAGATTGCCGCCCGCGGCTGATCAGCGGTCGACGGTCATGATCGCGAAGTCGCGGCCCCGCCCGGCCGCGATGGCGAGGTGAATCCAGAGCACCGCCGTGTTCTCGAGCACGGACGCGTTGCGCAGCGGGCCGGCGTCGATGACGCGGAAGCCCATCGGTTCGGACAGCGCCGCGAGCAGGTGCTTCGCCTCGAGGGCGTCGCTCGCGACGAAGACATCGAGCGGCCGCCCACCCACGTTCGGATCTGCATGAAACTCGGCGCCGAAGGTGTTGAAGCCTTTGACGATCGCCGCACCGGGCAACCGGGCCGCGATCGCTTCGGCGTTCGAGCCGGCCGCTGGCGGTGACCACACCGGGCCGTTGTCCCAGCGGATCGGGTTCGTCGCGTCGACGACGATGCACCCCGAGAGGTCGCCCAGCGATGCGGCGACATCGGGCGCGACGGTGCCCGGCACCGTGAGCACGACGAGATCGGCCCCCTTCACCGCCTCGGGACTCGGCGCGGCGGTGGCCCGGCCCCCCGTCGAGGCGATGGCCTCGGACGGGTCGGCATCCGCGCGATGGCCGAACACCACCTCGTTGCCGGCGTCGAGAAAGCGCCCGGCCAGCGCACGGCCGACGTTGCCCGGCCCGATGATCGCAATGCGAAGTCCACTCATGTGATGCTCCCTGCCTGTTCGGTTCGCTGCCCATCATACCCCCGCACCGGGGGCGCGCTCGACCTCATCGGCCGACCGCTTCGATGACGAGGCGCGCGGCTTCGGCGCCCGAGAACTGCTGCTGGCCCGTCACCAGCCGGCCGTCGCGCACCGCGAACGGCGCGAACGCGGGGCCGATGACGAAGTTCGTCGTCTCGATGGCCCGGGCTTCGGACTCGATCCAGAACGGCTGGATGCGCTGTCCGACGTAGTCGTCTGCGAACTTCTCTTCGGCGTCGGCGAACCCGGTCCAGGTGCGTCCGGACACGAGCAGCTCGCCATTCGACAGCCGCGTCTCGAGCAGGGCGCAGGTCGCGTGGCAGACGAGGGCGGTGACGCGGCCAGCCTCGTAGAACGCGCGCACCAGGGCCTGCACCCGGTCGTTGCCGCGCCAGGTCACCATCGGCGACTGCCCACCGACGAAGAACACCGCGTCGTAGTCCATCGGATCGACGTCATCGATGGACGCCGTGTCCTCGATCAGCGCGACGTGCTGCGCCGAGCGCTTGAACCCGAGCGACAGGATGTCGCTGGCAGCGTAGCCGGACGCGTCCTCGGGGTCGCTGAACCCGTCGGCCTGCAGCGCGCCCCCGTCGACGCTGCGGATGTCGACCGCATAGCCGGCTTCGGTGAACGCGAACCACGGGTGCGTGAGCTCGGCCCACCAGAAGCCGACGGGCCAGCCGGTGGTCAGCGAGACGCCGGGGTTGGCGGCGACCATCAGGACGCGGCGCGGGTTCTCGGGGCGAGTGACGTTCAGGGTACCGCTCATCGATGACCTCGAGTGTTGGGATTCGCTGCATGCGAACGCCGCCGAGAGTCGGCGCCGCCGGGGCCGTCGTCGATGGGCGGCGCTGCATCAAATTCATGCATGCGATGCATCCCACTTCGTGATTCAATGCACGGCATGCAGTACGACGAGCTGGACTGGAACCTCCTCAAGACGCTGCACGCCCTGCTCGAGACGAGCAGCGTGCGTGACGCGGCAGACCGCATCGGGCGCAGCGCGCCAGCAACGAGCCACGCGCTCGCGCGGCTGCGCGATGCCCTGGACGATCCAATCCTCGTGCGCGCAGGGCGCGGCATGGTGCGGACGGCGCGGGCCGAGGCGATGCGCCCCGACGTGGCGCGGCTCGTCGAATCCATCGGAGAGGTCCTGCGCCCGTCGCGGCCGGTGGACCCGGCGACGCTGAAGGCGCGGTTTCGGATTCGCGCCACGGACCACGTGCTCGGCGTGCTCGGGCCGAGCCTCGACGCACGCATCCGCGCCGCGGCGCCGCACGTGGACCTCGTCGTCACGCCGAACCGGGACGACGACGCGGACCACCTGCGCGAGGGGCGCGTCGATCTTGCGGTCGGTGTCTGGGCCGACCTGCCCCCGGAGCTGCGGATCCGCCGCCTCTTCGCGGATCGGTTCGTCTGCGTCGTGCGCGAGGACCACCCGCGCCGGGCGACGGTCGATCAGATGGCGACGTGGCTCGACCTCGATCACGTGCTCACCGCGCCTCGCGGGCGACCGGGTTCGCACGTCGACCGGCACCTGCGCGCGCTCGGGCACCAGCGTCGCGTCGCACGCACCGTCCCGTACTTTCTCGCAGCCTTTCTGCTCGTCGCGCAGAGCGACGCGGTGCTGACCGTGTCGGCGCGGCTGGCCCGCACGATGGCGCCGCGGTTCGGGCTGCACGTGTTCGCCCCGCCGCTCGACCTCGGGCCGGACTACACGCTGTCGATGCTGTGGCACCCGCGGCGCGACGGGGACCCGGCCCACCGCTGGCTGCGGGACCAGCTCGTCGCGGCGTCGATGGAGCTTCCTTCGCTCTCCGAACCGGCGGCCTGACCCGGCGACGCCTCGTCCGGCGCGTCGCGTCACGATCTGTGCTTGCCCGATCGCCCACCGCCGCGTACCCGTCGGGCAAGCCGAGCGCCACGGAGCCAGCATGAACCGCCCGCGTCGACCCCGTATCGCGATCGTGTCCACCGGCGGCACGATCGAGAAGACCTACGACGCCATGGACGGCGTGCTGCAGAACGATGTGAGCGTGCTCGACATCATGCTCGCGCGCCTCACGCTCTCGGTCGACGTCGTGCGCGTGCCGCTGATGAACAAGGACAGCCTCGACATGTCCGAGGGGGACCACACCCTCATCGCGAGGACCGCGGCGGCGATGGCCGAAGCCCACGATGGCGTCGTGATCGTGCACGGTACCGATCGACTCGAGCGCACTGGCGAGGTCGCGTGCGACCAGATCACCGACCCGAAGTGCCCGATCGTGCTCACCGGGGCGATGCGGCCCTATGAGCTCCGGTCGACGGACGCCCTGCAGAACCTGACCGAAGCGCTGCTCGCGGCGCAGATTCTGCCGCCCGGGGTGTACTGCGTGATGCACAACCGGGTGCTGACGTTCCCGAACGTCACGAAGGACCGGGATCGGCTGACCTTCGTCGACCGCCCGGGCCCCTGGTCGGACCACGAAGCGGGCGACGAGGACTGAGCCCGCCGATCAGCCGAGGACGTCGTCGATCGCCGCCGCGAGGCGCGCGACCAGCGTGTCGATCTCGTCGCGGGTGATCGTCAGCGGTGGCGCGATCATCACGAGGTCGCCCCGCGTGCCGTCCGCCTGGCCGACGTTCGGCCACACGACGAGGCCCCGATCGAACGCCGCGCGGGTCACCGCCTCGGCAACCTTTCGAGACCGCTCGAATGGCGCGCGGGTCGCGCGGTCGGCAACGAACTCGACGCCGGCGAGCAGCCCCCGGCCGGACACGTTGCCGACCCCGGGCAGGCGCCCGACGCGCTCGCGCAGCCGGGCCTGCAGGGTCACGCCGACCTCTGCGGCGTGGGCGACCACGCCGTGCCGATCGAGGTAGTCGAGCACCGCGACGCCGGCCGCCGTCATCATCGGCGCCTGCATGTACGTCTGGGCGTGCATGAACTTGCCGCTCGACGCCTTCATCTCTTCGACGTGGGTCGACTTCACGAGCACCGCTGAGAGCGCGGCGTACCCGCCGCCGATGCCCTTGCCGAGCACGAGGAGGTCGGGCTCGAACCCCTGGGACTCGCAGGCGAAGAAGGTGCCGGTGCGCCCCACGCCGACGAGCACCTCGTCGGCGATCATGAGCACGCCGTATCGGTCACACACCTCGCGCAGCGCGGCGAAGTACCCCGGCGGGGGCAGCGCCGCTCCTGCGCTGGAGCCGATGATCGGCTCGGCGATGAACGCCGCGACGCGGTCTTCACCGATCGCGCGGATCTTCGCCTCGAGCTCGTCGGCGTAGAACGACGCCGCACCGGGCCACGCCGGCGCGTTCGAGCGGTACTCGTACGGCGACGACACGGTCGCGACGTCGCTCAGCAGCGGGCCGTACACCGTCTTGTAGTGCGGCCGCCCGCTCGCGCTCAGCGCATAGAGCGTGTTGCCGTGGTAGCTCGGCGTGCGGGCGATCACGGTGTCGCGCTGGGGCTGCCCCCGGTCGTACCAGAGCTGCCGGCAGAACTTCAGCGAGGCCTCGACGGCCTCGGACCCGGACGCCAGGAAGAACGCCTTGTCGAGCCCCGGGGGGGCGAGCGCCGCCAGGCGTGCCGCGAGGTCTTCGGTCGGCCGGTTCGTGAACTGCGTGCCGTTGACGTACGCGAGCCGTCCGAGGGCGTCGGCGATGGACGTGACCACCTCGCGGTTGCCGTGCCCGACGCTCGTCACGAATGCGCCGGACGACCCATCGAGCCAGGCGTTGCCTGCGTCGTCGTAGATCCAGACGCCCTCGCCGCGCGCAGCGACGGGCAGCGGGCGGTCGAGCACCCGCAGCAGGACGTGGCCATCCGGCCACTGCACGGTCGAGCCGTTCGAATCTGCCATGATCAGCCCCGGTCGAGGCACAGGGCGAGGCCCTGGCCGACGCCAATGCAGAGGGTCGCGAGGGTCTTCTTCGCCGCCGGTCGCCGCAGCATCTCGTGCGCAAGGGTGACGACGATGCGGCATCCGCTGGCGCCGATCGGGTGGCCGAGGGCGAGAGCGCCGCCGTTCACGTTGACGATGGACGGGTCCAGCTCGAGGCCGCGCAGGCAGGCGACAGACTGCGCCGCGAACGCCTCGTTCATCTCGACGAGATCGAGGTCGTCGACGGACCAGCCGGCGCGTCCGAGCGCCTTCTTCGTCGACGGGATCGGGCCTTCGCCCATGACGTTCGGGTGCAGCCCCGCGGACGCGAAGCTGACGACGCGCGCGATCGGCTCGAGCCCGAGCTCCTTCACCATGCGCTCGCTCATGACGAGGCAGGCGGCGGCGCCGTCGTTGACCGGTGAGCTGTTGCCGGCGGTGACGGTACCGCCCTTCTTGAACACCGGCTTGAGCCGAGCGAGTCCGTCCATCGTCGAGGTCGGGCGCGGCGACTCGTCGGCGTCGACGACGACTGCGTCGCCACGACGCTGCGGGATCGTGACCGGCACGATCTCGGCAGTGAACCGGCCGGCCTCGATCGCGTCTTTCGCCTTCATCTGCGAGTGCAGCGCGAAGGCGTCCTGTTCTTCGCGGGTGATGCCCCACTTCTCGGCGACGTTCTCGGCGGTCATGCCCATCGAGTCGAGGGTGAACCGGTCCTGCATCTTCGGGTTCGGGTACCGCCACCCGATCGTCGTATCGAAGATCTCGGGGGGCGTCCGATCGAAGCCCTTCTCGGTCTTGCGGAACGAGAACGGCGCGCGGCTCATCGACTCGACGCCACCAGCGATGACGACGTCGGCGTCACCGACGGCGATGCGCATCGCCGCGTCGGTGATCGACTCGAGCCCCGAGCCGCAGAGCCGGTTCACGGTCACCGCGGGGACCTCGTACGGCAGGCCCGCCAGCAGGGTCGCCATGCGCGCGACGTTGCGGTTGTCTTCGCCCGCCTGGTTCGTCGCCCCGAAGATCACCTGGTCCAGCCGGGCGGTGGCCTCGGGCTGCCGCTCGGCCAGCGCGGCGATCACGTGGGCGGCGAGATCGTCCGGGCGAACCGTCGCCAGAGACCGGCCGTAGCGACCGATCGGCGTGCGGATTCCATCGACGATCCAGGCAGACTGCAGGGCATTCACGGGGCGCTCCGAGCGCGGTGGAGTCGCCACCGTGCATCCGGGCCCAGGGCGGCGCAAGGGCGAACCGATCGCGCTCGCGCGCGGCTCGCGGACGCGGTCAGTGCATCGTCGGGTCGTCTTCGCCACCCGCGAACATCGACGGATCCACGTCAGGTGCGGTGAACAGCACCTCACGCCCGTCGGCGATCGCGCGAAAGTCCGGGTCGCGCGCCTCCGCATCGTACTTGATGCGCAGCACGGCCTGCTCGGCGACCGCGGTCAGGTCGGCCATCTCGCGGCCATCGCGGCGGGTCCACCGGATGTGCACCGACACGTCGCGCGTGCCGTCGGCGTGCGGCTTCGCGGCGACCCGGTGCACCACGTCCCCCTCGAAGAGCGGGTGGTCGACCAGCTTGTACTTCACCTGTCCGAACGCGCGATCGACGTGCACCTGCTCGACGAGCACGGCGCCGTTCGTGTCGACCTCACGGGTGCACGCGTCGCCGTTGCGCTCGATGATGCGAACGGTCGTCGTATCGTTCACCACGCCATCCGGCGTCTCTACCCGCGCCTCGAGGGCGTCGAGGATGGCGTCGAGATCGGCACGTACCGACACGGTCGCGGCGTTCAGAGGGGCTTCGGTGGTCATCGGGGCTCCGTCGTGCGTGTCGGCGGACCGGTGGATCATCGCGCCGCGGGGGTCAAGTCCGGGGGTCCGGTCACGGGGTCCGGTCACGGGGTCCGGTCACGGGGTCCGGTCACGGGGTCGAACCCCGATCCCGAGCCCGTGCGTCACGCCGCGCCGAGGTGGCCGACGAGCGCCTTCATCACCATGGGCCACGCGCGCTCGAAGTACGCGAAGACCTCGGGCCAGCGGCTGCCATCGTCGAACCCCGCGTCCGGCCAGCCGGTGTGGGTCAAGGTGACCCGCGTGCCGTCGTCGATCGCCTCGAAGCGCACGACGCACCACGTGCGCGCCGGACGCAGCTCGGGGTACTGCGGCGGCGCGTTCCAGGTGAACGCCAGCAGCTCGTCGGGCACGAACGTGAGAATGCGGCACCCTTCGCTGCCGCGCTCCGGCTCGGTGTCGGGCAGAAAGAGCACCTCGAACGGCCCGCCGACGCGCAGCTCGACGCGCGCCTCGTCAACGAACCACGCGGTGATCGCCTCGGTCGACGTCCACGCCGCGAACACGTCCGCCGGACGCGCTGCGACCCGAGCGCTCACGACGATCGCACGGCGCGAGACGGTGGCACCATCGCTGGCGAGATGCAGCCCGTGAGGGACGACGACGACTTCGTTCGACATGCGGTTGCTCCACGTGGGGACCCTCACCGTCCGCCGTCGTTGGGACGGATGCAAGCGCCGCGCGGCACGCCGCGTGCCCCGTGCGACAGGTCCCCTCGGCATGCTGCCGCAGCGTCGAATCTTCGCGTAGAGTCCGGCCATGCACCTTCGACGTACCGCCATCCTCGCTGCCCTCGCCTCGACGACCCTCGCCGCGCCGGCGATCGCCTGGGGGCCCGGCGTCCATGCCCGCGAAGCTGCGGAGACCGCGCGCCAGCTCGTCGAGCGCGACCCGGCGTGGGCCGCGGTGTTCGATGATCCCATCGCCGAAGACGCGCTCGTGCTGGGCGCCATCACGCCCGACTTTCGGCAGGTGATCGACAACCTGCCCTTCGGCCACGACCGACGTCTCGGATACCACCTGATCGACGCCGCGGCGGGCGGCACGGCCGAGCAGCGGGCGTTCGCGCTCGGGTTTCTCGCGCACGTCGTCAGCGACAACAGCGCCGACACGTTTGTCGCGCCGGGGTTGTGGGTGATGCACGCGCTTGGCCCGTTCGACCTCGTCGCCGACCCGCGGGAGTCGCTGATCAGTGAGACCGAGCTGCTGTGCGAGACCTTCGGCGACCTCGTCCTCGGCGAGTGGGACGACGTGGTCGACGCGCTCTTCACGTACCGGTTCGACGGACCCGAGGCGCGGGCTCGGCTCGACGCGGTCATCGTCTGGTACTGCGGTGAGGCCAACGCGTTCACCGGGCTCGACGCCGACTGCGAGGCCGCCGCGGCCGAGCTCGACGCCCTGCTGACCCGCGGGGATTCGCTGCTCGGCGGGGTCGATCGCGACGGCGCGCAGGACCTGCTCGATGCCCTGATCGACCACCCGCCCGCCGACCTCGTGCCGGTGTTCTCGGGGGGCGCGATCTCGTCGCTGCTCGGTGACGCCTTCACGTTCTCGGACCACTACGCCTACGAGATCGCACGGTTCGAGGCGTCGCCCCTCGTCGACGAGGCCTTCTGGGCGCTCTACGACAGCGAGTGGGCCGACCTGGCCCCGCACCTGACGATCACGCAGCTCGACCGGCGGGCGAACGGCTGGCCGACGCGCGACAACGACACCCTGCGTGGCGCGAACTGGATCTCGACGTACCGCCACCTCGACCCCGCGTGGTGGGGCGACGGCGCCGGGCTGGTCGTGAAGAACCTCGCGTGGCGCGTGGACGGTGAGGTGGCCTCGACCGTGCGGGCCGACGCGGGCGCTGTGAACGGCGAGGTGACCGTCCGCTTCTTTGCCACGCGACCCGTCATCGGCACAGTCTCTGCCACCGTGCGCACCGACGCGATCGGATTCGGATCCGTCACCCCCGACGCCCGGGGCGACGCGATGGGCGACGCGTCCATGGTCGTCGACCTCGACCCGCGGCGGGCGGTGGACGAGGGCGTCAACGAGCTTGTGGTGCCGTTTACGACGGCGGACCTCGACGGCGTCGACGGCTGGGTCGTCGACGTCGCGTTCGACGACCGGCGCCCCTTCTTCACCAGCCAGACGGAGCCGCTGTTTTCGGACGCGTTCGTCACCGAGATCGGGGTCCCGATGTGGCAGCCGGCCGTCCGGGAGGCGTTCTCGCCCAGCGCGGCCTGGCCCGGCGCCCTGCGCGTCGATCGACCCGACGCGCTGGCCGAGCTGCACGTGTTCGCGCGGATCGGCCCGGACCGTGAGGGGCTCGCCGAGGTGCGCATCGACGTCGACGGCGCCGTCGCGACGACCCGCGACGACGGCCTCGCCGTGTTCGACGCCATGCCGTCCGGCGAGGTCACGATCGCGGCGAGCGCCGCCGGGTTCGACGACGCGACGATGGACGTCACGATCGCCGGCGGGCGAACGAGCGTCGACGTCTTTCTGCGCCCGCGGCTCGACCCGACCACCGCGCCCATCGTCTGCGACCCTGCGTGCATCGACGTGATCTGGGCGGCCGATCGGCAGGGCGCCGCGCCCGAGCGGGTGTTCGGCATGGTCGAGCAGGACGGCGCCGCGCTGCACGAGCCGGTCTACCTCGGGCGCGACGGCGCAGGCACCCTCTGCCTGCCCGAGCCCCTGCCGACGGACGGGCCGCTGGTCGTCGCCACGCGCACCGGCCCGGTCGGTGGCGAGCCGGGGCCCTGGGATCGCTCGGACCCGTTCCGCGTCGACCCCGAGGACGACGCGTGTCTCGCGCCCGACGACGTCGGTGTCGATGGCGGCGCGGACGCCGGCGATGCCGGGGACCCCTCGCCGGATGTGGGCGCCCCGGACGTCGGCGGCGACACGGACCCTGCGGACGCAGGGGCCGACACGGACACCGAGGGTACCGACACCGCGGGCGGCGACGACACGCGTACCGACGCTGCGTCGGACGCGCCGGACGATGCCGCCGATGCCGAGGGCGCGACCTCGTCTGGCGGCAGCGGAGGCGGATGCGCCGCGGCTGACGACAGGCGAGCACCTGCAGCGGGCGGGCTGGTGCTCGCGGCGCTCGGGTTCACGCGCCGACGGCGCCGACGCGCCTGACCCCGGCGCAGTGGCCCGGTGTAGCGGCCCGGAGCTGTGGCCCGACACAGCGGCCCGACACAGCGGCCCGGCGCAGTGGCCCGGCGCAGTGGCCCGGCACCGCGAACGACCGCCTACGGGCCGTCGACGATGACCTCGAGGTCGACGCCCTCGATCGAGCAGGTGCTGCCTTCGACGAAGACGTCGGCGATCACGATGCGCGACCCGACGAAGAGTCGAACCTCGACCGGACCCGCGTCGTTCGTGCCGCACGCCCAGGCCGCACCGACCTCGGCCGACTCGCAGACCTCGAAGTCGGCCATCGTCACGCCCCGGTATTCGACCCGGTCGACGGCCGCCCACTCCCCGGCGCCGTCGATCGGATAGACCACGACGGACGTCGTGCGATCGCACGGATCGGCGCACGCGAGCAAGCCGACGATCCCGGCGAGAGCCACGGTGAGGGCGCCCGGACGAACGCCGGTCCGTGGGCGGCGGGCCGCGGCGCGGGGCCCGGAGCGTTCGCCTACCTCGTGTACGTCGCGGTCCGTTCGTTCGGTGGGATGTGGTGTCACGCCGTACCTCCGGGTCGCCGCGCCGCGCGCCAGCGCGAGAGCTGGGCTTCGGGGGGGTGCGCGTCCGCCCACTGCACCACGAAGTCGATCCACGCGCGCACCCGCGTCGGAAGGTACTTTCGGTCGAGGAACACGATCGACATCGTCGACTCCGCGCCGATCACGTCGGGCAGTACCTCAACGTAGTCTCCGGTCGCGAGTCGATCCGCGACGACGAGCCGGGGCAGAAAGGCGATCCCGTATCCGCACGCCACGAGGTGGTCGGCCGCGACGAGATCATTCACCGCGATGTCACCCCGGACTTCGACGGTGCCCCCGTCGAGCAGCGGCCAGCGGGCGACCCCACGCACCCCACCGGCCATGCCGGGGATGCAGCGATGGACCGCAAGGGCATCGACGTCCTCGGGATGCCCGTGGGCCGCGACGTACCCTCGCGATGCGACCGCGATGGAGTCGCGGGACCACAGACGCCGCGAGACCAGCCGCTCGTCTTCGACCCGCCCGGCGCGCAGGGCGACGTCGAACCCCTCACTGGCGATGTCGACGTATCGGCTGCTGGCGAAGAGCTCGACGCGGACGTCGGGATACCGATCGCAAAACGCCGCGGACACCTCGGCGAGGAACGCGGCGCCGACGCCCGGCGGCACGGACACACGCACCCGTCCACGGGGCGCGCCCCGACCGGAGACCTCTTCGCACGCACGCTCGGCGATGCGGACGACGTCGCGCGCGGCCGCAGCGAGCCGCGCCCCGGCGGGGGTCAGGTCGAGCCGGCGTGTGGTCCGGTGCGCCAGACGAACCCCCAATCGGTTCTCGAGCCGAACAAGCCGACGGCTGACCGTCTCGCGCGGGATCCCAAGGACACGGGCGGCACCTGCGAGACTGCCCTCGTCAGCAATCGCAACGAATGTCTCGAAACCTTCGGCGTACTCAGCCATGGCCATCCGTGATGGATACATCACGAATGCTGCACGATTCACACCACTACCGTCAACACTCCACCGCGGTCATCTTCGGGTCGTCCTCACACCCCGGAGCCCGAATGAACGCCGCGAACCTGCGCTACTGGATCCCGACCGCCCTCTTCGCCCTCGCCCTGACCGGGAGCGGTCTCATGGGCTTGACCAGCCCACCCGAGTTCGTCGCCGAGCTCGGTCGGCTCGGATTCCCCGACTGGTTCGGCCGCTGGCTCGGCGCCGCCAAGCTGGTCGGCGTGGCTGTCCTCCTGGCTCCGGGGCTCGGACTGCTCAAGGAGTGGGCGACCGCCGGGTTCGTCATCACGCTGTGCAGCGCCTTCGTCGCCCACCTCGCGGCAGGGGACGCCGTCCAGCAGGCGATCGCACCGGTCGTACTCCTGGGCCTGCTGATGGCCTCGTGGCACGGGCGACCGGCGGCACGACGTCTCGGACGCCGTACCGATCTTCTGGCAGAGGGCTCGGGGCCGGCGATGTCGGCCGCTTGATCTCGGACGCCGCGCGGGACCCGACCGTGCTGACCCGGCGAACGGGTCGTGGTATCCCGGCGGCGTCCCCGGATCACCGTGTACGTCATGGCCAAGCTCTACTTCTACTACTCTGCGATGAACGCCGGGAAGAGCACCACCCTGCTCCAGTCGGCGTACAACTACGAAGAGCGCGGCATGCGTACGCTGCTCTTTACGCCGCGCATCGATGATCGCAGCGGCGTCGGGCGCATCGCCTCGCGCATCGGACTCGAGCGCGCCGCGATCCCGTTCTGCCCGGACGACGACCTCTACGTGCGCATCCGCGACGAACACGCCGGCGACACGGTGCACTGCGTGCTCATCGACGAGGCGCAGTTTCTCGAACCGGCGCAGGTGCTGCAGCTCACCCTGGTCTGCGACCGGCTGAACATCCCGGTGCTGTGCTATGGGCTGCGGACAGACTTTCGGGGCGAACCGTTCCGGGGCTCGTCGTACCTGCTGGCGTGGGCCGAGGAGCTCATCGAGATCAAGACGGTGTGTGCGTCGGGCAAGAAGGCCACGATGAACGCCCGCGTCGGCGCCGACGGCAAGCGAGTGACCGAGGGCGCCCAGGTCGAAATCGGCCACAACTACGTGTCGATGTCGCGCAAGCACTTCGACCTGCTCTCCGCGAGCCCCATCGAGTACACGCCGCCGGACTGAAAGCGGGGGTTGCGCTGAACGCAGACACCGGGTTCATTGGCCGCCCCCGCACCCGGGCCGAACGTCGTGCGCATCGTGATCGCCTCGCTCTTCGTCGCTCTCGCAGCGACCTCGTCGCTCGTCGGTGTCGCGTGCTCCGGCGCGCAGTCCGCCGACGACACGGGCCATTCGACGGATGCACCGGTCGATAGTCGTACCGCGACCGATGCACCGGTCGACGACGGTACCGCGACCGGCGCGCTCGTCGACGACGGCGCGGTGGCCGACGGACTCGACGACGATACGCCGACGACGCAACCGTCCGTCGAGCGCGTCACGGTCTCGATCCGGTTTCACGAGCCGCCATCCGAGCAGACGCTCGAATCGCTGACGACCCTCGGGGTCCAGTTCAGCATGCTCGATGGCGAGCCGATCGCCGTGGGCACCGTGTACTCGGCGACCGTGCCCGAAGGCATGATCGAGGCCCTCGAGGCCACCGCCGAGATCGCGGACATCGAGGTGTCGGGCGAGCGCCCGATCGTGCTGCCCGATACGCCCTGATCCCCCTGCCGCGCCACCCCCTCTGTGGAGGCCCGATGCTCCGCCGCGCTCCCCTGCTCGCCCTCGCTGCCGCGCTGTCCCTGCCCGCCCTGGCTTCGGCCCACGAGGTGGTCGACGCGCGCGCCCGGCTTCTGCAGTCGACAATCGACAACCCGCGCGCACTCGCGCCGCTGCTGAACGCAACGGTCGATGAGGACGGCTTCGCGGCGACGATTCGGCTGCGCGGTCCACTGGATCCCGCCCTGCGCACCGAGCTCGAGAAGGACGGCGTGTCGTTCTTCGAGCTCGAGGGCGAGCTCGTGTCCGTCGGCGACGTCTACACCGGGCGCATCGCGTGGTCGGCGCTCGACACCCTCGCCGCGCACAAGGACGTCGTGCGCATCGAGGCGGCGTGGCGACCGCTGCTGCAGCGACCGCTCGTCGACACCGCGGCCGAGATCGGCGCGCACCGGGCCCATCAGCTGGCCGCCACCGGCGGGTTCACCGGCGAGGGCGTGCTGATCGCCGACCTCGACACTCCGTTCGACATCTTCCACCCGGCGTTCTTCTTCGCCGACGGTGCGCGGCGGCCGTGGATCGACGTCGATGGCGACGGCACGTTCGGGGCCGGTGACGCCATCGACTGGTCGCAGGACGGCGTGGCGGACGACGACGAGATCGTCGGCATCATCGACAGCGTGCAGGACTGGTACGACGCCGAGCGGCGGTACCGCGACAACGACGACGGCGAGCTGCAGCCGGGCCTCGACTACGCGTTCCACGACTTCAACGGCAACGGCGTTCGCGACTTCGGCACCGAAGCCGGGTTCGACGAGCGCGCCGAAGGGTACGGCGAGCCGATGTTCGTCGCCGACGACGTCGACGGCGATGGCGTGGTCGATCCCGACGAGCCCTTCGTCATGCTGCTCACCTCGAAGATCCGGGCGCTCGGCTACGGCTCGACGGTGTGGCGGCGCGGCCAGGACCTCATCCGCGCGAACGTCGACGACCAGCTCGTGAACCCGGACTTCTCGGCGGTCGACCTGTCACACGGCACCGGCGTCGGCGGCATCCTCGCCGGCGGTCAGGTCGGGCACTCGACGTACCTCGGCGTGGCGCCGAACGCCGAGCTGCTTTCGCTGTCGACCGCGCCGATTCAGGACGCGGACCCGCAGCTCATCGCGTTCGAGATCGCCGAGCGCGAAGGCGCGGACATCCTGCTGCACGAGTTCTCGTCCTGGAACTGGACGTCTCTCGACGGCTCGTCGAACGCCGAGATCGCCATGGACGCGATGCACGCGGACGGGATGCTGCAGGTGAACCCGGCGGGCAACCTCGGCGCGTCGAACAAGCACGCCCTCGTGCGCGTCGACAGCGGCGGCACCGAGGTGGGCATCCGCGTCCCGTCCGAGGTCTACCGGCAGACGGTCTCGGCCTTCCTGATCAGCCTGCACTGGTCGACGGACGAAGCCGGCGCCGAGCCCGACTTCTCGCTCGTGCACCCGGACGGACGCACGTGGGAGCTCGGCGACGGCACGCCCGAAGGCGGCGTCCTCGGCTCGGGCCACTACTTCTATGACGTGCGCGACGTGACCCCGCGGGGCACCGGCACGGCCTACCTGGTCGTGGCCACCGAGGACCAGTCGGTGATCGACGACGGAACGTGGACGATCGAAGCGTACGCGAACGGCGAGCCGTTCGAGCTGCACGTCTTCGTCGACGACTACTACACCGGGTGGGGCCAGGGCGTCGGCGTGGTCACGCCGGAGCCGGCTTCGACGATCTGCTGGCCGGCGACCGCCGACAGCGCGATCGGCGTCGGCGCGTACGCGGGCTCGCAGTCCCAGTGGTGGGACGGCGAAGGTTCGGACCCCGGCGAGCTGCGGTACTTCTCGGGCCGCGGGCCGCGCCTCGACGGCGAGCGTGGCATCGACATCGCCGCACCCGACGATCCGCTGTCCGCCGTGCCCACGGGCTCCGGTGACGATGGCGGCTTCGGGTGGATGGGCCGGTTCGGCGGCACGTCCGGCGCCGGTCCGCACGTCGCGGGCGCGCTCGCCCTGATGATCGAAGCCACCCCCGGCGCGTCGGTCGACGAGCTCGAGCAGCGGCTGATCGACAGCGTCCTCGTCGAAGACGCGATGGGTGAGCTGCCCAACGCGCGGTGGGGCTACGGCAAGCTGCGGATCCTGCCCGCGCTCGGACTCGACCCGACGCCGCGTGCGGTGAACCGGGCCCCCGAGCTCGTCGCCGTGCCCGTGCCCGACGACGCGATCACCCTCGACGTGTCGGCGACGACGGACGCGGACGACGATCCGGTCGTGTTCTCGGTCGACATCGATGGGGACGGCCAGCCCGAGCTCGCCGACGCCGACGGTCCGCGCCTCGAGGTCGCGGCGGCGCCCGGCACGTACACCGTCACCGTGCGCGCGTACGACGGCCAGGGCGGGCGCGACGGCGACATCGTCACGCTGACGGTGCTCGACGAAGCCCCGCCCGAGTCCGACGCGGGCATGGACGCCGGCAGCGGCGACGCCGGTACCGGCGGTGGTGGCGGCGGCGGCGGCGGTGGCTGCGCAGCCGCGCCGACGTCCGGCGCCACCCCGTGGTTCGGGCTCGCGCTGGTCGGTCTGCTCGCCCGTCGTCGACGGCGCTGATCGCAGGGTCGCACGACCAGAACGGCCGGTCCGAGCCGAGCGCCTGCGCGATCGCGCGGGACCGAACGCCGCATCACCCGTGAACCGCCTGCGCCTCGTTCGTCCACGAGGCGCGAGCCAGTTCGGTCACTCGACCGGGATCGTCCGGGTCAGCTCGACCCGCACCGGCGCGTCGACCGTCTCGAGCCCGGGTCCGGTGAGCCCGGTGACCTGGTCGAAACCGCGGGTCGTCCAGAACCGCATCGCCGGGCCATTCGACGACTGCACGCCCACGCGGAGCGCCCGGACACCCCGCGCCTTCGCGGTGCGCGCGATGGCGTCGACGACGTCCGTCCCGATGCCCTGCGCGTGCGCCTCGGGGGCGAGATACAGACCCGCGATGTAGACCGAGTCGTTGTCCGGATGCCCGTCGAGCAGCTCGAGCACACCCACGAGGTTGCCGTCGCCACGCAGCGCCAGCCCGGCGGCGATCTGCCGCTCGGCGTCGACGCCCTCCGGCACGGCGCGGCCGTCGATGAGCGCGCTGGCTTCATCCGGCGGTTCGCCGAGGCCCGACGCCTTGAACGCAGGACCAATCGATCCGAACACCTTCGTGATCTGCGCGTGATCGTCGGGCGTGACCGCGCGAAGGCGGACGAGGGTCGGCTTGATGCCGTCGAGAGCAAAGGGGACGCGAGGGCGCATCATGGCACAGTCGTGGGGCACGAGCAGCGAGAGCGAGCGCACTATGGGGGGTGATGCGCGACCTGTCACCGATCTCGCCACGCGTGCCGTATCGCACACCCGATCGGGGACAATCGCTCGATCCGAACGCCTGCAACGCCGCTTCGTCCCGTCGCAGCGGGGGATCATACCGCGACGACGCGCGCTGGCACGTCGCTTGCTCTCTGACGGCTGTACCTGAACACCACCCGCTCGAACCGAGGGTCGAGCACAGTCGGGGAGTCGACGGATGACACCCTTCGAGTTCGAACAGCAATGGCCGGATGGCGCCGATCGCGTGTTCGATGTCCTCGTCGACCCGAGGCTGGTGCGTGAGGTCACCCTCGGCATGGGCGCCCACGACGTGACCGTGCAGGTTCGCCCGGGCGACGGGACGATCGAGGTCACGATCGAGGCCGCGCGCCGCACCCCCGATGGCGGTGACGACGAGCGGAGCGTCCGGACGATCCACTGGTCGATCGATCGTCGAAACGCGACGTGGGACCACGTGACCCTCGGGTACGAGGACACGATCACCGCGAAGGGCAGTCTGCACCTGGTCGAGATCTCACCGTGCCGCACGCGCCTCATCACCCGCGGCTCGATTCACGTCGACGCCGGGCCCATGAGCGCCCGTCTCGAGCGACAGCTCGTCGCCGTGTTCGAGAAGCAGGCGGATCGCGAGGTTCGGCTGCTGCAACGGCGGATCGAACGCGCGGTCGCGTCCACCTGACCGGGCCCGCGGACCGAGCCCGCGGCCCGCGCTAGCTGCCGGGCGCGACGTAGAGCACGAATCGGGGACTCGCTGCGACGGAGCCCTGAGCGTCCTGCGCCACGGTCACCATCCGAAACCCGTCCGACGTCCCGATCTGCACGGGCGCGGAACGCTCGACGGCGAACGCCATCGCGTCCACCTGCGCGGCGGCATCCGCGAGAAAGCTCGTGTCGCCCGCGTCGCGGACGGACCGTGCGTCGAACCCGGCGTCGACGAAGCCGGCGGTCCGGCTGTCTTCGGTCCACGGAGACGGCCCGACATCCGCACCGCAGGCCGCCCACACCGTCGCGACCGCGGCGATGGCCGCGCAGCGAGCGAGGGAGCGCAGGGGCTCTGTTCGGGCAGTTCGGCGCATGGGCAGAGGATGCGGAGCCCTCGCCGCCGACGCAAGGCGAAACGGCGCCGCGACGCGCACGGCCGAGCCTCACGCCCACCCGGCGGAGGGTGTGGTCCAGCCACTGATCACGCTGCCATGGGCACCTCGATGCGCTGGCGCTGCAGGTCGGCGAGGTGGCGTGCTGCGGTCGACCAGAGCCCGGACGCAGCGAGCGAGCGCATGTGC
>Ga0070729_10000762_pt1 | contig 60459 bp, 45 predicted proteins | sample tdDd472_FD_66725 | JGI IMG/M metagenome (GOLD analysis project Ga0070729, IMG submission 66725) | Marine sediment microbial communities from the Atlantic coast under amendment with organic carbon and nitrate - tdDd47.2 | ecosystem: Environmental > Aquatic > Marine > Coastal > Sediment | place... | reverse complement strand
TTTTTCTCCATAGCATTTATTAAATCATCAGTGCAAAGTTCCGGCTTAGTGTAATAAAAAGTAAAATTTTCAGATGTTGTTGTTAAATTTCCTTCAACTACAATAATGTAATCAGATTTTGTTTTTGTATTGTTACTAGTTCCATCACTTGCAGTTAATGAAACTGTATATACTCCTTTATTTAAATATTCATGTCGAGGATTTTGAAGCGTACTAGTTGAACCATCACCAAAATTCCACAACCAACTCGTGGGATTATTAATGCTCAAATCAGTAAAATTTACAACTAAGGGTAGATTTCCATAAGTAATGTCACTAGTAAAATCAGAAACAATACTTGTTATCTTTATATCATCACTTTTCCTTGGTAAAATTTGATAACCAGTGCTATAAGGACTTGAAGAATCATATTGACTAACAACTCCAACGATAGAGCAATTGGAACTTGGGATTTGAATTCCTGATAAATCAGTATCACCATCAATTCTAATTGTTAAATTATTTACACCATCTGTAATTTGATAATTTACATTTCCAGAAAAATATCCAGACTCAATAAATCTAACATTATTGAATTGAACTAATTTTCCTTCATACAACTCAACATTATTCCAATCCTGATTTAAAATATTGGAAATAGTTAACACTTCTGGATTTGGTAAAACTGTGTTTTTATGTAAAATAACTTCAGTTTCTCCAGATTCATATACCAATTGGCTTAATCCTCGAAAAGAACCAATCTTGCTTTTTATAGTAATGGAATCTCCTGTTGCTATTTGAGATATAATTTCACTACCATAGATAGCTATCCCCGCTGATTCGTCTTGAATAAATCCAATACCAGAGGATCCAAATTCATCAGATACTGTAACAATTCCAGAAACTGTTTTGATTGAATTTAAATAGATTGGATTTCCATTACTGTCATTTTTTCTAAGTTCAATAATACTCGAATTAGTTATGGATGCACTTGAGTGATTTTCTTCAAAATTAGATAAAACTTCTTTGTCAGATGCAAAGGATACACTATTTAGTAGCTGGAATGAAAATATTAATATCAGAATCCAGTTAAATAATCTTAAAATTTTCATCATTCCCCCAATTTATTAAATTCACCAAGCATGAATTTTTAATTAAATAATATAGAAGAAACTAGTCCAAACTAATACAAATACCAAATATAAAAAGAAGTAACTTTGTTATTCATATTATTTCAAATTACTAAGACAAAGTAATGAGTGAAGATAGAATATATTTCATAAAATTAAAATATTATTTTTATACTACAGACTTTTTGTATATTTATTGCTCAAATATTGCTATAACTCACCAAGGGAATTACTTAAAATTGTTTTAATTCTTATAATTTCAGAATTCATATTCTTTCCTTGAAGTATTTCACCATGACCCGGAACAATAATCTTCGGATTACAACTGGAAATCTTATTTATTGAAGATAGCCAACTCTTTAAGTTCTCTACTGTATTATCTTCCATATTTGGATAGTAACCAGAGATCAAAGTATCACCACAAAACACAACATTTTCATAGGGAATGTAAATTGATAAATTCATTTTTGTATGTCCCGGAGTCAGAAAGACTTCTGCATTTATTTCACCAAGATCAATATTAAAATCAGATTCTATTTTCAAATTTGGATTAACAACTTTTGTCTTTAAAAAAATTAAATTTTCTTCATGTATTTCTTTTCGGTATTCATCAGTTATACTTTCATTATAAGCAGAAATAGTTTCACGTAATTCAATATCTGTTCGATTTATATCCTTATGACCATAAATATCAATATTCATTTCCTTAAAAAAACAATTTCCACCAACGTGATCAAAATGTGGTTCAGTATTTATCACAATCAATTCGTTTTCTGGTTTTACTGATTTTGCATATCCAAAAATTGTTTGGGCCGATAAATAGTTTGTTCCTGTGTCAACAATCAATGTTTTTTTATTGCCAACTATAAACCCCGCATTAACAACCCAAGGAGATATTGTTACTAATCCATAAATAACATAACAACATTTAGAAATTTGCATTTTATACTCCTGATATTCCTTTTTTATAATACTCAATAACTATAGCTCGAATTTACTGTATTCTACAACTTATTTTACAAGCAGCATTTTTCTGGTAGAATTAAAATTATTTGATGTCATCTTTAAAATATAAATGCCTGAGCAGAATTCTGAAGCATTCCAGGTTATGTAATATTTACCCGCTAAATGCTCCTGATTGATAACTGTATCAACCTTTTCACCTAAAATATTGAATACTTCAATTTTTACTATCGACTTTAGTGATACTGAATATTCTATCTTGGTCGTAGAGTTAAATGGATTTGGATAGTTTTGATGCAGTTGGAAATTTACAGGATTATTTTCTTCATCATATCCCAAACAATATTCATCATGTTTTAGAATTAGGGTTTCTCCCCGCTTGAGGTCTAGTGTAATTTTATGATCATTGGTAGAATATTTTCCGGTTACGATATCATCTATAGAAGCTGTGTTTTCGCCAAAATCCAAATTAATCTCACCATCTTTCAAACCATGTAGAACTGTATAGTTAGAGGAATTCCAAAGTAAGACTTCATCTTCTGTTGATTTTCTTATGCCGGCAACTTTCACGAGGGTTTTTACCAATTCTTCGGTTAGTTTGGGAATTCCTATAAAGATATCATTTCCATCAACTGACTCTTTCATTGCCACTGCTGCCTGACCATTTTCATATTTTGCCAGCACAACACAGGAATCAGGATTTACAGTAAATAAGGGAGTAATTTTGGTATCAAATCCCCAGGAGCTTTCTAGGCCAATTTCACAGCCTGCTTCTGTTGGACTTGCTAAAGCAGAGTTGATATCAATTTTTTGATAATCAAATCCTGTAAGTTCTTTCATTGCATCCAGGTCATTTTGATCTTCCCTGATATATCCTGGAGCATAGAACCAAACCCTTGTTTGACCTTTTCTACGACGATGAATTATTTTTTCTCGTTCTTCATCACTCAATACCCAAGCAGCAAGATATATCTTCAAATCTGATTCAATACCGAAACCAATATCATCATCTACAGTATATTGCCCAAAACTGGTTCCACTTTTTGCAATTTCTGCTCTTGAACCATATACCAATTGACGTCCAAGTATTGTCGATCCTCCAGCAATATGAAGCATACTATTTTCGTTTAATATCATTGCGATTTCTGGTTGGTAGAAGCCTTCTCGCCACCGTAAATCACTGTCTATCTTTTTAGATTGATCAAGGACTTTCCAAAGTTCAGCATCCGCAAACCATCCGCCACCAGTTCCTGCACCATGATCCATCCACCAACTTCCATATCCACGAATCGCAGATTGACCAAGGTTTCGCAGCAATACATTTTGGGTTTCCTCCCGATTCGACAAACCACCATATCGATTGTGATCATCCAGATTTTTATTTAAATAGGTTCTGGTGTCATCTTCATCCACCCACATTTTTCCTGACCGTATTACAGATTCTACAGATGACATGTTCGCGCCACTTCCACCTAAACCTCGATCATAATAGGAAATTGGACCTGCTAGAATATCGATATTAGGTGCTTCAAGGATTTTTCTTAATGCAAAATGTCCAGTAGTTGCCGGACCATTCCATGGAGCAGCAAGTTCATAATGGTAACCATAAAAAAACATTACCAATTTTTCATCACCTAATCCTCGTCTGGCAGCATCACTTAGTTCAATAAGAAAATCAGCCATTTCATCCTGTAGAAACTGATTAAAATGGATCACTTCCTCATCTTTTTCCGGGTCAAGTAGCAATCGTTCACTTGATGGTCTTCGGGAATTTGCCGATGGAACATTACCAGTTCCTGTTGGATAATTCTGCCATGCATCTAAAGTCGCCGGATCATATCCACTTAACTTCGATTCCCAACTCTGTTCATAAAACCATTCACCTGTATTTTGTCCACTGGGATGAATTCCGGCTAGATTTTCTGGAAATTTTTCTCGTAAATGTCTACATATTTTTCCCAAATGAATTGCAGCTTCTTCCCTATATTTTCTATGAGATATTGATGCTTTTGTACCTTTGCTGCCATCTTCAAAAACCATGTAAGCATCAGGATTTTCTTCAAGCCACCAGTTTGGTGCATCCATACTGATTCTAGGAATCAACAATGCGTCGGGATTAACATTCAACACATTTTGACATGCAACATCCATAGGGAGCCAATCCACGCCCTTTTCTGGTGAAAACCAGCAATTCGGTGTATTAAATGTGATAAAATCAACACCGACATTCTTTGCCATTTCTATCTGTTCTTCGAAATAGGATTCAGGTCCGCCAATGTAAGTCCAGCCGTTTTTCACATGATAAACTGCAGGAAATATGATTCTATCTGATGATGATTTCACCTTGCAGGAAAAATTGTATTTTACTCCCTCAGGAATATTAACATAGTCGCTGTAAATATGAAAATCCGGCCAGGATTTTCCTGATTGAGGTTCTGATATTGTTACATGGAAACAAGAATCAACAAATCCAATATTACCAACTGTATTTCTTTCATCCGGCGGATAAACATTCCATGAGTTTTTAAAGGTGTTTTCATTTATTAAGGTATTATTTGGGAAAACAATTCTGTCAGTTTCTGCATTTTTGATTTTGAAATCCTTCAACCACACTTCCCCTGGATATTTTCCAAATCGGAAATGATGTGTTGCATTTGCATCAAAGGGTACGGAAACATCAAAACTGATTTCCTGCCATTCATCATTGATCCCGACATTGCCCCCTCTATGCATTCCCCAAAACATTCTAGGTCGAACCATTTCACCATTCACATAGATTTGGGGATGCGGAAAAAAATCATTTTGCTGAACAGTGACAGAAACTTCAGCAAAAGCCAAATGATTCATAAGTAAAACGATTAAAAAAATCAAAATGAAATTATATTTACTACAGAGCATTTTTAAGGTCATAATTATCCAAATATTAAATATTCACCGTCAATTCGAGTTATACCATTTCCACCAAAATATACTCTTTGATTTCCATTACTATCTGACTTTTTTTGAAGTTTCACAATATTGTAGTTATCTATTAAACCATTTTGTTCTATTGAGATTGAACCCTCGGTCCACAACTTGTTTTGTAGTAAATAATATCCAAAGGCAGAATTTCCTGAACCTGTTGCTGGATCTTCAAAATACCCAAAAGTTGCTGGAAATACTCTTGTTCGATAATGATTGTCAGAATTTGAAACATCTGCTGTAAAAACTTCAACAATATCAATTCCATTGCCAAAGCAAAAATTCTTTAAAGTCTCTAAACCAGGAGTAATTTTTAAGATAGATTCAAGGCTTTTAATAGGAATAAGAAGCGTTGATAATCCAGCGTTTATTATTTTAACAGGATAATTTGTGTCAATTTCTTCTATTTTGATATCCATGTGAATCGCAATATCATCTAAAGTTGGAATTGAATCTTTTACTACTGGCATAGGAGACATAATAAAAACCGCATCCTCTTTTTCGATCCTGTTCTCTACAATCAATTTTCCACAGTTTGTGTTTATAATAATAGAATCCTGTTTTGCCAATTCAGTATCATTTTTAATCATATCGTACATTATTGCAATTGTAGCATGTCCACAAAAATCCACTTCTCTTTCAGAAGAATAATATCGTAATGTAAATTCATTTTCACCGGAATTCCAGATATAACCAACTTCACTGACAAAGTTTTTTGTCTCAATAGCTATTTGCATCATTTCAGTATCTGTAAGATCATTTTGTGAGTCCAACCAAACACAACCAGCAGGATTACCAGATGAGTTTTTTGTAGCAAATGCATCTATCTTTTTGAATTTAACTTTTTTCATCTTAATACTTTCCTTTTGATCAGATAGACTAATATATCATTTTACAAGTATTTCTCCCAATGTCATAGGTCTACTCATTATGATTCCAAATAATATAAAAAAATTTCTGGTAATATATTCAAATAACCAGCACTAAACTTACAGGTTTAATTTAATATTAATTTCCTTATTGATAATTTTATAAGGTGAGTTTTATTATGACTTTTCCATTCACATCAAAGTGTAATGAAGATTTTAGAAAATTATTGTTCATAAATCCAATTCATGGCTTCTTCTTTATCTTTATAAATGTTAACCTCACTGGGATTATCATCTTCTAACATGAGCTGAAACATTCTGGCAATACCGTAATCGGCATCTTCCTTTACTACAATAGCAGATTTTTTATTCTTATCTTTACTAATAATATCCTTAGAATTATAAATTAATTGTTTTACATCAGTGGCTTTAACTTTTGAAACATCAGATTTTGACAAATCCCAACATACATTCATTCCTAATTTTGATTTATTCAATTGATTCAGTGATTCTATATATTTGATAATTTCATGAATATCAAACAAGCCAGAAACTGTATTGATCCTCACATTATTTTTGTTATCTATTTTAGTGTTTATTACCATTCAAAATCTCATTTTTAAAAGTTTCTTTGTTAAAATATAAAGCTTTCAGTCATTAATCAAATTTTAAATATATAAATAAATAGCCTGGAAACAGTCGATATCCAGACTCTTTAAGTAGTTTGTATAGGAAAATTTATTTTTTGCCAACCTCCATCACAGAGTAATATGCTTTCTTTGGTTCAGCATTTTTTGTGAAAAGTAATGGATAAGCTGTTCTACCACGAACAGGCCAGTTGTTGAGCCATGAATACTGGTCGGTACAAACAGGGGGGATAAACTTCCAACTATCAATTTTCTACAAAAAGAGTTAAGTGTTTCAAGGAATACCATTATTAAAGCTTATGATAAACTCATTAATACTGGCATCATTCGCTCAAATTCAGGCAGTAAAGAACACAAACAAAATCCTTATAAGATAATTCTGAGAAATTCGCTGTAATTTCTATTTTAATTTTACTACCAGCATAAACCTCACCCTTATTTTTGTATTATCGAACTAAAGCATTCTCAAATCTAAATTCAGATTCACCAACAAATCTGATAATATCATCCAACAAGAAAATCCCACTAATACTTGGAAAACTACATCTTGCTCCAAAAGCTGACGGCTCAGTACACATTCCATATTCAGACCAGAAACCCGGTAAAAACATTGCATCGGGGAATTCATTTATGGCTTTTAGATTTGCTTATAACCACAATTCATCGCTGGAGAAATAATCAAGAATATCCATTCCAGTCCAATTTGGCAACCAGGGTGAATCAATAACAAATCCTACTGACAATGTTTCTGTTTTTTCCCCATTAATAATTTTTATCAGTTCATTCTTTGATTGCTTTTTTGATAATTTAACAGATTATTCCAAAATCAAAATCTTTTGCAACAACAATTGCAGTTTTTTTATTATAACAAATATTAATTTTTAAAAGTTTAATATTAATTCCAAATTATTCAATTTATAGTATGGACATTTCGAAAAAATCAATTTAATTAAAAAACCTAATTATAACTCTCTTAACCATGCATATGCTTCTTTTTCATTGAGAAAAATATTGAACAATCCTTTATAATCTTCTTCTATTAATATTTCTAACATCCGGGCCATTCCAAAGGGAAAATTAGAACCTACAATTAGTGCTATCTTTTTTTCTTCTCTATTACTTAAAATATTTATTATTTTATTAGCAAAAGCTTTTACATGACCCGACTTTAATTCTGATAAATCTGAATTCATCAAATTCCAGCAGGCATTCATATCAATTTGATTATCATTTAAATTGAACAATCCATCTAAGAGGTCAAAGACTTCTTCAGGTTTTAATCTTCCTTTTATAATATGACAGCGAATGTTCATTATATCATCAATTCTAGTATCAATTTTCATTAAAATTATTCTTTCATATGTATACTAAAAATTTAATTAATTTTTTTGCTACATTTATATATTTTTCTTTTCAGTAATTCAGAAATCTTTCTCGATTTTTTACTACCAGATTTTGTGATAGTTCCCACCAGTTTATATCCACCATAATGTAGGACTTCTTTCAAAGCTCTAATTGCACCCCGACTTTCTGGTAAAATAAAATTGAATGGCCAGGGTGTTGTACAACCAGTGACGATGATTGCCGGTTTCCCTTTTTGTTTTGGAATCGGAATTCCATTTGGACTTTCACCCATAAATACAGGAACATTACGATCGAACAATACTTTCAGGGGCGCAGCCATATTCCCCCAATAAGTTGGTGTACCGATAATCAGAGCATCAGCATTTTTAATTTTTTCACCCACAATATGACCATCATCTTCCGGTAGAATACATGTATCTTTTTCACGGCACTTCATACATCCAATACAATATTTCATATTCAGTTTTGTAACATCAATCCATTCAACTTCATGAGTTTTTAATAAAGGATCTATTATCATTTTTTGTATAGAAGCCACTAATCCATTTTTTCGAGGACTTCCGTTTAATACAACTATTTTCATAATTTATTTCCTAATTATTAATAAAAATTTTCAATTATAAATAAAAAAACAGATAGCAAATTCGAAGTTTACATTATTAAAAATTAAAACCATATCCAATTACAAAATTGAATGGTAACAAAATAAGATTCTCTCTAGTAGATACAGAAATTACCTCATTATTATAATTTTGGATAAAATCTTTTTTTCCTGAAAGATAACCTGATTCAATATAGACAATATGATTTTCCAAAAAACTATATTCATAACCAATATCAAATCCCCAATAAAACATATTGACATCATAATAATCATTATTAGCAAAATAAATTCCGGGAGTTATAGATCCGTATATATTTGAGTGTGAAAATTCTATTATATTTCGACTGAATTGGAAATCGAAATAAAAATCATCAAACTCAGAATTAATATCCTGATTACTCACACCCAGGGATATTTTGGATTTGAAGGGAATTTTTTCAAGGGCCAATTGATAACCAACAGAATATTTATTGAAGGAAAAATCCAAATTAAATTTATGTTCTGCATAAGTATTCTGGATCAAGAAAAAAATCATAGCAATACAATATAATCGTTTCATTCTTGCTCCATAATATTAACTTTAATAAGTTTTATAATAGACTTTGCTGAAGTAATTTTTTCAATGTCATTATATATCAGTCCATCACTTCCGTCAACACTACTGTGTCCAATAATTTTCAATTCAATACTTTCGTTATTTTCATCAATAAGTCCTGAATAAATTAGTGCAGGTTGTCCGCTTCCACTTTTACCTCCAGAGAAATTTTCATCATCTTTCTTCGCGTTTTTTGGATAATAGTCATTCCAATCTGTTGAATGGTTGATTTCTGCCTTGACTACAAAAGGATATTCAATTTCATTCAAGGCAAGTTTAATATTTTTATCGGTTTTAGGAGTTGCTCCAGTAATACCATCCGTAAAAGGATTTTCTTTGGTTGGTAGCATAAATCCATCTTCATATTCTACACCTCTTTGGTGACACCAATGTGGTAATGCTTCTTTCCTGCGATTTCCTTTATTTGCAATCCATGATTCAGTGGCAATTTTGGATGTGACGTATATTGTGGAAAGATAATTCCCCGATGTATCTTCCATCCAGACAGCAAATTGAGGTGGATTATCTTTAAAAATTCCAAGAAACAAAGGAAATTCATGAAGCCAATGTTTTCCCGTTTTTATTTCAATTTTCAAGTCATTATTGGAGTAGGATAATATTGAATCATCACAAGCACCAAATGACATTAAACAAAAAACTAGTAGTAATATTCTTCTCATTTTCAACTCCTTTAATTTTCATCAAATATCATATCAGCAATCATATTCACAAGGAACAAAATACTCTTCTCCAGTCTTTTCCAACCGGATTCATCAGAATAATTCAATCCAGCAAATTGGTCAACATGTCGGGATCGTAATACCTGGTAAATGATTCCACCAATCAGGATATTGTTTATTGCCGGAACATCAATATTCTCATATATTTTCAATGATCCCATTTTCTCAAAAAGTTCATTGCTTTTTTGCTCTCTGGCTTCAGCAATTTTGGTTGTAACATCATTTTTTTCGTCTAATTCCCACAGCAAAATCTCCTGGTATTTTTTATTATGACGCAGATCATTTAGTTGTTTCAGATAAAAATCAAGTGCAGACTTGATGAAGGAATCTTTGTCATCGATATCCACAGTGTTGAATTCTTCGATAAGTTTTTTCACTAAATCTTCCTGCATGATATATTCATTGAGAAGCCCATTGAGTCCATCAAAATATCTGTAAATCAAAACCTTATCAACACCTGCTTTTTTCGCTACAGAATTGATCCCAATTTTTTTGAAACCATCTTTCTCGATAATTTTTCCTACTGTTTCAATCAATCTCTGTTTTGTCTCTTCTTTATTTCTTTTCATTTTGTTCTCCTTAAACCAAAGTCACTTATCAGTGACAAATATAAGTCACCGATAAGTGACAAGCAAATAAAAAATTAAATTCACATTTTAACCAATTGGAAAAAATATATAAATTCCAATTAAATTTGAATATTATTTGCATAGATAAAAGCCAATAGATATATTCGATTTTTATTTACTGTTTGATATCTTTATTTCTTTGAAAAAAATATTTAACAATTAATGTCCAAATATGCAAAATGATTGATTTTTAATAAAAAATTTCGACAGTTTGAGTGTTTGTAGTAAATAGTGAGAAAATTATGCCTTTAAAATTTATTCCAATTTCAATACTTGTCCTTCTAATTACCTCATCAGTTTTTGCTGGTGTTGCTATAAATCCAAACGGTGGTTTGGAATCTGCTGCTATTAATGTTGGAATTGACACTATGGCTGTAGAAGGTTGGGAATTTCAACTTGGTGGTAAAGGCAAAGCAACTATTGTTAGTGATTCAGTACATTCCGGTGAAAAAGCATTAAAAATTGAAATTGATGAAACTGGAAACAATTCCTGGGATCTTCAGATTATTAATGAACTTTTTGCGATCAAGCCCGACACAACATACCATGTAAGTCTTTGGGCAAAAACTCTAGCAGGCAATGTAACAGCAAGTTTCACTTGCGGTGCGCCGGATTACAATGAATTTGGTAGAATTCATGAAACAACTATTTCAAGTGATTGGCAACAGTATGAATTTACATTTTCATCAGGCAATGGCTACTACATTGGTAGACTTCCTTTACATTTCAGTTTTGCCGGAAATGCGGGTAAAACAATCTATATTGATGATGTTGAAGTGATTTCACCAATTCTCAATAAAAATGGAAGTTTTGAACTATGTGATGTGACTGTAGGAACCGACACAACAGAAGCAGAAGATTGGCGACTTGGTGGAATTGATTTGGCATCATATAAAATCGTTGACAATCCTGTACAAGATGGTGAACGGGCAATATCTATAACAATAAATTCAGATGGTATTAATACCTGGGATATCGAACTTCTAACACCTGATGTTCCTGTCACTCCTGGTGAAACATACAACTATTCCATCTGGGCAAAAGCAAAAACTGCTGGAGCAGAAGTACATTTTAATGTCGAGAATCCATCATTTGTTGAGCACATGACATTTAAAAAAAATATTGGAACTGAATGGGAAAATATCACAGGTATTTTTTCCATTCCTGATGAAGATTCGTCAATAATCAGAATTCCGATTTATCTCAGTTTTGCTGGAAATATCGGCAATACCGTATATATTGACAATCTTGAAATAACCGAATCTAATATTATCAGAACTGACTTGCCAATTGTGATAGAAGCAGAAAATGCTGACTCCTTAGGGATTGAATTTTCAGTCATAGATACTCAGTATATTGAAGTATTAACGGATATGACAGAATCAACTGGAAATGAAAATTTTCCAGGTAAAAATCGTGTATGTTCTTACTCAGTATCTTTTCCAGATACTGGAACATACGATCTATTTGCAAAAATATATGTAAGCAGCGACTCTCTGAATGACGACAGTTTTTTCTATGGAAATGGCTTGGGTGAAAAAGATCCTGAAAATGACGAAGATTGGGTAATCGTTGATGGACTTGCCAGTGCTGGATTTTGGAATGAAGATGATGTGGTTCGAATAGAAGGAGCTGTTGGATGCAATGGCTACAAATGGGTCAATTTATCAAGAAATAATTATTCAGGTGAAACTCCTTTTATATATATTATTGATAGCCTCTCTGAATTGACACAAACTTTCATGATCGGTGGCCGTGAAGATGGATTAATAATCGACAAATTAGCTTTTGGAAAATCTGAATTGTTTTTTACTGTTTCAAATCTTGAAAAAATCACACCTGGCTCTGATATTTATCCAAGAAAACCTTACGATGAACCTATCGCTATGCATAACGATAAATTTTTAGGAAATATTTATAATCCTACCCAAATGTTATGGTTTGAGGAATATTGGAACCAGGTAACTCCGGAAAATGCTGGTATATGGGGATCTGTTGAAAGTGTACGCGATAATATGGTATGGTCTGAACTTAATTCAGCAATGGCTGTAGCAGAAAATACAACAGATAACATTTTTAGATTTCATACACTAATTTGGGGAAAACAACAACCAAATTGGTTGATGGATAATTCTAAAGAAATTCAAATTGCTGAAATTATAGAATGGTTCAATGAAATTGCAAATCAATATGGCCATAGGATTAACTATTTAGAAGTAGTAAATGAACCTTTACCGGGACATTTTCCAGCACTATACAAAGATGCATTGGGTGGCGATGGCGATTCTGCGTATGATTGGATTATCACTGCTTTTCAAATGGCTAGAGATATTTTCCCAACTCATGTTAAACTAATGATTAATGATTATGGTATAGTAAATAGCGGAAGTAATACTTCAACTTATCTTACTATTATTAATTTATTGAAAGATCGTGGTCTTATTGATGGAATTGGCTGTCAGGCACATGCATACGAAACCAAAAGTGTTTTAGCATCAACTATAAAAGAAAATCTTGACAGGTTGGCCACTACAGGACTACCAATACAGATCACTGAAATGGACATTGATGGACTTGATGACGAAGTACAATTATCTGAATACCAAAGAGTATTCCCTGTATTCTGGGAACACCCAGCAGTAGAAGGTGTGACTCTTTGGGGATGGAGACCCGATTCATTGAGAAATGCTGAAGGTACTTACCTGATCAATGAAGATGGTACAGACAGACCTGCATTGATATGGTTAAGAGACTATGTTGCATCTAAAGTAGCAATTGAAGAAGAAATTATACAGACACCGATGGAATTTAAATTATATAATAACTATCCAAATCCATTCAATCCTACCACACAGATCAGTTTTGATGTACCAGTTACATCAAAAGTTAACCTGCAAATATATGATATTTCAGGACGACTTGTACAGACTGTAATAAATGATAATTTAACAGAAGGTAAATATTTACACACTTTCGATGCAGGAATATTACCAAGCGGAATCTATTTTTATAGATTGCAGTCAGACTCATTTGTTCAAACAAAAAAAATGATGTTAATCAAATAAAGTATTTTGAGAATTTGAGTATATCATGACATTTATAATCTAAAATTAAAGAAATAGCTGTTCAATGAAAAACCTCCCAGGTCAAAAGAGACCTCGGAGGTTAAAATCAATTGCTATCAGTAAAAATCTGCAACTCATATAATCCAGACAGTTATTAAGTCAACTTTAAAATTATTTTGTTAAGTCTTTTACTTTGTTTGAAATATTCTCAACAGTGAAGCCGAATTTCACAAACAATTCACCAGCAGGACCACTGGTTCCATAATGGTCAATTGTAATATTTTCACCGAGGCCTGTGTATTTGTGCCATCCGAAGGAAGAAGCAGATTCTACAGCAATTCTATTCAATACAGTTGAAGGTAATACAGATTCTTTGTAATCCTTATCCTGACGATCAAAAAGTTCCTGACAAGGCATACTCACAACGCGTACATTAATGCCTTCTGCTTCCAATTTTTCAGCAGCTTTGATGGAAACATCTACTTCTGATCCTGTTGCGATGAGGATTGTATCGATTTTATCACCAGCAACATCTTTGATGACATAGCCACCTTTGACTGCCAGTTTTTCTGATCCATATTTTTCTCTGTCCAGAGTTGGTAAATTCTGTCGAGTCAATACAAAAGCTGATGGCTGTTCTTTTTGCAACATTGCGCGTCGCCACAATTCCTGCAATTCATTGGCATCACAAGGACGAATCACATCAAGTCCAGGAATTGACCGTAATGAAGCCAGGTGCTCGATAGGCTGATGAGTTGGCCCATCTTCTCCAACACCGATGCTATCATGTGTGAATATATATTTCATTGGTAATTTCATCATGGCTGCCATTCTGATAGAATGTTTCATGTAATCGGAAAACACAAAGAATGTCGCACAAAAAGTCTGTAATTTACTAAGAGCAATACCATTGGCGATTGCACCCATTGCATGTTCACGTACACCATAATGGATATTTTTACCATTAAATTTATTTGCTTGAATTGAGTCAAATGCATCTAAGTTTGATTTATTGGAAGGAGCAAGATCAGCAGATCCACCAATCATCCATGGGATGTTATTAGCGATTCTATTAAGAACTTTTCCACCGGAAGCACGAGTTGCCATACCTTTTTCATCAGTTGGAAAAGCCACTAGGTCTTTTTCCCAATCAATTGGTAACTGCCCCATTTGGATCATCTGTAATTCTTTTGCTAATTCAGGATAAGTCGCAGCATATTTATCAAAAACTTTTCTCCATTCGGTTTCCTGTTGGTTGCCACGCACTCCAATTTCACAACGGAAATCCTTCATTTCATTTGGTACAAAGAAATCTATTTCAGGATCAAAGCCATAGACTTCTTTGGTTTCTTTAATTTCTTCTGCACCAAGCGGTGATCCATGAATAGTTGAAGTATTTACTAGATTTGGACTACCAAAACCAATATTTGTGTCTGCAATAAGAAGAACTGGACCTTCTTTATATTCATTTGTTTGAGCAAATCCAGCTTGCAATGCATCCAGATCATTAACATCTTTTACATGGAGAACATTCCAACCATAAGCTTCGAATCTTTTGGCAACATCTTCAGTAAAAGCAATATCTGTTTCACCTTCGATTGTGATATTATTATTGTCATAAATCCAAACCAGGTTATTCAGTTTCAGGTGACCGGCCAGTGATGCAGATTCAGATGTAAGACCTTCCATCATACAACCATCGCCCATGATTACGAATGTTTTATAATCGATGAGATTTACGTTTTCTTTATTATATCTTTCTGCTAACCATTTTTCAGCAATAGCATAACCAACTGAAGTTGCTGCACCTTGTCCAAGAGGACCGGTTGTCATTTCTACACCAGGAGTTTCACGAAATTCCGGATGTCCAGGGCATTTGCTACCAATCTGGCGAAAATTTTTCAAATCATCCAAAGTCACATCATATCCAAAAGTGTATAGCATGCTGTAGATCAACATTGATGCATGACCATTTGAAAGAATAAATCTATCTCTATTAAACCATTGTGGATTATTGGGATTGAATTTCATATTGTTTTTCCACAATGTGTATGCTACTGGAGCAAGTCCCATTGGTGCTCCCGGATGGCCGGAGTTGGCTTTCTGTACACCATCCATTGCCAGAGCACGGATCGTATTGATAAAAAGTTTGTCGTTGTTCATATTTATATCCTTATTTATTTCTATTTTTCAGGATGCATCCTGATTTATTAACTTAATTTTAAAAGTCTGCTAAAGTGTATTTCCAAAACTCTATTTCCTAGTAAATCTATAAATAATCCGGTGAAAATATTCTTCTTCAGGTGTTAACAATGAAGTTGGAAATTCAGGTTGATTTGGTGTATCTGGAAAATATTGTGGTTCAAGACAAAGTCCGGCATATTGTTGATACACTTCCCCATTTCGACCTTTTAAATCTTTGATATAATTTCCAGTATAAAATTGAATTCCCGGTTTGGAGGTTAATACTTCCATTTCGATGCCAGTATCAGCAGCAAAAACTTTGGCAACAGAAGCAAACTCACCATCTTCTTTATTCAATACAAAATTATCATCAAATCCACCATTATTTTTTTCAAAAGCATCATTCAGTGTTCCCATTTCACGTAAATCCATGGAAGTGTTTTCTACTGGAAGGATTTTACCGTCAGGAATTGAGTTTTCCATCAAAGGAGTGAACTTTTCAGCATTTATCATCACTTGATGATTCTCTACATTTGATTCATCAGAAAGATTGAAATAACTGTGATGGCTAAAATTTACATGTGTGGATTTGTCAGTTGTAGCAGTATAGTCGATTTGCAATTCATTTTCAATATTAAGAGTATATGTAACATAAGCATCAAGATTTCCGGGAAATCCCTGATCTCCATCAGGACTTACTCGGAACAGCATAAGGCTGATACTCTCTTCATTTTCCATTACCTGGGCACCCCAGACAACTTTATCAAATCCTTTGATTCCACCATGAAGTGTTTTGGGTTTTTCATTTTTTGCCAGTTCAAAAGTTTCACCATCGATAGTAAATTTCCCATCAGCGATTCTATTTGCAAATCTACCTACTGTTGCCCCAGCGAATATTTTATTATTCTCCCATTCTTCCAACGTATCGAAGCCAAGAGTCATTTCCCGGGAATCAAATCTAATAGAAGTTACTGTGGCACCAAAAGTCATGATATCAACAGCCATGTCTTTGCCATTTTCTAATGTATATTTATAAACTGTTGTACCGTCGGATAATTTACCGAAATCTGTTTTTGTATATTTCATTTATTCTCCTGATTTGTGATAACCAGTAAGATATTAATTTTTTGGGAATTTTTGAATAAAAATAATTAACCACGGAATACTCTGAATACACTGAAATTAATTAAAAATTTCAGTACCTTTCAGTGCATTCCGTGGTTCAAAATAAATTGACTATCTTAGATATTTGTTGATCAGGCTTTCGTAAAGTTCCTGTTTTCCACTAATCTGTTTTGGTTCGCCAACTTCAGCCGCGATTTTTGCAAGGTCAGCAAGTCCAAGGTCGCCAGCACTCCATTTTGCACCATTCCCAGAATTGTAAGAAGCATATCTGTCTGCTCTCAATTTTGTATAATCAGATTTTGAAATGATATTATCGGCAATGATAAGTCCTCTTGCCATTGTATCCATAGATGCAATGTGTGCGATGAAGATATCTTCCAGATCTGTTGAACTACGACGAGTTTTTGCATCGAAATTCATTCCACCAGTTTTGAAGCCACCATTTTCTAGCATTACAAGCATCAATTCTACTGCATCATAAATATTGTGTAGAAATTCATCTGTATCCCAACCATTGTGTGGATCACCCTGATTGATATCCAATGAACCGAACATGCCATTGTCATAAGCAGTCTGTGCTTCATGAGCAAATGTATGCCGAGCTAGAGTCGCATGATTGTTTTCAATATTCATTTTGAAATCATCCTGCAGACCGAATTTATTCAGGAAACCGGTTACAGTTGCAGTATCAAAGTCATACTGATGTTTTGTTGGTTCCATTGGTTTTGGTTCGATGAGGAAAGTACCTGTAAAGCCATTTGATCTGGCATAATCACGTGCTTTTGTGAGAAACATACCGAGGTTATCCAGTTCTTTTTTCATCATAGTGTTTAGTAATGTGAAATATCCTTCACGTCCACCCCAGAATACGTAGTTTTCACCACCAAGTTTGATTGTAGCATCAATAGCTGCTTTTACCTGTGCGCCAGCATGAGCAAGTACATCAAAATTTGGATTGGTTGCAGCACCATTCATGTAACGTGGATTAGAGAATACATTGGCTGTACCCCAAAGAAGTTTTACACCAGTTGCTGCCTGACGTTCTTTTGCCAGATCCGTAATTGTGATAAGATTTTTTTCTGATTCTTCTACAGATGCACCTTCTGGAGCAATATCCCTATCATGAAAAGCATAGTAAGGTGTACCCAATTTTGTAAAAAATTCAAATGCTGCATCTAATTTTTCTTTTGCAGCATCCATTGGATTGGCAGCACCATTCCATGGAAAAATTTGGGTTCCGGGACCGAATGGATCTTCGCCTGTTCCACAGAATGTATGCCAGTAAGCAATAGCAAAACGGAAATGATCTTTCATCGTTTTACCAGCTACAACCTGGTTTTCATCATAATACTTAAATGCTAATGGATTGTCTGAATCTGGACCTTCCAATTTGATTTTATTAATACCTTTAAAATATTCTTTTTGACCAATGAATACGCTCATGATATTCTCCTTTATTTTTTTAATTTTAATTGTTTCAATCTTTAATCTCTATCAAATATAAGTTTTATAGTGTAAAAAGTACACTAATTAATTAAAAAATTTATTATTTTTATTTTTGTCGTCGATAAATATTTTAAATCTATCATTTTTCAATTAATACAACCTTTGATGCTAGAAATTTTAATCATGAAAATAAATGCCAGTTATAAAAAATGGATGAAAAAAATTGACAAGAAAAAGTAAAACAAATACAATTTATATCTATTAATGTTTGAAGTTTATTTTCTCTAAAGAGAAACTTTCATTATATTCAGGTTGATGTAAAAATATCTATTATTTCAGAAGCGAGTAATATAGGGGGTTTATATGAGTATTGACAGACGAAATTTCATAAAACAAATGGGAATAGGTGCTTTGGCATTAACGTCTATTTCTGCCATTACCAGATGTAGTGCTGAAAAAAAATCACCGAATATTGTTTTGGTTTTTACTGATGATCAGGGATATCACGATCTTGGTTGCTATGGTGCTGATGATTTTGAAACACCCAATATTGACAAACTTGCAAAAGAAGGTATGCGGTTCACAGACTTTTATGTATCTCAGGCAGTTTGTAGTGCATCCCGTGCGGCATTGATGACCGGGTGTTACTCTGAACGTGTCAGTTTGCAAGGTGCATTAATGCCATGGAGTAGAGTTGGTCTGAATCCTGAGGAAGAAACCATTGCAGACATTCTCAAAACAAAAAATTATAAAACTGGTATTTTTGGTAAATGGCATTTAGGACATCATAAAAATTTCTTGCCATTACAACAAGGATTTGATGAATTTCTTGGACTGCCCTATTCAAATGATATGTGGCCAATTGGCTATGATGGCAAACCATTAGATCGAAAAAAGAATTATCCAGAATTACCACTAATAAAAAATAATGACCAGATAGATACTATAAAAAACCTGGAAGATCAGGATAAATTAACTACAAGATATACGGAAGCAGCAGTAGATTTTATAAAAAGGAATAAAAATAATCCATTCTTTCTTTATGTACCACATTCCATGCCCCATGTTCCTCTTGGTGTTAGTGATAAGTTCAGAGGAAAGAGCAAGCAAGGTATGTATGGCGATGTTATTATGGAAATTGATTGGTCTGTTGGAGAAATTGTCAAAACTTTGGATGAATATAATCTTACTGACAATACTTTGATAATTTTCACAAGTGACAATGGTCCCTGGATGAATTTTGGCAATCATGCCGGTTGTGCAGATCCACTTCGTGAGGGAAAAGGAACAATGTTCGAAGGTGGTCCTAGAGTTCCCTGTGTAATGAAATGGGAAAATAAAATAACCCCTGGTTCAATTTGTGAAAAAATTGCTTCTACTATTGATCTTCTACCTACATATGCTGAAATAACCGGCGCAAAATTACCACAAAAGACAATTGATGGTGTATCAATACTTCCTTTATTGCTTGGTGATGAAAATGCAAATCCAAGAAATGAATTTATATACTTTTATGATGCTGGATTAAATGCTGTACGTCGTGGTGATTGGAAATTACAATTTGCTCATAGAAGCAGATCTTATAAAAATGTAAAACCTGGTATGGATGGATTACCTGGGCCAACTAATAACATTGATGTGGGTCAGGAATTATATAATCTTCGTGATGATATTGGTGAAACAACAGATTTATCAGCAAAATATCCTAAGATTGTAAAAGAACTGGAAAAAATGGGTGAATTAGCATGTGAGAAATTTGGTGATCAAATTACAGGTAGGGTTGGATCTGAAGTACGTCAACCAGGAAGACTTGGTTTGGAAGATAATCCAAGAGTAAATCATCTTGCAAAAGGTAAAAAAGTTACAATTAAGCATCCATATCATCCCAAATATACTGGCGGTGGAAATTCTGCACTTGTTGATGGAATTCGAGGCACTAAACATTTTAATGATGGTTCATGGCAAGGATATGAATTTAAGAATCTTGAGGCTGTGATAGATTTGGAAAAAAATCAAAATATTCAGGAAATTTCAGCAGGCTTCCTTGAACAACAAGGAAATTGGATTTTTGCTCCACAAAAAATTGAATATTTCATTTCAACAGATGGTATAAATTTCACTAAAGTTTTCAAGAAAGAAATTCCTGTTTTAGAAAGAATAGAAGATAAAATCTGGAATATTTCTGTAAAACTGAAAAAGCAAGAAGCACGATTTATAAAAATTAAAGCAGCGAATATTCAAAATTGTCCAGAATGGCATATCGGTAAAGGTGGACGCACCTGGTTATTTGTTGATGAAATTATTGTGAAATAGATAGTAATCAGAATGAAAAATATAGTTATTACAGTATATGTTCTAATTACATTTGTTTTTGGAACTGAAATACAATCAACTTATCCTCCGACTCTGAAAATCAATGAAGCAACAACCCACAAAATTGCCAAAGCATATCGTATTGCAATTGGTGATATAACCGGCAATATTCAAAATCATAAATCTGGAGTATTGGCAACAGAACAACCTTGTATTTTGGCGGGCTTAGTCTATGATAAACCATGGACAAGAGATGCTGCTATCAATGTATGGAATGGAGGTGGACTGCTTTTTCCTGATGCTGCAAAAAATACATTATTAGCACAAGTGGGCAAAGATGAAGAAGGGAATGAAATCATAATTGGCCAATATTGGGATAAAATAATTTGGTCAATTGGTACATGGCAATATTACCTCTACAACCATGATGTGAAATTTTTAAAATATTCCTATCCAATAGTTAAGCATACCATGAGTATTTTAGAGAAAGATGAATTTGATATCAAACTCAATCTTTTTCGTGGCCCTGCTGTTTATGGTGATGGAGTTGCAGCATATCCAAAAATATATACTGAATCTGAAATCGATAGCCATTCCGGTTCCTGGTCAGGGATTTATGTCTGGCCAAATGAAAATCCATCGAAAAAAGTAAAAACCGGATTTGGAATGCCAATGATGGCCTTGTCAACAAACTGTGTTTATGCAGAAACTTATAATATTTTGTCACTAATGGAAAAAGAACTCAATCTCAATAAAGATAATCTATGGCAGAAGAAATATAATCAAATGAAATATGCCATTAATCGCAATTTTTGGAATGACAAAAATCAACGATATGATTATTTTGTAGATCCTTTTGGTGGTTGTGATTATCAAGAAGGATTGGGACATGCTTTTGCTCTATTATTTGAAATCTCAGAACCAAAACAAATAAAGAGTATTATGGAAAACATAGTAGTAGAGCCAGTAGGAATTCCTTCTGTTTATCCAGCATTCCCACGACATAAAAAAACATCAGATTCATTCGGAAGACATGCTGGAACAGTCTGGCCGCATGTTCAGGGATTTTGGGCTGATGCTTGTTTAACAAATAACAATACAGATGGCTTTTTACATGAATTCAATAAATTAACAGAACATGCTAATCGTGATTTTCAATTTGTTGAAATTTACCACCCAAAGACAGGACTTCCATATGGCGGATTGCAGGAACCACATTTGGCAGAACAGACCGAATGGTTTTGTGCTGAGCGACAAACCTGGAGTGCAACAGCATATTTAAGAATGATCCTGTTTAACATTATTGGAATGGAGTTTTCACCTGCTGGAATCACATTCAATCCATATTTGCCAAAAGAAATAGAATCACTTGAATTCGGTGATTTTAATTATTGTGGAACAACAATAAATATCAAAATCACCGGTACTGGAAGTAGATTAAGTTCTATCAAAATTAATGGAAAAGAATCTGACGATATTATTGTTTCTAAAAATTCTGGAGAAGTATTTATAGAAATAAAAATGAAAGAATAGTCTTAAATATCATTAGAGAACAAACGACATCCGATGTTGCAAAACGTCCAATGTCTATTGATTTAGAAAGAAAAACCTCAGACTTCTAAAAATCCGAGGTTTGATGCGTTGAAAACAACCATTCCAAAGATCCAAAAGAACCATTCGGAAGGTTTCAATTTATTCGTTTTATTCGCTTAATTCGTAGAAATAACTACTCCGCTCTTCTTGCAATCAAATCTGATTCAATCTTTGTCATCATTTTATTTGACAATGGATAGAATATCATTACACCAGCACCGATAAATGCTGTCGAAGAAGGAATTACTGTTAATAATAATTTGATCATTGCTATAGTACCATCATTCTGAACAGTATTGGCAACAAATCCACTTCCAGCCAATACCCAACCGATAACTGCACTGGCAGCCATGAATCCACCAACAAATGCAGCTACAAAGCGGAATGTTGATAATTGTGTCGTTCTGTAGAACTTGGTGTCATCACACCCATCAATGCTGAATAAGGAACATTAATAGTGGTGTATATCATCATCAGTGTATAAGTGACGTAAGCATAAATGATTTTTCCGACGATTGAGAAACCAGGTGTTGTAAAGGTCAAAATTCCAATTATTCCGTAAGGTAGAGCAAGCCATAATAAATATGGACGAAACTTTCCATTTTTGGTGTTTGTTCTATCTGCAATTGCTCCCATGATCGGGTCATTGATAGCATCCCAAATCCTGGTGACGAAAAACATTGTTCCCACTGCTGCTGCAGGTATTCCAAAAACATCGGTGTAGAAATACATCAAAAACAACATGAAAGTCTGGAAATAGAGGTTCGATGCAGCGTCACCTAAACTAAACCCGACTTTTTCTTTGATTGATAATTTTCCCTGAGTTATACTCATTTCTTCCCCTCTGATTAAATATTCTTTCTGTTTAATGATTATTTTTATTCACGGATTTCCAGATTCCTATTTTGCCAAATCAGTTCGATTTAAACAATTGAATAGAAAAATTAGTGTAAAAATTACACTAAGAAATTTAAATGTTTTTTAGTCCTGTTCATCTTCATCTCTATTTACAAATATTTAAATTTTGGAAATTATTTCAGCAGGATACACTTGTCAATTTTACAAATATCATTGGCTTGTAATTTATAAAAAAATCTCCCGCTTGCAACGCTTTTTTTCAGAATCTATGAATACAAGTACTTACTCATGGTCATAAATTATTCAATCAATGTTTCAACTTTTCTATCGGAGAAAATCGTCATCGATGCAGAGTTTATTGTAAGGTAATCGATGAGATGTATAAAATAAATATTTTATTTGATCATTGTATTTTGATCATAGATTAATTGCCATTTGTTCATTTTATACTCAAAAATCATAGTCAAAAAATACTGAAAATTATATACACTTCCATGATCATCTTTATCAAAATAAGTAATCTTCGTCAAGACTATTGCGCTATTTTTATTTCTATGCACGTTGAGTACATCATATTTAATATTCCAATCTTCCTCATCAAACCATTCCTGGTTGATTTTTTCATATTCTGAGAAGGAAGTACTATATTTTCCATTTGGAAGAATCAAGGTGATTTTATCATCATCAACTGTTTTGAGTAAACTAGGCAAATCTCTGTTTTGAATAGCAGTCATATGCATCGATATTGTTGAATCCAGTTTTGTATCTTTTCCACATGATATAAATAAAATCATCATAATAACTATAAAAGCAATCTTTGAAATATGAACTCTCTTAACCATAACTCCCCTACATTAATTTGGTGTCAACTTAAATATCTATATTTATCAAAACAACAATTATTATTATGATTCATTTCGCACACACTGTCCGAAACCGGACAATCGAAATAACTAAATCACAAATCTAAACAATAATAAAAATAATAAGTTACTCCCTTGGCATTCCTTTTGGATTAGTTAGTCCAAAAATTAAGGAAAATCATGGATAGAGAATTATCAAAGGAAGTAATCAGAAATGAAAGAATCAAACAAATCATCAAGTACGCTGCGATTGCTTTTGTAGTTGTGCTTCTTCTTGTTGTATTTCGAAATATTTTATTTCCAAGAATCAAAAGATCATCAATTATCCTAACTACTGCAGAAATGGGAAATATCGAAGGTGCAATCACTGCATCAGGAATTGTAGTCCCAGAATTTGAACAAATCATCACCAGTCCGATACAAAGCAAAATTGAAAAAGTAAATTTCTGTGCCGGTGAAAAAGTCATCATTGATAGTTCCATCATCAATCTCAATACAGAATCTCTTGAAGATGAACTCCGAAAACAATCTGATGAGCTCCAGTTGAAAAAGAACATGTTATCGAAATTGAAACTTGAAATGGAGAGAAAGTTAGTTAACCTTGAAACATCCTTTAATATCCAAAAACTTCAACTTAAATCCCTCGCAAGTACTGTAGAAATAAAAGAACAATTACAAAAAATTGGAGTTAGCACAACACGGGATTTGGAATTGGCTGAACTAGATCATGAAATAGCAACTTGCCAGCTAAACCAACTTGAAAAACAAATTGAGAACGAAAAAAAATCACAGGTTGTGAATGCATCTGATTTAGAGTTGCAAATCAGAATACAAAAAACTGAAATCAAAATCCTACAACGAAAATTAAATCAAGCATTGATAAAACCAGAAACATCTGGAATTTTAGCCTGGGTGAATGATAACATCGGAGCCAATATCAATCAAGGTGATCAAATTGCAAAAATCGCTGACCTCAGCAGTTTTAAAGTAGAAGCAAAAATATCTGACATGCATGCCGACAAACTCATTATTGGAAATCCAATTCGTATTCGCATCGGATCAAATGATCTGCAAGGGAATATTACAGCAATTGATCCTACTATCAAAAATGGAGCAATCAGCTTCATCGTAAAGATGAAAGACAAAACCAATTCTCAACTGCGATCAAATTTGCGTGTTGATGTTTTTGTCATCACTTCTTTCAAAGAAAATGTGATAAAAGTAAAAAACGGTTCAGCAATCAATGGTTCCGGGCCACAGGATATTTTTGTGATTGAAGGTGAAAAAGCAGTTCGTAGAAAAGTCATTATAGGTTCTACAAATTTTGACTGGGCAGAGATCAAAGAAGGCGTAAATCCTGATGAAACTATTATTATTTCAGATATGGAAGAGCATATTCATAAGGATAGACTAAAGATTGTTAAATAATTTCTCTGGGTTCTTTGCAATCTCTGGGGTTAAAAAATTAAATAAATAAAATAAAAGGAGACGATATGATCAAACTTAGCAACATCGATAAAGTTTATCGAACAGATAAAATTGAGACCTTAGCATTGAAAGAAATAAATCTGGAAATAAAAAAAAATGAATTTCTCTCAGTGATGGGGCCATCAGGTTGTGGAAAAAGTACATTGTTAAATATCATAGGACTTCTTGACAAACCATCCAATGGGAATGTTCATATCGATTCACAGGAGATTGTTAAATTTCAAGATAGAAAACTGGCAGCATTACGGAATCAAAAAATCGGATTTATTTTTCAGAGTTTTCATCTGATCAATGATCTGAATGTGGTGGACAATGTCGAGATTCCATTGCTTTATAGAAAAATGTCCGGAAGCCAACGACGCAAACTCGCAATGGCCGCATTGGAAAAAGTGGGCTTAAGTGCCAGAACTCGCCACTTTCCAAACCAACTCTCCGGTGGTCAACGCCAGCGTGTGGCTATTGCCCGTGCAATTGTAGGTAACCCGGAAATTATCCTAGCAGATGAACCAACCGGAAATCTTGATAGCAATATGGGACAGGAAATCATGGATATTCTCCACAATCTTCACAAAAATGAAAATACAACAATTGTAATGGTTACTCACGATGAACACATCGCCAAACAAACTGAGCGGATCATTCGTTTGTTTGATGGTGCAATGGTAAACTAAACCCTTTGAAATGTTAATTCTTAAAGGATACAAAAATGTTTAAAAATTATATAAAAATCGCAGTCAAAGTATTACTGAGGCATAAACTTTTTACTTTTATAAGTCTGTTTGGAATTAGTTTTACTTTGTTGATATTGATTATTGTTACATCTCTTGCAGATCATACTTTTGGAAAAATGAAACCAGAGACAAGATTAGATAGAACATTGTCTGCTACATTTTTCAAAATAACTCATACTGAAAATCATCATGTATCTGCCGGACCAATAATGAGTTATTATTTCTTTAATAGATATGCAAAATCTCTGGAAACACCGGAATTGGTATCAATATCAAGTTTCCACAAAAGAGTCGAAACCTATAAGGATAACAAAAAATTCAAATTTTCAATTAAATATAGTGATGCTGAGTTTTGGAAAATTCTAGATTTTAATTTTCTTGAGGGAAAACCTTTTAATAATAATGATGTACAAAACATCAATCAGGTTGCTGTAATAACAGAAGATACAAAGGAAAAATATTTTGGTGACGAAGACTGTATTGGTGAAAATATCCATATTGGTAATAAAAATTTCAGAATAATTGGTATAGTAGAGAATGTCTCTGCCTTAAGAAGTTTACCTTTTTCAGATATTTGGGTACCTATAACAAATAATGAGGAAGATATTTTTGAACCAAGAAATGAGGCTGTTGGATTTCCCTCTTATTTTGCCCTGGTTTTAGCAAAGGATAAATCTGATTTCCCTATGATAAAATCTGAATTTCAAAAAAAATTGGATGGTGTTGAATTTTTTGATGACAGTAGAAATAAAATTACAGGTGGTGTTGAAACCTATAGCGAAACCTTATCACGTGTTTTCCTTAGCAAAGGAGATGCAGTAAATAGTTCAGGCTTGATGATTTTATACGGAGTTTTGATCTTGATGTTCATGCTTCTTCCTACCATCAATTTAGTGAATATAAATGTAAGTCGAATAATGGAACGATCTTCAGAGATAGGAATAAGAAAAGCCTTTGGTGCTTCTTCCTTCACACTTATAGGTCAATTTATAGTTGAGAATATAATTATTACATTGATTGGTGGTTTTCTTGCATTGTTATTCGCTGCTTTTGTTCTGGCAATAATTAATAATGCTAATATGATAAAACACGTTCACTTGTTGATAAACTGGAGAATATTTTACAAAAGCATTTTATTTGCATTATTCTTCGGACTTTTATCCGGTGTATATCCAGCATTCAAAATGTCCAGACTTCAGCCTGTTGAAGCCTTGCGAGGAGGTCAATCATGATTAAACATTTATTCAAATTAATGTGGAATAGAAAACGAAAAAACTTCTTAATGATGCTAGAAATCTTCATATCATTTATTGTTTTATTTGTGGCACTGTCAATCCTTATCTTCAATATTAAAAATTACTCTAAACCTCTGGGCTTTTCACATAAAAATGTATGGCTGATAACTATGGAATGGAAAGATATGGAAAGAGAAGAAATCGCTGAAACTTTGAAACAAATGAAATTTGTAATGGAAGGTTATCCTGAAATCGAGGGAAACTCATTGTCCAGATGTTATCTTTTTATGCCCTATACAACAAGTAATGGTGACTTTAATTATGAGGGGAAAGAAACAACAATCGACTATTTAATGGGTGAGGATGAATTTCCCAATGTCATGGATGTGAAAATATTAGACGGTCGATGGTTTAATGATTCTGATAATGCATTCAACAAAATTCCAGTTATAATAAATAGGAATACAGAGAAGAATCTATTCCAGGGAGAATCTGCTTTAGGAAAAATCTTTGCAGACAATTATGATGATTCCAAAAAAGAATTTGAAGTTATTGGAATTATTGATGATTTCCGAAATACTGGACAATTTAGCACATCAAAAAATGTTATGTTTCAAAGAATCAATTTGAATGATGATATTGATAATATTAAATATATTCGAGATTCAATGCTTAATAGAATGTTATTGAAGGTTAAACCAGGAACCGGTGCTGATTTTGAAGAAATTTTAATGAAGCAATTAAATCTGGTAGCCAAAGGATTTGATCTAAAAATTCAGACAGCTGAAGATGCAAGAAAATTTTCAAATAAATCCATGATCATTTTACCTTTAATTCTTCTTATTATCAGCGGATTTTTAGTAATAAATGTTGCTCTTGGACTCTTTGGAATCATCTGGTACAATATCAATCAACGCAAATCGGAAATTGGATTGAGAAGGGCACTTGGTGCTCCAGTGAGAAATATCTTCATTCAAATTCTTGGAGAATCAATAGTGCTTTCTACGTTTAGTATTATATTGGGTTTGGCAGTTGCAATCCAATTTCCTTTGCTGAATTTCATTGGATTTATTGATGTGGAGATATATTATTTTTCCATTACTGCAACAGTAATCTCTATTTATTTGGTATCATTGATCTGTGCTTTATATCCGAGTAAACTTGCATCAGATATTCAGCCGGCAATTGCTTTACATTATGAATAATTTTTAGACTGTCAAGTAACAACACTATTGAGAAGGTGTTGTTACTTGCTTTTAGTTATCAACAAACATAAATTGACCGCGGACTATGAAAACAATACTAATAATCGACGATGACATTGCTGTAACAACTTCCATGAATCTGCTTTTGAAGAATAGCGGTTTTCAGGTAATTACCGCTTCAAACCCTATAGAAGCAATTAGGCAAGTAAATAGCCACACATGCAACTTGATAATTCAGGATATGAATTTTTCCGCTGGCACAAGTGGCGATGAAGGCATTGATTTACTAAAACAGATCAAGGCCATTGATGCTTCTATTCCGGTAATTCTCATCACTGCCTGGGGATCCATTGCACTGGCTGTGGAAGGTATGAAACTCGGTGCAGCTGATTTCATCAACAAACCCTGGAACAATGACCATTTACTTCAAACAATAAATACAATTCTCAGTGTATCAAAAAATCTATATGATACAAAATCAATTACTCGCAGAAAACTGGATGAGAAGTTTGATTTTCAAAATATTATAGGTGAATCACCCTCATTTCTGAACATCCTTCAAACCGTCGGAAAAATTGCCAAAACTAATGCTTCAATTCTCATTACAGGTGAAAGTGGCACTGGCAAGGAAGTTATTGCAGATGCAATCCATCATAATAGTAACCGTACTAACAATGCATTTGTAAAAGTGAATCTTGGTGGAATTCCTTCTACATTGTTTGAATCGGAAATGTTTGGTCACAAAAAAGGATCCTTTACCGATGCAAAAACCGATAGAATCGGTCGTTTTGAAATGGCTGATAACGGAACAATTTTTTTGGATGAACTTGGTGATCTGAGTCTGAACAACCAGGTAAAATTACTCAGAGTGTTACAAGAGCGGTCTTTTGAAATGCTTGGTTCCAGTACCACAAAATCTGTGGATTTTAGACTGATATCTGCTACCAATAAAGACCTAAAAAAACTCGTAGAAGAGCAAGAATTCCGCGAGGATCTCTTCTATAGAATCAATCTAATAACAATCAAATTACCTTCACTACAAGAACGAAAAGACGATATTCCGTTGTTGGCAAATTACTTCGTTGAAGCACTAAAAAAAGATTATGGAGATGATGATTTAGCCATTTCTCAATCTGCCAGCAAATGGCTTTCAGAACAATTATGGCCAGGAAATATTCGTGAATTGAAAAACCTTGTGGAGAGAACTGCTTTGATTGCCAATAAATCAATTCTGGAAATCAAGGATTTTGAAGCACAACAACAAAATGCACCAAAGAATAAAGGCGATTTAAACCTTCCTCCTGTTGGTGCAATGACCATCGACGAAGTAGAAATTACTATGATTAAAAAGGCTCTCATTCATCACAAAAACAACCTGAGTAAAGTGGCAAAGTCACTGGGTTTGAGCCGATCAGCACTTTATCGACGGTTGGAAAAATATGAGATTGATTATAAATGATATTACATAAAATTGCAGATTACAAATCCATAATAAAGAATTATTCAGGAGCCTGGATTTGTAATCCGGTTTTTACATTAAAATGAAAAAATACTTCAACATAAAAATCAAATATATCCTATTCATACTTCTAATTCACATGGTGTTAATTCTAGTATCAATTCCATTATTAGAACAAAACAAGTTGTATTTCTTTGGAGTTGAAGTTTTCATATTTATATCATTGGTTCTTTCAGTTTACATTTATCGTTCTCTAATCCAACCATTGAACCTTATTTCTGAGGGAATTGAAGCAATAAAAACCAATGATTTCAATACAAAATTCCGAAAAGTTGGACAATGGGAAATGGACAATCTCATTGATGTCTATAACGAAATGATCGAATCCCTTCGACTTAAGCAACTCTACATGGAAAAGCAAAACTTTTTCCTCCAAGAATTGATCAATTCTGCTCCATCGGGAATTATCATATTGGATTTTGATGAAAAAGTAGAATCGATGAATCCAGCAGCAAAAAGAATATTGGGTAGTGAAAAATTTCCAAATATACAGTTGACAGATTTTCATGAAGAATTCTTCCAGAAATTAGGAAGTATCGAACCTGGAATTCCTCAAACAATCAATATTAATGGCCTGAAATCTTACAAATGTCAAAGATCACATTTTTTTGATCGAGGTTTCCCAAGACATTTCATAATCATTGAAGAGATGACAGAGGAATTGCTAAATAGTGAGAAAAAAGCCTACTCCAAAATCATTCGCATGATGTCACACGAAATCAACAATACAGTAGGTGCAATAAACTCCATCCTCAGTTCAGTAATGGATTTCACCTCAAAATTGGATAATGATACGAAAATTGATTATGAAAATGCCCTAAAGGTTGCGATTCAACGGAATGACAGACTCAATAAATTTATGTCAAATTTTGCTGATGTAGCGAGATTACCTGAACCGGTTATGAAACCATTGGATCTGAATGAACTTTCCCAATCAGTTTATACATTGATGTCATCAACCGCAGATAAATCAATAGATTGGGAATTAGCATTAATAGAAAAGGATTTGATTATTGAAGCAGATGCACAACAAATGGAACAGGTTCTGGTTAATATCCTCAAAAATTCCATAGAAGCAATTGAAAACAAAGGCAAAATAAGTATCATCACAGAAAAGTTACCACAACCAAAACTTATCATTCGTGACAATGGTGTTGGAATCGACAAGGATATCAAATCATCACTTTTTACTCCATTTTTTAGTACAAAAGATAATGGTCAGGGTATTGGTCTCACTTTGATCCGTGATATATTATTAAATCATAAATTTAAATTTTCTCTTCAAACAATTGATAATGAATTCACTGAATTTGTTATATACTTTAAATGAAATCTCCATAACAAAAATATTCATACTTCAACTTTGATATTTCCAAAGTTTTCCATAAATATATTATGATATAATTTTATTGGAGAGATGATGAATAAAAAAAGTATTGAATCTATATTAAAAACATTCCAACAAATCCATATAATCAGTGATGCTACAGGAAAAATCATTGAAATATCAGAGTCTGTGGAACATATTTTGAAATATAATATTGATGAAATGATAGACAAAAATATAAAAGATTTTGCTATTAAAACTGACAAAAAAGTTATCGATCATTTCATGAATATTGATGTTGATGAAGCCAACCAGGGATTAATTCATCTCACTAATAAAAATGGTAAAAAAGTATCTGTTTTTATAGTAATGAAAAAATTACAAACCGAATCTGAAATAATATTCCATATAATCATTACAATATTAGAAAACATTGAACTTTCTTACGAAAAAATGCATTATGAAAAACAATTATTCAGATTGTTGATGGAAAATATCCCTGATCTGATATACTTCAAAGATAAAAAAAGTCGATTCATTGCTGTCAGCAACTCCATGACAAAAATTTTTGGTGTAGATTCAATTGATGATATTATTGGTAAGTCAGACTTTGATATGCACGAAAAGAAACATGCTGATAAAGCTTTTGCCGATGAACAAAACATCATCAAAACTGGAAAACCGATCATCAACCAACTTCAGGAAGAAGTTTGGCAGGACAAAGAAAAATCCTATACTCTTTCGACAAAAATGCCAATCAAAACTGAATCAGGCGAAATTATTGGCACATTTGGAATATCCAAAGATATCACCCAGTTGAAACAATTGGAAAACAAACTGGCAAAAAGCAAGCATATATTGAAAATGCTTCTTGACTATTCTTCAGAACGTATATATTTCAAGGATACAGACCATCGCTTTACTTTGATCAACAAAGCCCACAAAGAATACCTGGAACTACACGATTTTCATGATATTATCGGCAAAACTGATTTTGACCTTTTTCCTGAGGATGACGTAGCGGAATGGCACAAAACTGAAAAGCAGATCATGGCGTCCGGAAAACCACTGAGTTTTGAAGGACAGGATGTGCTGCCAAGTGGTGAGAAACGCTGGGTTCTTACCAGCAAAGCACCTCGCTACGATGAAAATGGTAATATTGCCGGAATAATTGGCATCAGTCGTGACATTACAAATCGAAAAAAACGAGAAGAGGAAATCGAAAAAGCACGATCCGAAGCAGAACATGCAAACAAAGCAAAATCCTACTTCCTCGCCAATATGAGCCATGAAATCCGTACACCAATGAATGGCATCATGGGAATGAATTCCCTTCTAATGGAAACATCATTGGATGAGGAACAGAAATATTACGCTAAAACAGTCCAAACAAGTGCTGATGCTCTTTTGACAGTAATCAATGACATTCTGGATTTTTCCAAAATCGAAGCCGGGAAACTTGAGCTTGAGCAAATCACATTCAATATTCGCTCAATGTTAGATGATTTCGCCAAGACTCTGGCAATTCGTGCTGAGAAAAAAGGAATTGAATTCATTTGTACAGCAGCGCCTGATGTTCCATTTTTTGCAATTGGAGATCCTGGAAGAATTCGTCAGATATTATTCAATTTGACAGGAAATGCAATCAAGTTTACTGAAAATGGAGAAGTTTCGGTATTCTGTGAACTGGCAGGAGAAAGTACTCACGAAAATATATTAAAATTTTCCATCCGTGATACAGGAATTGGGATTCCTGCAAAATATCAGGATAAATTATTTCAGAGTTTTAGCCAGGCTGATAGTTCTACCACGAGAAAATATGGTGGTACAGGATTGGGCCTGGCAATTTCCAGACAATTATCAGAAATAATGGGTGGCTCAATTGCCTTTTCATCAGTAGAAGATAAAGGTACACATTTCTGGTTTACTATCAGGATACAGAAGTCCGATAAAGTCTCAGCATTTAAAAATCCAAAAGACATTGCTGGCACAAGGATACTTTTTGTTGATGATAACAAGACCAACCGTGAATATATTGAAAAACAATTACTATACTGGAATGCCGATGTCACAACAGTTTCTAACGGCGGTGAGGCGATTGTACAATTGCATCAGTCTGTAGATGATGGAAAGGGATTTGAAATTGCTATTCTTGACATGCAAATGCCTGGATTTGACGGAATTGATCTGGGAAAGGCCATAAAAAGTGATGAGAAAATCAAAAATATTCCACTTGTTATGATGACATCAGTTGGACATCGAGGCGAAGTGAAACAACTGAAAGAAATAGGTTTCTCTGCTTATCTGACAAAACCTGTTAGCCCTTCAGATCTCTACAGCACACTGTCAATGATAATAGGAAATACTGATTCTATTATTAATGATCCAGACAAAGTGGAAATCATTACGAAATTCAACATTAACGAGCGACAAAAAGCAAATATCAAAGTGCTTGTTGTAGAAGACAATCCTGTGAACCAGAATGTTGCCAAAGGAATGCTGAAGACGATTGGGATAGATGCCACATACATAGCAAATAATGGTAAAGAAGCAATTGAACAACTGGAAAAATATGATTTTGATATGGTTTTCATGGATATGCAAATGCCGGTTTTAGACGGACTGACTGCAACAAAAATGATTCGTAATAAAGAAACAGCTGTAAGAAATCCTGACATTACTATCATTGCTATGACTGCAAATGCGATGAAAGGCGATGAGGATAGTTGCCGCGCTGCCGGGATGAGTGATTATATTTCCAAACCTATCAAAATTAATACATTACGAGAAACAATATCAAAATGGCTTCCAAAAATTGAACAGATAGAAATCAGGGAAAAAGAAGTATATATTAATTATGATGGGATTTTCAATAAAGAAACATTGTTGGAAAATCTTGGCGGTGATGAAGATTTAATCCATGAAATATTAGGACTTTTTGTGGAAAATACATCCACCAATATCAAAAAAATTGAAAAACATTTTGCAAACCATGACCTTAAAAATGTAGCATTTGTCGCTCACTCAATAAAAGGCTCATCTGGAAATGTAACCTCTGATTCGCTTTATCAAAGTGCCATAAAACTGGAAGAATACTGTAAAACCGATGACTTTGAAAACGCTAAACAGGCGTTTGAAAAATTGAAAAAACTATTTCAGTGGTTTATTGATAATAAAGGAAAATATTAATGACAGAACCAAAATCTCCATTCGGTAAAAATGGAATCAAATATGTCCATACCAATATCATAGCAGATGATTGGCGAAAACTCGCAGATTTTTATATTCAGGTTTTTGATTGCAGACCAAAACCACCTGAACGAAATATCAAAGGTGATTGGATCGATAAAGTCACTAAAATCGACGGAGTTCACATAGAGGGAATTCACCTTGAACTTCCCGGATATGAAGATGGTCCAACTTTAGAAATTTTTTCTTATGATCCGGAGAATCTAAATCCAGACAAATCACAAATTAATCGACAAGGATTTGGTCACATGGCATTTCTCGTTGATGACATTGATACTGCTGTTGAAAAACTATTGAATAATGGCGGTTCACTTGTAGGTGAAATCCAAAATGTTGATTTTGAAAAATTGGGGCATTTACAAATAGTATATTGTAAAGATCCTGAGGGGAATTTTCTGGAGATTCAGAAGTGGAGTTAAACAGATATAAATATTATTTGCGATTCTTATATAATATTTTTGATATATCACAACCTATTTCAATAATATGTGCAAACAGCTTTTCATGAAATTCATATGAACTTATATGAGATAAAGTATTTGGAAATAACGAGTAATGATACTGAAAATTCAGAAATCTATAATCTAGTCTAATACCGAAATGCAAACCAATCAAAGAGTTATCTATCAACGGTGGTGGATCCAACATCCAATGATAACCAAATTCGCCTTCCAATCCATCATTATAAGTTTTTATAAATCTCAATCTAGAGTTATCCTTAACTGGAATTAAAAACGACATTCCTGAATTGATTTTTAATGTCCAATTATAATAATTAAATACCTCTATGGAAAGATTAAATGGAACCTGAAGATATTTTATGGAAACAAAAAAATCAAAGAAACTAGTGCTATAACCGGTATTGATATATCCGTGATCAGTTCTACAGTTCAATTTTACTCCGCCTAATTCAATAATATTAACACCAAAACTCCAAGAATTAATAAAACTGTTTTTTCCATTCTTCTCAACCATCAAGCCATAACCAAAAGAAGTATGATAGTTTTCTTTTCTTGTAGTAAGGCTAGAATAATTTTGACTGACAAGAAATCGTAATTTACCAAACAACAACGTATTAAGACATAAAAACAAAAGTATAAATTTTTTCAACTTTATCACCTTCTTTTATCAGAATAACTTCAACTGCTTATCGTCTCTTCCTGGCATATCCAATCCATCCATCGGAAAACCAAATTCACGATATTTCTTTGCATTAGTCATGGCAATTCCTGGTGACTTGTTGCTGTAGCAATAGATGCAACCATGAGGACAACTATCATAGTATCCAATATCAGGTGCATTGATACAATGACATCCTTCTCTGGATTTTTGCAGGGAATAAGATTTTAATGGAATACCTGTGATTTTGTTGACCAGATCAACATTGATACACTGAGCGATTTGTACATTATCAATTTGAGAAAGATGATCTTTTGCACAGCTATGAAGTTTTATTCCATATCCTTTTGCTATTGATGATATAATTTTTATTATGCTCAATTCCTGCTCAATTGTCGGATGCTTGAAGCGAATTCTATCCCGTTTTTCGACCTTTTCAAAGTTGATCTCAGTTTTTTTATAAAGATTAACAAAACTGATGTAACAATTTTTAACATAACTTTTCAATTGTGCTGCAATATATTCAAATCGACGAATAATGAAATCTTCCGGAGTAACAGTAGATAAGATTATTGGATCAAAACGCCATTGAACATACTCAGTTCCATATCTTTTAGATAATTTTTTCACTGCTTCAATGATGCTATCAACAGATGGATTATTGTGTTCCAATAATCTTGGTAATCCATTGATAGTAATGTGCATGTAATGCTTATAATTTTCATCGATGAAATCCAGATGTTTAAATAATGGAATCGGATTTCTCGTCCAGAATACAATTGCTTTGACATGTTCTGGTTGCAAGCTGATGAAAACTGGTTTCCCGGAAACTGGGTTCGGATATACAGTATAACCAATTTTCATACGATGAATCAGCCAATCTGAATAATAGGCTGGAATATCTGTTCTTCGACTGATCGATATGATTTTGGGTTTATTTTTCATACCCTATAAATTAAAAAGAGATTTACAAATATTATAAATCTCTTTTTAATTTTATTTTTTGTCACCACTTAAATTGTCTTTTGACCTCTGAAATGGTTATCTATTTTGTGTTACATTTTATTCTTAAACTTCTTTCTGATCTTTTTAGGAACAGAATCTTTATGAACCATTAGACAAATAGTTTGTTGACGAAAATAGGATTGTGAAACATAATAATATCCATTGAATTGTTTGTCCTTACTTCCCCAAGAATTTTTGATTTTATAATACTTATTTCCGAATTGGTCTTCAGCATTTCCTACAAGATGCATTAAGTGATCATCAGTTGTGTTGAAATTATCAAATGTTTCCTGACGAAGTTCCTGATCAACCAGTTTTTCCTCAATCTGACCTTTGATCTTATCGTCCCATTTATCTTCTATTGTATCTTCAAATGCTTTTGTTGGCAAAATAGCATAGTCAAAAGTATCAGGTGTCCAGAATTTATCACTGACATCTGCATCCCAACAAACTGAGTAGCCTTTTTCCAATGCGTTATCAATAACCGCCTCGAGTTCATCGATAGGTAAGTTGTAATAATTACAATCATAACTCCAGTTATCCGGTACTTCTAAGCAACATTTTTCATAGAATGGATAATTAGTATAAGATGTCAGTTCAACATAATCCGAAGGATCAATTTTTAAATAATCCGTCATAAAGGATTTTGGAGTATATTTTTTACCATTATATTCAAATTTTTCTGGATTTTCACCGAGATAAGTATCAAGGATTCCGGAGAATGCTTCGAACCATTTTGAAGTGAGATAGCGACTATCCAGCACTGCGTCCAGGAAGGCTTTTGTCACCTTAGAAATTTCTTTGTGATCAACTTTACCATCAATTTCAAAACCATTGTAAACTTCCTGAGGAACGACACCGTATGTTTTCATAATATCAGTAACATCGTGACTTTGTCCACCTTCAGCAAATGTGTTGGCTCCATGAAGGCGAATATATTTTATTGCTTTATTGGCATAAGTATTACGAACAATAAACATTTCTGACAGATCAACTTCATTTCCAGTTTCTCTAAGGATTTCAGATTCAAGAAAAGAAATTGTTGCATAGGACCAACAAGTACCGGATTTACCCTGGTTTTTCACCGTTGTAGATGGAATTTCCTTAAGTGTTTTGAACTGGTATTGGAAAGTCGAAGTAGAATCATCATCTTCAGCAATTAAAAATGTGAAATAGAATGCAAAAATAAGTAAAAATCTCAATTTCATTGACGTACCCTCTCTAAATTTCAATGCATAAATATAATAGCAAATATGAATAAAAAAAGGACTTTTTTAGCAAAAAATATTTATCTAAAAATATGTATTTTAAAATTTTTCTTTACTTTATTAATCATTGGTAGTATTTTACTCACTATCAATTCTGCTACGGGCAATAATGAGTAAAAATATTATAGTTTATGAAAAAGATAATAACTGCCTTGAACTCTTCGGTGAGTTGCTGAATCAACATGGATTCAATGCGATACCTATATCAGATATTCACCATTTATTTGATTTTGTAGAAAACAATCCAACTGATGTTATTATATCTGATGCAGAGATACTATTTAGCATCAGTGATGTTTTAGTGAATCGATTGAAAAGAATCCTTTCAAAAATTCCTACCCTATATCTATCAGACATACACCACTCAACACATCTGAAAGAAAAGATGAAAATCAGACACGATCGTGTCATTGAGAAACCAGTGGCTTTTGTCATTCTCCTCGAATCAGTTTATCGTGAACTGAATACCTAAACTAACGTCAGTTTGACTTAAGCCCACTCTTCGAATATGAATGAAAAATCAAGAGTTACTTCATTACAAATAGTCAACACTTTTTCGTTTTCATCTTCGATAATTAATATGGCAACTCTTTCACTTTATTGAACCGTCTGTTCATTTTGTGTTCACCATCAACATATATTTCCATTACATATCTGCCATCATCCAAATGGCCCATATCCATTCCAATAGATGAATCGCTGACATTTGTGTACTCATGTTCTTCTACATAAACACCATCTTTAGTGATCCTGATTTTCAGTGTAGATGGTTTGTGAATCACGGTGTAAACAGTCAAATCGTCAATCACCATTCTTGGGAAAATATTGACAGTGTAATATTCTTTTGTTGTATCAGCTACTGCATTTTTATCTGTACGAAATCCATAGAACTGACCATTACCACAATCACTTTCAAAAAGTTTGATAATATTTCCATCCAAATCTTTAAGGCGTAAATAACCATAACCGGCTTTTGCCATAAACCAAAATTCCAGTCCGTCACCTGTGGTGTCTGTCAAGCTCAAGACATAGTTTCCTTCTGCAAGTTCCAATGTATCCAGATAATGAGTAGCAGTATCCAGTGATTCAGATGTTTTCATAAGAACCGTATCAAGTTTACTGTTTACAATGAATAGTGAATTGTCTTTTGGTCGATTATTTGTCATGAAATCCACAACAAATTTTGTAGGAATAGTTGGGATATCAATGAATTTTGATGATATGCTATTATCAGCTTTCCACTGGTCTTTTTTTCCATTGGGTTTTGCCAGTGTGACAGTAAAATTATTTTCACTTTCTTTTCCATTAATATTTCCCGGCAATGTAATGATGGCTTCCTGATAAAAAGGAAGTTTTCCTGTCCATTTGTATCTTTGTTTTTTGAAGCCTTCAGTTTGATATGAAATTTTCAGGCTGGTGAGTTCTTCACTACCCAGGTTTTTGATCTTGATCTGAGAATTAAATCCACTAGGATTGTAGCGGTTGTAATTATCCACCTTATTTGGAGAAATGATCTCCTCGATAGCAACATCATATTTGTGGGTTGGAGCAGCAAACTGGAACAAATAGGATGCTATGGATTCCTTGGGTTGGTTGATATTGCTCGCTGTATAAGGCTCCATATATAAATCAAGCATATGTGAGGATTTTGTAAAAGGAAAATCAATGACATCCGGGTTTTGTAAATCTCCTGGACACCAATGGCCACGGTCAAAAATCCATGTACCACCCTGCGGATATAGTGGATTATCACCACATTCTTTCCAGATATCACGATGATCTATCATTTCTCCATCCAATAGCAATTCCCGCCAACGACTGCAAAATTCACTACAACCACTTAGTCTGTCCATCCCATGACCAGTGTGTTGGATACGAAATCTTCCAAAAGAACTTCCTTCATCCGGAATAATTTCAATTGGTGCCAGAGCGAGTTCAATATTACTATCAGGATTTCCATATTGAAAATAGTCTTCCCAAAGTCTCTGAGCAGAGATGAATTTTGCCACAGCTGGGCCATATTCAATATCAAAATCAATTGTCAGATCCCAGCCCAAATCAGGTGATTCATAACCGGTGTGTATATATTCAATTTCCACACTATCGCGAAAAAAATTTGCAAAATCTGTCACATCCACTTGCCAGGTAAAACTCCAATCTTCTTTGAAATTGCTTCCATAAGGTGTCAGCATTCTTCCAATTTCATAATTCAGTGTATCACTTTTCATTCCACCGGAACGAAGAATTTTGATATGATCCTTATAGTCCCAATGTGCAATAGCCCTGTCTTTTGGATAGGCCAATGTCACATTCATTTTTATTCTACGGATATCTTCATTTTTGGAAGGAAAATTTCCCCATTCAACAAAACTCTTTGCACCTTTTGATGGTTTTGTATTTATCAGGCATTCATGGGTTTTTACATTGCTAATCCTATCATTAGCAAAGACCAAATTCATTATTAATACAATCAGAAATAATAATCTTTTCACAGTAAATCCTTCTTTAATATTTCTCTTATTTCAACAAAAAACTATAAATCTATATTAGCTTTCAATCTTAAGTCTTCAGACGATCGCCCAATATAAATTGTGAATAATCCGGGCTCGATCACTTTATCTAAATGCTCATTTAACATTTCAAAATCAGATCTACTAAGACAGAATTCCACTTCCTTTGTTTCATTTTTATTTAAGCTTTTTCTACTGAATTTTTTTAATTCCAATACTGGTCGTACAACTGAGGCAACCTGATCTCGAATGTACAATTGCACTACTTCATCGCCATCAAAGTCACCAACGTTTTTCACATCAAATTTCACTGTCCAGGAATTGTCATTTTGGCTAATTTTTAAATCAGTATATTCAAACTGAGTATAACTTAATCCATAACCAAAAGGGAATAATGGTTTTCCTGTAAAATTGTTATAATAATCAGCACGTCCTGTTGGTTTGTGATTGTAGTATAATGGTACTTGAGCAACATTTTTTGGAAAAGTTATAGGCAACTTACCTGAAGGGTTTACTTCACCAAATAATATTTCTGCAACTGCTTGTCCGCCAACTTCACCAGCATACCAAACATCTACAATACCATCCACATCATCAATCCAACTATTCATTGTAACAGCACTTCCACCAGTTAAAATCACAATAGTAGGCATTCCTGTATGGGCAATTGCTTTAATCATCTTTTCCTGATATCCGGGTAATGTCAGCATAGCACGATCATTGAATTCACCTTCATGGATACCAACACAAACCAGTGCAATATCTGATTTTTTTGCAGATTTTACTGCTTCATAAATTTGTTGATCATGATTTGGTATATCCAGGTTCCAAACCAATTTGATTCTTGACCGACCTTGTGGCTCAAAATATTCAAGTTTCAGATCATAAATCTTATTTTTTTTGAAATCAAAGGTAACAAATTCTGGTTCATAACCACCTTTAGTCCAATTGTCAATGATGAGGTTTCCATCCAGCCATAATTTATAACCGGAATCACCTTCAATACCAATTTTGAATTCGCCTGATTTTGGTGCATGTAATTTTCCAGTCCAGCGTACTGAGAACCAATCTTTTTCAATATCTGGATGTGGTGATAAAAAGGTCCAGCGGAAGTCAATATTTTTATCATTTCTTACTGATGGTTTCCCTTCAAAATTGATATTATTGAAATATTCACCTTGTAGTCCCGGTTTACTAGAATTGGATAAAAATTCAACAGGAATCGTTGTATAGTCATGACGTTTGCTCCCTACACCTTCAGTATATTTTAATTCAGCCTTGGGAACGATTTCTTCCAAAGCTTGCATAATAGAAATTTTATTGATTCCAGGACCGGAATATCCACCTTGCCTAGCTTCTATTGCATCAGATCCAATAACTGCGATTTTTTTTATTTCTTTAGATAATGGTAATACATTGTCATTATTTTTTAGAAGGACAATTGATTTTCTGGCAGCTTCCAGGGCTAATTGTCTATGGTGAGGATGACCATTCCATTTTTTTGCTTGTTCAATGTCAATATATGGATTTTCAAAAAGACCCAACTGAAATTTTGCTCTCAAAACTCTACCGACTGCATCATCAACTCTATCAATTGGAACTTTTCCTTTCAGCACTGCACCTTTGAATAATTCTGCATGAGAATAAGAAGTTTGGAATATCACATCCAGTCCGCCGTTTAATGCCATGGCTCCTGCATCCTCCCAATTATCCACATTTTCATGAAGTGAATAGATACCACCTACTGCATTAGCATCAGAAATTACAAAACCTTTGAATCCCCATTCTTTTTTCAATTTATCTATCAGCAACTTTTTGTTGGCTGTGCAGGGAATTCCATCCAAAGAGTTGTATGAAGTCATTACCGAACGAGCACCGGCTTTCTGAAATACGGTTTTAAAGGCAGGATAATATATTTCTTCCATTAATCTATCGTTAAAATGTGCTGGATAACTATCCCTTCCACCATCGGCAACATTAGCAACAAAGTGTTTTGGTGTTGTGATAACATCCATTTTTTCAAAAGGCGAAATATAAGCCATGCCCATCAAGGAACATAAAAGTGGATCTTCTCCATAAGTTTCTTCAGTTCTACCCCAGCGAACATCACGAGCGATATTTACAACTGGTGAGAGTATTTGATTGATTCCTCTTGAACGTGTTTCTCGTGCCACTGCTAATCCAATTTCTGCCACAAGTGAAGTATCAAAAGTTGCAGCCAGAGCAATAGATTGTGGATATGATGTTGCACCTGACCTAATTAATCCATGGAGGGCTTCATCAAAAATAATTACCGGTATTCCAAGCCTGGTTTCTTCTACAAAGAATTTTTGAATTTCATTGACTTTTTTTGCTGTTTTTACTGCTGTTGCATTGGCATCATATTGAAGAACTTGCATTTTTTCATCTTCTACGGCACCAACAGTTCCAACCTGAAGTCCAAAGATTCCTTGTTTGAGGTTTTCTTTACCAATTGATAAATCTCCGGGAATCATGAATAATTGCCAGAATTTTTCTTCCAGAGTCATTTGATCTAACAGATCATTTACCCTGATATCTATACTTAGGTTTGAGTTTTTATAGGAATGATTCTCATCATTACATGAAATAATAAAAACAAGAAAAAGAATAACGCAAACCTTAAAATATCTATCCAACTTTACCTCCAATTTTAAGAAGTAATTTATAGTTATTTTTTAAAGAAAACAAACTCAATTATTTCAGAATTTATTTTTATATTTATTCATATTATGACATTACAAAATACTATTGAGACCCAATAATAAAAGGCTATGCAGATTAGCTGCCACTGATGTGCTAAGGTTCTCAAAGCAGACAGTTTCATGATGAAAACTTGTTCTTCGAAGTTCACCCTTCGAGAGCCTCATGGTGATAGTTTACCTACACTTGATATAGGTTAAGAGCATTTACTAACCAAGCAAAAGACTATCTTTAAGGAAAATTTTTACTATCGGAAAACAAGATAACAGAATTTGAACACCACCATTCTGAAGGTCTCTCAACCATTCAGAAGGTGGTTTTAAAAATTTTATTTCACGACAATTTCAGCCTTTAACTGAATATCATCAGAGGATTTTCCAACCAGAATTTGGTACTTACCCTTCTCAACAACATAATCACTTAATAATTCATCATAACTACGAAAATCTTTTACCTTGATTGGAATTTTCACAACTAGAGTTTCACCTTTTTTGATATTGATTCTATCAAAACCTACCAAGCGTTTGTTCTCCAGCCAGAGTTTGGACTTGTCTTTAGTAATGTAGATTTGTACAACTTCATCACCATTGAATTTTCCAGTATTTTTGATTTTAACTTTTACTTTGACTTCATCATCGGCTGATACTTTTTTGTCACTAAGTTTTACATTTTTATAATCAAAGTTTGTGAAACTCAATCCGTAACCGAAGGAGTATAGTGCTTCACCTTGGAAGTAGCGGTATGTTCTATCTTTCATTGCATAACTGTTGAAATCTGGTAAGTCATCAACTGACTTATAATAAGTTACAGGAAGTCGTCCGGCTGGATTGTAATCACCAAATAGTACATCAGCTACAGCAGTTCCGCCTTCTTGTCCAGGATATCCGGCAGTAAGAATTGCTGGGATGTTGTCATTACACCAATTCACAGCAAGAGCACTTCCATTTGCAAGTACCAGTACAACCGGCTTTCCAGTTGCCTGAAGTTTTTTCAGTAATTCAACCTGAATAGCAGGAAGTTTCAGGTGTGTTCTATCACCTCCATTGAATCCGTCAATATTTACAGGCATTTCTTCTCCTTCTAAGCGAGGGGAAATTCCACCAACAAATACAACGGCATCAGATTTTTTAGCAAGGCCTATGGCTTCATTGCTCATATTTACTACCTGTTGTTTCAAGAAATCTTCGCTGGAAGGTATATACCAACCCAATTGACACGAAGCATCACCCATATTTTCGTAATACTCTAAACGGATTTTATATTTTCGGCCAGATTCCAATTCGATTTTTTCGGAATAGGTTGTTGCTCCCTGATTACGCCAACTTTCAACATGAAGTTTCTCATCAATGTAAAGCCTAAATCCATCATCAGATTTTACTCCTAATAGATAAATACCAGCTGCATCAGGTATCAGGAAACCAGACCAACGGACTGAATAATTTTCTCTACCAACTTCATCAATAGCTGCTTTTTGTCCCCAATCAAAATCAATATCACTATCCGTACGGGTGAGAACTGGGTTTCCCTCAAGATTCATGTTATTGAAATATTCTCCTTTAAGTCCTTTTTCATCTCCTGTTGACAGATTTTTTGAGGGAATGGGAACAAGGTTAGAACCACTGAGTGGTGCCAAAGCACAGCCTTTAGCATAATTTACTTTAATTTTGTCTCCAACTTTATTTTTAATGCCTTCGAGCACAGTTACAGGATCTTCAGCCAGTCCATTGTAATTTCCATATAGTACATCTTCATCGTCAGCATTTGGGCCAATTACTGCAATAGATTTGATATCTTTTGATAATGGGAGAACATTATTCTCGTTTTTTAACAATACAATTGATTCCTGTGCAGTTCTAAGTGCCAATCTACTATGGTCGTCACAAGCATTTACGCTAAAAGGAGTATCTGCAAAAGGAACAACTTTTGGATCGTCAAACATTCCAAGTTTCATTCGAGCCAGCATCAATCGGTAGACTGCCAGATCAATATCTTCCTCAGAAATAAGTCTCATCTTTACAGCATCTTTCAGATGTGGATAAACCCCACCACAGTTCAATTCGCAACCATTTTTCACTGCGATAGCTGCTGCTTCAGGTGCTGTTGCAACAAGTTTATGTTGAGCGTAAATGTCACCGATGGCACCACAATCTGAAACAATATATCCATCAAATCCCCATTGCTTACGAAGAATATCATTGAGCAGATAATCGCTGGCACAGCATGCTTCTCCATTTGTCCTGTTGTATGCTCCCATGATGGAGTAAACTTTTGCATCCTTTACCAATGCTTCAAAAGCTGGCATGTAGGTATCAAACATATCCTTCTTTGAAGTGATTGCATCGAAGTGATGACGATCAGGTTCAGGGCCGCTATGAACAACATAATGTTTTGCTGTAGCAATTGCTTTGAAATATTTTGGATCATTTCCCTGGATACCTTTTACAAAAGCAGTTCCAATTTGTCCTGTAAGAAATGGATCTTCCCCATAGGTTTCTTGTCCGCGTCCCCAGCGAGGATCGCGGAAAATATTAATATTAGGCGTCCAGTAAGTCAATCCTGAATACTGAATATTTTCGGTTGTACGTAATGCTTCATGATGCTTTGCCCGGCCTTCTGTGGAGATCACATCAGCAACATTATATATTAAATCGATATTCCAGGTGGAAGCAAGCCCGATTGCTTGCGGAAATACAGTAGCAATACCATTTCGTGCAACCCCATGCAAACATTCATTCCACCAGTTATATGAATCGATTCCAAGTCTAGGGATACCATGGGATTCATGAACCATTTCACCGACTTTTTCCTCTAATGTCATCTGACTAACTAATTCTTTCGCACGTTTTTCAAAATCTGATTGTGCAAAGACTAAATTTATTAGTAGTATAAATACAAATAATTTTTTCAAAGTTTTCTCCTCATGAATTTTTAAATAATAATTAAAAATGATCAGGAATATTTCCTAGCCATTAACTATATGATTATCATTTTGCTTTTTCTAAAACTAATTTCAGAATATTTTCAAACTTGCCATGAGCCCAGGTGGCTCCGGATATTACGTCCACATTTTCAAGTTTTTGTCTTACAATCAAGTCTTTTACATACTTCTCAGCACCTGCCAAATCTTCACGACATTGTTGCTGGTATGTCTCATTTCCAGCAAAGACTTCTTCATAAGTTTCATCAAAAACTCGTCCATTACTATCATAAATTTTCCAATCGATATTTACAATTTTGTTTTCTGAAATTTTTACTTCAGCAATACTGTAATATCCTTCATGATCAGGTTCATCTTGAATCTTGTATATTCCGTTTTTGTAAAGGGTAACCGAATCCTTTTGAGTATTTCGGCTTGCACAACCAATAAATAGTATTGCAACAATTAATAATGTAATATGGATTTTCTTCATTTTATTTCTCCCAGAGAGCTTCCATCTCTTCTAATGTTTTGCCTTTGGTTTCAGGCACTAGTTTCCACATGAAAACTGCTGCCAGAACACCCATGATTCCATAAACCCAGTATGCGAATCCATGATGGAATAGATTTGTCAGCACTGTGCTTTTGTCCATCATTGGAAATGTCCAGGATACAAGGTAATTTGAAATCCATTGCGCTGCCACAGCGATTGACATCACCTGACCTCGGATTTTGTTTGGAAAAATCTCTGAAATTAAAACCCAGGTAACCGGTCCCCAACTGACTGCAAAACCCGCGATATAGAGCAACATTGACAATAATGCAAAAATACCAACATTCTGGAAGGCGAAAAGAGTTCCCAGTAGGAACATTGCAAAAGCCATTACCAAAGCACCGATGATTTGAAGTGGTTTTCTGCCGAATTTGTCAACAGTTTTGATAGCCACAACAGTAAATGTCAGGTTGATTGCTCCAACTAAAATTGTCTGCAATAAGGCTGAATCTGTTGATGCTCCCATGTTTTTGAAAATTTCAGGCGCGTAGTAAAGTACAACATTTATTCCTACAAATTGTTGGAATACTGAAAGGAGGATTCCGATGATTATCACTAACATTCCGTAGGATAAAATTTTACTATTATGATGACTGAGTGACTCTCTGATATCTTCGAGAATCTCTTTGGTTTTTTCTACAGGATTGATTTTATTAAGAACTGCAGTTGCCTGATCTTCTTTGCCTTTCAACATTAAATACCTTGGTGTTTCAGGTATAAAATTTAAAAGTACCAGAAATAATGTAGCAGGAATGCATTCAGAAGCAAACATCCATCTCCAACCGATCGACTGGAGCCAATTTTCATTACCTTGTAATGCGATGAAATAATTCACAAAATATACGACCAACATTCCGAAAATGATTGCGAATTGGTTGTAGGAAACAAGTTTTCCTCGCTCTGCAGCAGGTGCAATTTCCGCGATATATAGTGGCGACAGCAAGGATGCCATTCCCACACCAATACCACCAATTATTCGGTAAACTATAAAATGTGGCAATACATTGTGACCAAGACTTCCAATTCCACCAAAGAACATTTCAGGATAACCTGAACCAGCAGCAGAGATCAAGAATAAAACCGCAGCAATTCTAAGTGAGTTTTTTCGACCGAATTTTACACTCATAACACCAGCAATACTACCACCGATAATACAGCCAATCAGTGCACTTGAAATTGTGAAACCAAGCAATGAATTTGCAGCAGTTTCAGCAAGTCCTTGTGGTACGATGAAAAAATGTTCAAGTGAACTTACTGTACCAGATATAACAGCAGTGTCATACCCAAACAGTAATCCACCCAATGTCACAACTGCAGTGATCATTAATACGAATCTGTGTTGTTTTATCATGTTAAAACTTCCCCTAAGTTATTTTATTAAAACATATTACTGATGTAGATCATTCTCTAAATTAAAAAGCAGAAAAGCAAAACCGAAGACTTTTTCAGAAAGCCCACAGTTTATAAAGTATTGTATGAATTATAGAATGTCTTCCAATCTTTTTTTCCATGCTTCATAAGCATTGATATATTCTTTTGCTTTAGAAGCATCAGGTTCTACTATACCTACAATTTTCAGATTTGCAAAAGCTTCTGATGCAGATGAGTAAAAACCACCACCAAGTCCGGCACCCCGGGCTGCTCCAACAGAACCGTCAGTATTGTAAAGTTCGATTACAGAATTATTGACATTGGACAATGTTTCTCTGAAAATCGGACTGAGAAACATATTGGCCAATCCAGCCCGCATTACCTGAAGATCAACGCCCATATCCTTCATGATTTCCATTCCATAGGAAAATGAGAAAGCAACAGCTTCATGAGTTGCACGGAAAAGATGTGCATCAGTGTGACGATTGAAATCAAGTCCGGAAATACTACTACCTGGATTTTTATTTTCCAGCATTCTTTCTGCACCATTTCCGAATGGTAAAATCTGTATATTTTCAGAACCGATTGCTATATCAGAGGCCAATTTATTCATCTCAGGGTAATCATATTTCCCAGCGACTTTTTTAATCCATGAATTTGAGATTCCGCAACCATTTACACAGAGTAAAATTCCCAAGTGAGGTTTTTCATTAGTATGGTTAACATGAGCAAAGGTGTTTACACGGGATTTTGGATCATAGGAAACTTCACCAGAAACTCCATAAACAACGCCAGATGTGCCTGCAGTTGTGGCTACTTCACCAGGTTTCAAAACATTGAGTGAAAAAGCATTATTTGGTTGATCACCTGCACGGTAGCAGACTTTTACATCATCTGCTAAACCATATTTTTCAGCAAATTCTTTTAGAACAGTTCCCTGATCTGAAAATGTATCCACAATTTCAGGGATTAGTTCTTCACTGATGCCGACTTTTTCCAGCATTTCAGATGCGACGTTCCCAGTTTTAAAATTCCAAAAGATTCCTTCAGATAAACCAGATGCGGTTGTGACGATATCACCAGTAAGTTTCATAGCAATATAATCACCCGGAAGCATGATTTTGTGAATTTTTGCATAATTTTCAGGTTCATTATCTTTCACCCATTTCAGTTTAGCCAGCGTAAAATTCCCAGGAGAGTTGAGGTAATTTTCCAAACAGAATTCTTTTCCCATCAATTTTGCAATTTCTTCACCGCTTTCGATAGCACGACTGTCACACCAAATAATTGAAGGACGGATTGGATCACCATTTTTATTAACAGTAACTAAACCATGCATCTGGTAAGAAATACCAATATATTTGATTGATTTTTTATCAATAAAATTGTGCAGGATTTTTTCAGTTACTTTATTTATCGCTTCCCACCAGGTATCAGGATGCTGTTCTGCCCAACCGACATGTGGTGCTTCAATTTTCATTTCCTGATCAGGATATTGTGCAGAAGCAACTATTTCTCCCGTCGATAAATTAACAAGAGAACCTTTTATTGAAGAACTTCCAATATCATATCCAATGCTATACATTATTCACCTCAAAATTTATTTATTAATTTTTATTAGTGTAAAATTTACACCAATGGTTGGAAAATCAAAGTAAAAATATTAAGTTTTGTCAAAATAAAATTTACAGGAATTTCAATGTCTCATGATCTAAGTAAAATAATAAATAATATCTCCATTGACTGTGTGATTTTCGGATTTGAAAATAATGAGTTAGAGATCCTTCTTATCAAACGTGGTATTGATCCCTTCACTGGAGAATGGGCTTTACCTGGTGGATTCATTCTCAAAGATGAAGAACTCGATACAAGTGCCCGCCGTATTTTGTATGAAACAACAGGAGTTGAGAACATCTTCATGGAGCAGGTTGCTGCTTTTGGTGGCTTACATCGTTATCCCGATAGACGTGTTTTCACAGTTGGCTATTTTGCTTTGATTGCACCGGAAAATTATGATCTTCATCCCGGTATTGACATTCATGATGTAAAATGGGTGAAAATGGAAAATATTCCAGAACTTCCCTTTGACCATAATCAAATTGTAACCAATGCCCTAAAAAGACTTAGATCAAGAGTAAGAACCAAACCGGTTGGTTTCGAATTGCTACCAGAAAAATTCACTCTACCACAGTTGCAGATTCTATATGAAGAAATCCTTGGTAAAGAACTTGACAAAAGGAATTTTCGTAAAAAAATTCAGAAAATGAATCTTTTGGAAAAGTTGGAAGAAAAAGAAACCAGCAGTGTAGGACGTTCTGCCTTTTTATATAAGTTCGATCAAAAATCTTACAATGATTTCAAAGAAAAAGGATTTATTTTCGATTTATAACTAAATCTTATTCAAAGAATTCATCCTAATATCCACACATTGTATAATTATAAAACCTGTGTCTATTTTATACAAAAATTGTTTTATAAATAAAGCAAAAAATATATAAACACAACCATTAGATAGACAGCAAATTACACCAATTCAACAACATTTTAATTAAAAAAATTAGAAAACAATTGCATTATAAATCAATACCTAGTATTTTAATAGGGATTGATAGCAAAACAGTATTTTAAAAGATAGCAAATTTTAACTCTCAAATTTTTAAACCTATGATAAACATGAATTTAAATTAAAAATGGTTAATCAAACAATTTCCCATTATTCTATTCAGGAACACATTTGCAATGGCGGTTTTGGAGAAATTTATAGAGCTGAGGATAAAAACCTGAAACGTCAGGTTGCACTTAAATTACTTCCCCAATCAATGAGCCATAATCCTGAAATAAAAACCCGATTTATCTACGAAGCCCAGGCCGTTTCAACCCTTGATCATAACAATATCTGTACTATATATGAAGTTGGCGAAACCGAAGAAAAACAATTATTTATCGCCATGGCTTATTATAAGGGACATACACTTAAAAAAATTATTGAAAAAAAAACACTTAAGATTGAAGAAATTATCGATATCACTTGTCAAATAGCCAAAGGACTTGCAAGAGCCCATAAAGCACAAATCATCCACCGAGATATCAAACCAGCCAATATCATTATCACAGAAGATAATGAAGTTAAAATATTGGATTTTGGAATAGCAAAATGTTCAAACCAAAGCATGCAAAACCATCAAGATTGCATAATGGGAACTATGGCATATATGTCTCCTGAACAACTCCAAAATAATAATATTGACCACCGATCCGATATATGGTCTTTGGGTGTTGTCTTGTATGAAATGATAACAGGAAAATTACCTTTTAAGGGAGAATATGAACAGTCAATAGCTTATGAAATTTTGAACAAAGAACCCGACTTGATTTCAGTATTCAAGTCAAACATTCCAATATCGTTGAAATGGATTTTAGAAAAAACTTTGGCAAAAGAGCCAGATCATCGGTATCAGCATATTGACGAAATACCTGTTGATTTGAAAGTATTGCAATCAAAAAATCAAGCAATTTCTGAGATCATGGTAAATAGCAAAGATTTTAAGAAAAGGACACGAAGGATTGAGGGACTATTACTTTTTTGTACTGCAGGAATTGTTTCGCTTTTAATTTTCATTTTTTTCAATTTGCTTAAATAGAAAAACCCCAGTAGTACCGAGGTTTTCCTTTGAGTATTGTCTATTACAAGGGATTAAATTTCATCATCCATATCCATACCATTTCCATTGGATCCATTACGAGATTTCTTTTCTTTGAAATTATTGAAGTTGAATCTCAAATTAAGTGAAATGATTGGTGCTTCTCGCTCCATTCTGTGGTAACTATACAAATTTACCGTATCGGTAGTATGTTCACGTGTTCCTGTGCCAAAAATATCACGCACCTGAATTGTGGCAGTTAATTTATTCTTCATAAAGTTTTGTTTAATGGCAGCATTTACCATGTAACTTCCATCTCTTTCACCCTGAGCAGTTACTGTAGGACTATTATACATTGAATTAACTTGTAATGTTGTACCGGTTTTAAGTTTGAAATCTGAGTTGAATCGCATGTTCCAATTATAACTGCTATTATTGAAATAAACCTCATCATATTCACCTTCGATACGGTAATCATAGAGATTTCCCATCAAGTTGAATGTCCACCATTTTGTCATATTCATTCTAAGCATGAATTCCATACCAAAAGTATAATCTTCACCAACATTTGCTACAGTTCGCATAATCACATCTTCATAATCTTCATAAACCGATTGTACACGTTCGATCTTGTTGTTGGTTTTTCTATGATAGGCTTCCATTGATAACATATTTTTATTTCCGAAATATTGCAGAAAAGCCATTTCGTAAGAATCAATGTATTCCGGTTCAATATCGGGATTTCCCTGCTGTACAGTGTAAGCATCACGCCAAGTAACAAAAGGTTCCATGTAATGCCCACGAGGCCTGTGAATTCTTCGGGTGTAACTTCCCATAAATTGCGTTTTTTCCGCTTGTTGCCATGACATGTGTGCTGATGGAAAAAGGTCAAATCTTTCAATGGAATAGGATTCGTCTTCACCTATTAACTCCACTAATCTGTCAGTATACTCACCACGCAATCCAGCCTGAAGTCCCAATCTACCTCGAGCAGTCGAGTAGATTGAATAAACTGAATGTATATTTTTATCATAATTGGCGACATGACTGAATAGGTCCTGAAAATCATATTCTCCCGATAGAATGTTGTAGTAATACACATCGTTTTCTTCTTCTGATGTGTTGAATTGTGTTTGTATACCTGCTTCAAATTTATCTGTTTTATTAATTGGCCAGGTGTAGTCCATCTTTATACGAAGATCATTACTTGGACCACTTTCAGTTGATTTCCGTCCTTCAGTAATAATTTCATTGATATCTTCCATGTAATTTAAATCTACATCTTCCCCATCTCTTGTATTAAAATTTACCTGTCCTAAAATCTCGTGCCCGTCATTATTAAATTTATGTTGATAATCCATAGACAAACCAAGATAATCTCCACCTCTTGATGATTTGTCAGTACTGAGATACTCAGTTTTTATATTATCGATACTACTCATTTCTTCATACATCATTTCGCTGTCTCTATCACGATTTCGATTCCCAAAAGTAGTAGTAAAACTAACGACATCCATATCCGAGGGATAATATTCAATTCCACCACGAATTGAGTATGGGTCCCTACCAAAACTCATTCCACCTTCGGAATTGGTGGTAAAAGTGCTTCCATCTCCCCGGGTCATGATCCGTTCCATTGTTCTCTCGCCAGAAAATTCTCGATTATTGTAATCAGCACTTAGGATTGCAGCATATTTATGATTACGATAACTCAACATTGCTTCTCCACCATAACTGCCATTATTGCTTACATTTGTACTGACTATTCCGCTTATGCCTTCTAGTTTATTTTTTTTCATAATGACATTAATAATACCAGCCACACCTTCAGGGTCAAACTTGGCAGACGGATTGGTAATAATTTCAATGTTCTCTATTTTTGAGGCAGGTAATTGCTGAAGGATTTCATTTGGTTCCAAAATAGTTGGACGGCCATCAACAAGAACTGTAAAATTTTCACTACCTCGAAGTGAAACATTACCTTCAATATCAACATTGACTGAAGGAATATTCTCAAGAACATCCACTGCAGTTCCAGATGCTGATACAGCCTGGGAGCCAACACTTATAATTTTTTTGTCAATCTGAAAAGCAACAGCAACACGATCAGCTTCTACAATCACTTCGTCCATATTGACCAATTCCGGTGTCAGATAAATTTCTCCGGTATCGAAAGTTTTTGCATTTGGACGAACCATGATCTGGTCTACATGTTTTTTTGCATATCCCATAAATTGTACATCCAGAGAATATCTTCCGGGACGGACTTTTTCAATTTTGAAGATACCATTTTCATCGGTAACATTGCCATAAACTTTTGAACTATCGCGTTTACTGACAATCATTACGTTTGCATATTCCACAGGACCTTTGGTCTCATCATTGAATACTTTTCCAGTTATTGTTATTTCCATATTCATTTTGGAAGGATCAAAATTTCCTCTTCTCTGTTGTGCATTTGATACTGACAGCAACATCATACCCATCAATATTCCTGTCAAAATTTTATTTCTCATTCAATTCCCTCAATTTCATTCATTCTAATTTTCATCTTTTACTACCTTGAAATTTTTCCACATTTCGTCACTGAAATATACATTAAAGTTATTTCAGTTTTATTTTGTAATTGTAATAATTTGTAACAAGTCTTAGTCAATCTGAATTCAAGTTTTCTAATCACAAAACTTTTATTAGACCTTGAAGGAATAAAAAGGTTAAAAAAAAGTTCCAATTAATTCAAAAAATTTGTTAAAAGTAATCTTTTCATATTTTATTAATTTAGATAACTTATTTCGTTTATTTATTGGCACAAAAATTAAGATAATGTATGAAACAATATAAATTTAAATTCGACAGAAGATTTCTATATGGTTCTTTGGATAATTTTTTCCATTTCATGTGGGGATATATGTTACCGTCTATTTCAGAAGTTAATAAAATCAATTCAAAAAATGTTCAATATTTTTATGAAGATTGTGGTCCTGTTATAAATAAAATAATTCATGAATTTTCAGGATTACTAAAGCTTAATTACAAGATTCTTAATATGTCTGACTTCAAAAAAACACATGCAAAAACAATTACTGTAAATCGTTGGGACATTTATGCAAAAAAGATAAAGCCAACCAGAAAATGTAGAGCCTGGTATCGTAGAATACTGACACGACTTCATTATAAAATTTTTCGTGTATTGTTTGTCGATACGAGAAAAAACAGCAAATATCTTATTGATATAGAAAATACAAGAAAAGATATATTAAGAAGAGTAGAGTCAATTGATTTTCCACATGAGGAATCTATTTCTCCAAAATTTATACTTAAAAGATCCAAATCACCTGAATATTATAAGGAAGGTGGAAAAGCGGAATATAATCACTATGGTACTTCAATAAGAGCACTGGTTGGTGTAGAAAAAACAATAGATTCGTTACAAAATGATAATTTACATTTTTCAACATATGAACCTGGAAAACATACAATATGTCATCAGGTTCAAACATTTTACAATGCAGAAACAGTATTTGGAATCCGAGGAGCAGAAGTTGCAAATATGTTCTGGATGAAACCAGGTTCTACCTTAATAATTATTAATCCAATCGGGATGAGTGCATCAATTGCAAAAGATATTGCAAAAATATTGAACATAAACTACATTGAAATCAATACAGAACAGGGATTTTACCCTGACTTATCAACATTCAACCTGAAAGAATATCTGAACAAATGATACAAATAGCCAAAAACGCCACAGACCTAATAAATTTTCGTAATGAAACATTGGAAAATGCAAATCTATCAATGACTCAAATAAAAATCTCAGAACAAAATGAATGGAATATAGACAATGGAATAATATCACATCAAACTGGTGGATATTTCAATGTTACCGGACTTAAATCAGGCACGATAAATAAGGAACATATCGTCCTCTATCAGCCACAAAGTGCAATAACCGGATTACTAATTTGCAAAAAAAATAAGACTACATATGTTCTATTACAATCAAGATTAGAACCAGGAATTACTGGTGATGTACAATTCGGCCCAACAATACAATCAACTGCAGCAAATTATATGAGGTTGCATGGAGGAAGAGCAACATCAAACCTGGATATGTTTATATCATTACCTGAAAAGGTAAATCTTATTAATTTTAGCATGCAGTATGATTTAGGTAAAAGGTATTTTCAAAAAAGTAAGTCCCATAATTATATAGAAATTCCAGAATTGACAAAAACAGACCAAAATATGATTTGGATTCCTTTAGAGATCCTTTTTAACACTTTGTCAAAAGATTATTTTCTTAATACCGATCTACGTTCATTGCTTGCTGTTTTTGACTGGGATACTTTTTTATTTGGACAGATTGATAGCAACATTAATGATAAAATAATTACTGATTTTTTCAAAATAAAATCTGCTTTCACACACAACTGGAAACTAACACCTATTAACAATCTGAACAATTGGGAATTAAATGATTATGGTGTTATTGATCAATGTAAATCAGGTATTTCTGTCAGTATGTATAATATAACTTGTAATACCCGAGAAATTACTACTTGGTCTCAACCTTTGATGGAGACCAAAAATCAAGGCTTTGTTTCATTATTTATTAGGTTGATTGATGGTCACTTTGAATTTTTATTAACAATTTGTGAAGAGTTTGGATTGAATGAAGGAATTGGAATCGGACCATCATTTTTAACTTATCCGGGATATGATAAGAATCAGGATGATAAAATAAAAGGAAAAGTCATATATAAATTCATTCATTCTGATGAAGGTGGCAGATTCATTAGAAATGATTCTATTTATCGAGTATATCAAGTTGATAAAAAATATAAAATCAATGAAAATCAATATTGGGTAAATACATATACATTAAAAAAGATATTGTCAACATCAAACATGGCTACTATTCAGTTAAGATGTATATGTTCACTTTTATTAAAAGAATTAAATCCATTGACATTTTCTAAATAAATCAATCTACATCAAAAAGATATCCTGCACCTCTAATACTTTTGATATATTTGGGATTTTTAGAATCTTCTTCGAAATATTTGCGGAGTCGTGCAATAAAATTGTCTACAGTTCGCGTATTAATAACATAACTAATATTCCACACAGTTGACAGAAGTTCACGACGTGAAACAATTTTCCCTTTGTTGGAAATAAACAATCGCATCACTTCGGCTTCTTTGATTGTCAGTTGAAAATTTCCATTAGGTGATTTTGCTGACAAATCATCAAAATTGATCTCATTTTCACCAAAAGAATAAATATTCGGCACTTTGTCCTCTTCCTTCCAATCTGAACGACGCAAAAGCACTTCGATCCGTGCCAATAGTTCTTCCAAGTGAAAAGGTTTGGTAAGATAATCATCAGCACCAATTTTCAATCCATGGACTTTATCATGTAACTGTTCCTTTGCCGTAAGTATGAGGATTGGAATATTGATATTATTTTTTCTGATAATTTCCGTCACTTCAAAACCATCGAGATATGGCATCATTACATCAAGGATGATGAGATTAAAAAATTCATCTTTGTATTTTTTTACAGCTGCTTCTCCGTCTTGTACCCAAGTAACTTCATATCCTTCATCCTGAAGGTTAAAAATCAAACCTTCAGCAAGAGACTTTTCATCTTCTGCCAATAATATTTTTGTCATTTTACTCTCTGATTTTCTTCAAATATCTTGTTTTTTTCTTGCCAAAAACCGGGAGCATAATCTGGAATTTTGTCCCAATTTCATTTTCACTACTCACTATTTTGATACTTCCGCCATGAAATTTCAGAATTTCCTTTACAAGATACAACCCAAGTCCAGTACCTTTAACATTGGGTATATCTTTGTTTTCTCCACGATAAAATTTTCTAAAAATTCTCCGTTGCATCTTTTTGGGAATACCTACACCATTATCATGATAAATAATGCTGATCCATTTTTGTTTATATTCTGACACTGAAATGGATATTTTTGCATTTTCTACAGAATATTTAATGGAATTATCCACAAGGTTTTTGAGAATAATCAAAAAAGCAGTCTCATCAAAAACCATTTCAATATCTTCGTGAACATCTGAATTAAAATCCAAAAGCAGATTGTTTTCATTATTAATTTTTTCAATCACCTGCTCTAACAAAATCTGTGCATTTCTCACTCGGCAATCAAAGATCTGCATCTTTTGCTCAAGTCGCGAAACCACCAAAACATTATCAATCAGGTTTTTCAGTTTCTTTGTGCCATCTTCAATATTGGCTAAAAATTTATTCCGTGTTATATCATCGAGATTATTCTTTTTGAGTGTGTCCATTGAGATTTGCATTGATGCAATTGGCGTTTTCAGTTCATGAGTAATGTTTGCAATGAAACTGTCATAAAGCCGAGCTAGGTTGAACTGAACACTTAGGTACCTAAAAAGCATCGACATCCCAGCAGCAGCCAAAGCAATCAGAAACAATCCAACAACAAACATTGCCACAGCACCACCGTCAGGAATTTTTACTGAAAATTGTTCCCCAATCTGATTGTAAATCACATTGTTGATCACATAGCGTGAAATCCATAGCCCTGCAATTGAGAGCCAGAATACTTGTACCAATATAAAAATAACAATATAGTATGCTAATGAGTGTTTTTTCTTCATGCTTGAAATTTAGTTTTCTTTCACCAATCTTCAACGAGAATTTTCAAAGCAATTCTACTATTACATTACTTTTACAATACTCTTACACTACTTTTACATTACCCTTCCCAAAAATTTTGTATAATTAAAATAGATATACATTCAGTCAATTAATGCAATATTTCAAGAAAGGAGCAGGAAAATGAAGATATTATTAGTCAATCCGAAAACACCTGAAACTTTCTGGAGTTTTTCCAGTTCTTTGAAATTTGTATCTAAAAAATCTTCTGAAATCCCTCTGGGTTTGCTTACTGTTGCTGCCATGCTTCCCGTGGAATGGAATTTGAGATTTATCGATGAAAACGTTTCTCAATTAAAGGATAAGGATATTCTCTGGTCTGATTATGTCTTTTCAACAGCGATGTCTGTACATCGACAATCACTAAATCGCTTGATTGATAAATGTAAACTTTTAGATAGAAAAATAGTCACAGGTGGTCCACTTGTAACAACTGAACCTGAAAATTTCTCTAACGTAGACCATCTGATCCTGAATGAATCCGAAACAACCTTACCCCTTTTCCTGGCAGATTTAAAAGCAGGTCATGCGAAAAGAATTTACAGTACTGATATTTTTCCAGGAATAGCCTCTGCACCAGTACCACGCTGGGATCTTCTCGAAATGAATAAATATGCTACAATAAATATTCAATATTCACGCGGTTGCCCTAATGATTGCGAATTTTGCAGTGTTACAATGCTCAACGGCAGAAGATGCAGGACAAAAAGTAAAGAACAGTTTATTGCAGAATTAAATCGTCTTTATGAACTAAAATGGCGTGGTCATGTTTTTATTGTAGATGATAATTTCATCGGGAATAAATACAAATTGAAACAAGAGCTCCTTCCTTCATTGATTGAATGGTCAGAGGAAAAAAAATATCCTTTTAAATTTACAACCGAAGCTTCTATAGATTTGGCTGATGATGAAATCCTCATGGATATGATGATCAATGCTGGTTTTTATTCAGTCTTTGTTGGCATCGAAACGCCCAATAACAACAGTCTTAGTGAATGTAATAAATTACAGAATCTTGGTAGGGATATTAGTGATTCAGTGAAAATTATGCAAAATAAAGGTTTCGTGGTTTCTGCTGGATTTATCGTGGGATTTGATAACGATACAACCAGTATTTTTGATGAACAAATAAATCTAATCCAAAAGAGCGGAATTGTCACAGCAATGGTGGGAATGCTCAACGCTCCAATCGGTACCAAACTTTACAATCGTTTGATAAAAGAGAATAGAATTGTCAATCAGTTTAACGGAGATAATGTTGATGGTACGACAAATTTTACACCGACAATGGGTTTACAACCATTAAAAACTGGATATAATAAAATTCTATCATCAATCTATTCACAAAAACAATATTATAAACGTATTAAAACATTTTTAAATAACTATTCAGTACCTAAAAAAGTAATACAGCGAATTTCATTTTCAGAGTTCAAAGCACTATTTAAATCCTTCTGGTATCTTGGTATCAGGTTAAAAGGACGCAAATTTTACTGGAATCTTTTATTTGAAAGTTTATTCAGATATCCACGTAAATTACCGTTGGCAATAACTCTGGCAATCTATGGTGTTCATTTTCGTAAAATAATTCAAAATTTATAAGGACAAGTTATGATATTACCAAGTTTAAAAATTGGCGATCTTGTAGTCGAAAAACCAATCATTCAAGGAGGAATGGGCGTGGGAATTTCACTATCGGGATTAGCATCTGCAGTAGCAAATGAAGGTGGAATCGGAGTAATTTCCTCTATCGGAATGGGCTTCCTCAAAGGTGAACGTAATAAAAAAGGTTTAAGTTCAAATGCGCACTATTTGCGGGAAGAAATCCGTAAAGCCAAAGATGCGTCAACAAAAGGTGCCATTGGTGTTAATATTATGGTGGCAATCTCAGATTTTGATGAACTTGTTCGAGCCAGTATCGAAGAAAAAGCTGATATCATCTTTGCTGGAGCAGGAC
>Ga0070729_10000757_pt1 | contig 60868 bp, 55 predicted proteins | sample tdDd472_FD_66725 | JGI IMG/M metagenome (GOLD analysis project Ga0070729, IMG submission 66725) | Marine sediment microbial communities from the Atlantic coast under amendment with organic carbon and nitrate - tdDd47.2 | ecosystem: Environmental > Aquatic > Marine > Coastal > Sediment | place... | reverse complement strand
TATCAAACCTAAAATATTCTATTGCATAATGACGAAATATTTCTTCCAAAAGAAATATTTGTCAGGGTAACCCAGACAAAGCAAAGCTTTCGTCTGCCCTTTGGGCAAATTATGCCTTAAGGCATAATTTGGGTTTAATGTGAAGTATTAGAAGTATGAAGAAGCATTTCCCTCTCCTATTGTTGCTGGTGCTTTTCAGCTGCCAACCAAAAGTTGCTGAGCAAACTGCAAACGCTTTCAATGAAAAATTCCGGCCTCAGTATCACTTCACACCACCTTCGCAGTGGATGAATGATCCAAACGGAATGGTCTATTACGATGGAGAATACCATCTTTTTTATCAACATTATCCGGATAGCAATGTCTGGGGACCGATGCACTGGGGGCATGCTGTATCCAAAGATATGGTTAGTTGGGAACACCTGCCTATTGCGCTATACCCGGACAGCCTTGGTTATATTTTCAGTGGAAGTGCGGTTATTGATTGGAACAATACTTCAGGTTTTGGCACAAAAGACAATCCTCCAATGGTGGCGATTTACACCTATCACAACCCTGAGTGGCTAGAAGAAGGTAGACTGGATTTTCAGTATCAGGGCATTGCCCATAGTCTGGATAAAGGACGAAGCTGGATCAAGTATCAAAACAACCCTGTATTAAAAAATCAGGGCTTTATTGATTTTCGCGATCCGAAAGTCTCTTGGTATGAACCTGAGCAAAAGTGGATCATGACACTAGCTGTTTGGGATCATGTGAGTTTCTATTCTTCTAAAAACCTCAAAGACTGGCAACATGAAAGTGATTTTGGAGTAAACTGGGGCTCACATGCCGGAGTTTGGGAATGCCCTGACCTGTTTCAAGTAGCTATAGAAGACACTAATGAAAAACGCTGGGTGCTCTTGGTTAGCATCAATCCTGGTGGACCTGCCGGAGGTTCTGCAACTCAGTATTTCATTGGAGATTTTGATGGCAACACCTTCACTTTGGATCAGTCATTTGCTGAGAGATTCAAAACTATTCCTGGAAAATTTCCTAAAGGAAAAGTGTACGATGATTTTGAAAATGGATATGATCACTGGACAGTCAGCGGAGATGCTTTCGGTAAAGCTCCAGCTAAGGGTGCCATTGGCAATCAAAACAAAGTAACTGGCTTCAGCGGTCAGTTTCTGGTAAATTCATATGGAGGAAGTGACAAACTCACTGGTAAAATGGAATCTCAACCATTCAATATCACCCAACCATTTATCAATTTCAGAATGGGCGGAGGTAGCTACGAGAATGAGACTTATATGGCGCTGGTGATTGACGACAAGGAGGTGAAAAAATCCTGGGCGAGAAATGGCGAGAAGCTGACTATCAAATCCTGGGACGTCTCCAATTTCATCGATAAAAATGCTTTCATCAGAATAGTAGATAATAGTAAAAGCATCTGGGGACACATCAATGTGGATGATATCACATTTGCAGATGAGCCTGCAAAATCAAAAGTTGGTCTGGCCGCTTGGGTAGACTATGGAGCTGACAACTATGCAGGTGTTACCTGGAGCAACGTTCCTGAACAGGATGGTCGGCAATTATTTCTGGGCTGGATGAGCAACTGGCAATACGCCAAAGTAGTGCCAACGTACAAATGGCGAAGCGCGATGACGGTTCCACGATCGCTTTCATTGGTGGAGATCAATGATCAGCTTATACTCAAATCAAAGCCAGTGACTGAATTGAAGAATTACCTTTCTTCAGTGTCTGTCAATAATAATGGAGAAGTCTACCAGCTTCCTGACAGCACTTTAATGATTGACATTCAAGATATTGAAGGGTCAAATCTGGAATTGACTTTTTCAAATAGTGTAAATGAAAAAGTAGTGATCAAAATTGATGATCAAAACATCTCCTTTGACAGAACTCAAGCAGGCATTTCAGACTTTGAAGCTGGTTTCCCTGGTGTTCACCATGCTAAAAACTTAGTGAATCAAGTGACGCACATTCAGATTTATCTTGACAAATCATCAATGGAGCTATTCATTAATGATGGAGAATTAGTAATGACTGAGCTGGTCTTTCCATCTGAACCATACAGTCAGTTGGAGACAAAAGGAGACATTGGAAAGGTTCAGGTCTTTAAGGTTGAGAGTATTTGGGAGTAGAACTTATCAAAACCCCAACACTTCTCTCAACCTTCCATATCCGGATCTACTCACCTGCAATTCCGTTTTATCATGAAGAATAGCAACGTGTGTGTCTTTGCCCATTGGCTCCAGACGGGCAATCTCTCGAACCTTCACAATGTATGAGCGATGAATGCGTAGAAAATCCTCCTCAGGTAAGTGTGTCTCAAAATATTTCATGGTATTTTGCTTCAGAAAAGCTCCCACACTGGTATGAAGCTTCACATAATCATCCATCGCCTCCAGATAGCGAATTTTATCCACGGAGATGATGTCAATTTTACTTCCGGTGCGCACTGCAATTCTTGAGAGCATTTCTGGCCGCTCCATTTTAGCAATAGATTGTTCCGGTTTCAGATCATCAGTCTTATTGGATGTAAGCCTTTTTCTGGCTTTATCCAATGCTTCATTGAATCTGCTCTGAGCATACGGTTTCAATAAATAGTCCGCCGCATTGGCTTCAAAAGCCTTGATCGCATATTCATCATAAGCTGTACTAAAAATAATCACGGGAGGTTCTTCCAGAAGCTCCAGCATTTCAAACCCGGTCAACTTTGGCATCATCACATCCAGAAAAACAAGATCCGGTCTGAGTTCATTGATCTGCTTAAACCCGTCAAAACCATTGCTGCATTCACCAATAATCTCAATTGAATCGTCTGCTTCCAGATATGTCCGGATCATATCTCTGGCCAGCTGCTCATCATCGATAATTAGTACTCGTGTTTTATCCATTGTGCTTTGGTATTTTCATAGGGAACTTTCTTTAACTATAGTCCAAGGAAAAAAAGCTGTTTATTACTTCATCCCTAAAAGTGAAACAGCTCCCAGCCTTCCTTCCCTTTAGGGTGAAGGGTAAAAAGGAAGGCGGTTAGTTAATTGGTATTTTCATTGTCACCACAAATTCATGATCTGTCCTGGACACTTCAAGCAAATCCGCTCTACCGTAAACCAGTTGTAGACGCTTCTTCACATTTTTCAATCCAATTCCTGAACCTTTTGGAGCTATAGATTCCGGATCAAAATTATTGGAAATCTCTATCCTCAATCCTTCTTCAGCCGCCAAACACTTCAACCGAATGGTCACCGTTTCCATGCTTTCATACAAACCATACTTGATGGCGTTTTCGATGATCGGTTGCAAAATAAGATTAGGAATACTCACTCCAAGGCATTGCTCTTTTACTTCTTTCTCAAAGGCCAGTTTTTCTCCAAACCTGATTTTTTCTATTTCCAGATATAGCGAAACATTATCCAGTTCTTCTTTCAGTGTGTTAAGTTCAGCACTATCCTTCCCAAGTGAATAGCGTAAAAAACTGCTGAGTTTGATTACCATCTCCTGTGCCAATAGCGGCTTAGAAACTGTAAGCGCACTGATTGAATTGAGGCTATTGAAAATGAAATGCGGATTGATCTGAGACTTGAGCATACGCAGCTCCGAATCTTTCAGCAAATGTTGTAGCTCAGTTTCTCGCTGCGTTCGCTCCCGCATGTCCTGGTAATATTTGATCAGATAAAACACCAGCACAATGATGCCATAGTACATCACTCCGGTAATTACCCGGGAGATATAAGCACCATTTAAGAACTTTATGTAATTCTCCTGACCTTCGAAAAGTAACTGCAATGGATACTGCGCCAGTGAAGACCAGAAGGTAACAGTAACTGTGACAGCTCCCACATGCATCACCACGAGAGAAAGCATGTCGCGGGTTTTACCAGCAAAATTCACCACATACCAGAAACCTGGTGCTATCACCGCAAACAGCAGATTGTAGGAAATGCTATCGGTAAAAGAAACTACCCAATCAAATCCATAGTATAAATGCAGCAAAGCTCCATGTGCCAGCGTGATGATTGTCCACGTCAGCACATAGAGCTTATATCCTGAGCCACTTAATATTGGGTTTTTCATACAATCAGCGTGATAGGGCTAAGTTAGCTGATTGATGAGAACTTAAGCACCTTTCACTTCAGCACCACCAAAGACTACAGATCCTTTTATTCTCAATACTTTGTTGGGGTCACGTGGAGTATTACTACGGTTATCAGAGTATCCTCCAAAAATGACGAAGCTTTCGTTGATCACAGTCCAGTCGTCTGGCACATGGAAGCTTGAGCCACCAAACATGCAAAAGATATCCAGTACAGCTTCTTTCTCGGCCAGCTCGGCCTGGGCAAAACTGATTTCAGACCCACCAAAAATGGCAGTGATTTTACCTCCTTTGAAGTTTTTTGAAGTAAAAGATTTCTCAGATCCGCCAAAGATCGCTGAGTCTTCCAGGTAATCATCATCCAGGGCTATCCCCCGATGGGCGCCATCACGGCGCCTCAAAATAATTGAAAGTCCTAATGCAACTAAAATCAATGGCCACCAATCCCTGAAGTGAAAGTCAGGGAGATAAAAAATCTCATCAATTAGAAAGAAACAGCCAATTAGCAGGAACACAAAGCCTTCCCTGCGGCCTGTCAATACCATGGATGCTCCGATGATGATGACTACCATCTCCCACCCAAAAAGGTAATGAGGAATAAATGCTGGAATTAAGTGAAAGTTTCTAAGTAGAAAGTATCCTCCGAACAAGACAAGGAACACTCCAAGCCAGGCGCGGTGATTAGAATTTTCTCGGTTTCTCATGATAATAGAAGTTTAGTTTGATGCTTCAAATCTGAATGAGAAAGAGAAAGTAAAAAATAAGCAATCGGTAAGCTGCGTTTGTGTACCGGTAAATGACCTATTGATTCCTGTGAAAAAATGACTGTGTATTCTTAATTTACAGAATTAGAAGCTAAGTACTCTCTGATAACCTTATTGCCAAGAAGGAGCTCTCTATTTTGTTTTGTCAATTCAAAATCCTTATCACCGCCTATCAGAGATTCTAACGGGATCCCCAAATATCGATTCAACAGTGTGATCATTTTTAAAGTGAGCGGTCTTTTCCCATTCATGATTTCAGAAACACGGGTTTTACCTCCCAGTAATGGAGCAATATCATTTTGTCTGAGCCCCATCTGATCCATTCTAAATCTTATTGCTTCTATCGGAGATGGAGCATCTACCGGATAATGCTCACGCTCGTAGTTTTCAACAAGCATTGACAAAAGCTCCAGTTCTTCACCTTCCGGACTATTTGCTTCAAGAGGTTCATCTTTAGAATGAATCAACTCATATACTCTCGCACAAGCCCAGTCATAATCCTGCTCTGTTTTCAATACTTTAGCTTTCATAGTGAATTGTATTAGCATCAATTTTATCGTATTCAGAGTGCGTCCCGAACCATACAATAAAAACAATTTTTAGTTTGTATTCTATATCAACAATTAAGCGATAATCATTTCCCTTGATATTGAAAATCACTCTTTTTGAGGTAATAATACTAGCGCTCCCAAATTTTGCTTTCAATTCATTGGAGTTATCCCAACTAGCTTGTCTTACTTCGTAAATCCAAGCTCTGATAGCATCTTTGGCTTTTTCATATCTATTTTGGTGATATTTTTCAACAAGGGTCTTTTCCTTGATTATCCTCATCATGCAAAGGTAATAAAGTTACCTTTATTGGTAACTTTTAATTTGATTCTAAACCCTTCTTTTGAAGACCCGAAAGACTAAACTGATAAACCCCAAAAAAGAAAAAGCAGCCTGAACTCAAGCTGCTTTTCGAATATATCAGAATGGCCTTTTCTTATTCAGAAACTGTTTTCACAGTTTTGATGATACGAGCCGCTACTTTGTAAGGATCTGCGTTAGAAGCAGGTCTTCTATCTTCAAGGTAACCACTCCATCCATTGTTCTTAGTGAAAAGAGGAATACGGATAGAAGCACCTCTGTCTGATACTCCATAAGAGAAATCGTTGATAGAAGCAGTCTCGTGCTTACCTGTCAACCGCTGATCGTTGTAAGCTCCATATACTTCAATGTGCTCTTTTACTACCGGACGGAACGCTTCACAAACTTTTTTGATCTTCTCTTCAGAACCTGCAGTTCGGATAAATGAGTTTGAGAAGTTAGCATGCATACCTGAACCGTTCCAGTCTAGCTGACCTAGTGGCTTTGGGTGCCAGTTGATAGACAGACCACCATATCGCTCAGTCAATCTTTCCAGCATATATCTAGCTACCCAAATTTGGTCACCAGCAGATTCAGCACCTTTTGCCATGATCTGGAATTCCCACTGACCAGCAGCTACTTCACCGTTAGTACCTTCAATATCAAGCCCAGCTTCAATGCAAAGCTCCAAATGCTCGTCTTTGATATCTCTACCAAATACATTTTGTCCACCTACTCCACAGTAGTATGGTCCTTGTGGTGCAGGGAAACCACCTTCAGGGAACCCAATAGGTCTGTTAGTAGCATTGTCCCAGATGAAATATTCTTGCTCAAAACCGAACCAAAAATCAGCGTCTTCATCATCGATGAGCGCTCGACCGTTCGATTCATGAGGAGTACCATCTGCGTTCAATACCTCTGTCATTACCAACCAGCCATTTTTCACTGCTGGATCTGGACATACAAATACCGGCTTCATGATACAATCTGAAGAACCTCCTTCGGCCTGCTCGGTAGAACTACCATCAAACGACCAATCAGGACAATCTTCCAGTTTACCACTGAAATCATCAACTAATTTTGTTTTACTTCTTAGAGATTGGGTTGGCTTATAACCATCAAGCCAGATGTACTCCAATTTTGCTTTAGCCATGTTAACTCTGGTTTATATTTTGACTTGTTAAAAATAAATTTTTACCGTTTAGGGCATTTTAAGTAATCACTGTAAATTTTAAAAAAAATCACGAATTATTAAACATATTTCATCAATTTTTACATATTATTATTAATAAGCCAATAAATTATGAATTTTTCAATGAAAAATCCCATTTCCACACTCTACTGAGATCGGAAATGGGATTTTTGATATGAAATTAGGTATGTTTTCTAAATATTATTCGGCCTATCAGCAATTAGAAAGAATATACTGCTGCAAGCAAGTAAGATGAGAGCGTCTTAGATCCTGGTGAAGTGGCTCCTGATTCTGCAAAAGTATTTTGAGAAGCCTGATCTATCCTGAACTCCGGAATAAGTGTCAGGTTGTCCCCTAAACTCCAGTTGCCAGACAATGTGTATTCCATTACACTTCCATTTCCTTTAGAGTTTAAACCATAAGCACCACCTGCCATCCAGGTCTTAGGACTGTAACCATAAGCCGGCGTGAACCCACCATGGAAGCTGTAGTACTCAGCACGAGCTCCAAGAGCAAATGACTCTGAAAGTGTAAGTTTAGGATACAATGCAATTCCTGTAAATCCTACGGGATCACCAGAGGCATTAGTACCTTGCTGCAAAGTTGACAGGTTGAAGCCTAAGTAAAAAGCGTCACTCAGATCATATCCACCTGTCAAATCAACTTGCCACAAGCTACCTGTTCCGCTGTACACACTTTGATCATCACCATATCTGAAGTTTAGATAAGTTCCTCCTGCATCAGTCGTATTACTTAATTGAAAGCCGAATGTATATCTCTTTTTAGATGAACCGAGATTAGAAATATTGGATTCCAGTACGTCAGTAGGGTTCATGAAAGCTACCATCAAGCCCCAGTTGTCCGACAAGGCGATATCTGCTTTCAAACCAGCCTGATTGAATGGCCCCCAGGAGAATAGGTATGAACAAGAGTAGTTCACATTACCAGCAGGAGAAATTACCTCATAACCAAGGAAAGTATTCCACTGCCCCAATGTTAAAGTCAACTTATCATTCACATTATAATAAGCATACATCTGATTGATAATGTTTTGACCTGTCCAGGTATCACCGAAGGCTGCCTCCTGCCCACGCGGACCGAAAACCAAATCTCCAACAAATCCCATTTTCTCACCTTCGTATGAAGCAATCAGGTTAACCATACCCATGGAGAACCCAGATCCATCAGCAAATGAAGTTCCAGGAGCCAATGTTCCCTGATTGAAAGTAGATCTGAAATAAGAATCAACGGTACCGCTGAATGACAATGCCGGAGCTTCTTCCTCCTCGTCTTGAGCTTGGGCTACAACTACTCCTAAAAACAATAAAGTAGTCAGTAAAAAGTATTTTGATATTTTTGTAAAAGTATTCATAAGCTTTTTTTAGTTCAGTTTAAAAAGTTTGTGTAATCAGGCCTCTGACGTCAGTGGTGGCAGCCACTCGTTGATCAGAGGCCTTCTTTATTTATACCTCTTCAGATTTGTTTTCTTAAAAGAATTGATTGAATTACTCAGAGATGATAGTGTATCCTCTGATTCCGTGCTCATGGCTATCCAAACCTTCTTTTTCATGCTGCTCAGATACCCTGATTCCCATAGTAACTTTTAGCGCATAGAAGATGATGAAAGCACTCACAAAAGCAGCAACACCACAGATGGCAACACCTGTCAGCTGAGTTCCGAAAGTATGGTCTGGGTTATTAGAGAAGATACCTACAGCAAGCGTACCCCAGATACCGCATACCAGGTGTACAGAAACTGCACCTACCACGTCATCCAATTTGAATTTATCCAAAGTAATAGCAGAAAGCACCACAATAAGACCAGCAATAAATCCTACCAGAAGGGCATTATTTGGCTCAATCACATCAGCACCGGCAGTAATACCTACAAGACCTGCAAGGATACCGTTGAGCACCATACCAAGATCCATTCTCTTAAAGACAATGTAGCTCATCAGGAAGCCACCAAGACCTCCGGCAGCAGCTGCCAAAGATGTAGTTACCAATACGAATGATACCAAACCCGGATCAGCAGATAGCACAGAACCACCGTTGAACCCGAACCAGCCTAACCAAAGAAGGAACACACCAATTACAGCCAAAGGCACAGAAGAACCCGGCTTGTCGATTACTTTTCCATCCACATACTTACCAATTCTAGGTCCGAGGATGATGATACCTGCAAGTGCTCCCCATCCACCTACTGAGTGCACTAAAGTGGAACCTGCAAAGTCATAGAATCCCCAAGAATCGAGCATTCCACCGCCCCATTTCCAGCTTCCGATAATAGGATAAACCACTCCAACAAAAATGAGTGTGAAAATCATGTAAGCGCTTAGCTTGATACGCTCAGCAACAGCACCTGATACAATTGTTGCGGCAGTAGCGGCAAACATCGCCTGGAACAAGAAGTCTGTCCAGTAAGTGTAACCAGCTCCATCTACATAGCCAGCAGAAACATCGGCGGTTGCTGATGACTCAAGACCAAATCCAGCAAAACCGAACCAGCCTGGTACATCAAACCCAGGATACATCAAATTGAACCCTATTACAAAATAGGTTAAAATACCAATAATAGGAGTCAGTGTGTTTTTGAACAAGATGTTAACCGTGTTCTTTGACTGACCAAAACCTGCCTCCACACCTGCAAATCCAAGGTGCATAATAAATACGAGGGCAGTTGAGAGCATCATCCAGATATTATTAGCCGTCAATAGGTTCTGTGTAATATCTGCACTGTAGTCTGCCGTCTCTACGACGACAGTTTCGACAACCTCCGGTACTGCAGCCATTACTGTATCTGCTACGGCCACCGAATCTTGTACAATCATCAATAGGTTGGTGATCATGTTCATAGTTTTAGATTAAAAATTTCGTTACGTTTTCTTTACTGATTGAATTTGCATTTGTGAGTCACCTCTCTCACTTAATGCAGCCCAAATAAAGAAATAAGTTGCTGAAATTTCAAAACCACCTTTTCAATACAAGCCCACATTTTGTACATATTTTACCATAATCCACCCGTATTATTTAAAATTATTACGAAATACCCCCCTATTTATTAATAATCGTAAAATTGACATGTATTTGAGAGTAGTCCGGTTAATCATATCGTAAAAATGATATTTTCCAAAATATTTTCTGTTTTTTGAACGATTTCCTTTAAAATTTTTAAAATACTACTTAATTAATCCAAATATTCTATCGTAAATAACAAATCCACCAAAGAAGTTGCAAACCATTGCAAGAACAAGCAATCGTAAGCAGCATCTCCATAAAGACCTGAAGAATTGATCTTGAAATGAAAATCTAATATTAACAATGATCAAAGACTTAAAATGTGATAACATTGCAGGTGATCACCATCCGGCTTACTAACATTTATCCTAAGAAGATTTACTTCAATAAGCGTATTACTTTGATCAAACATCTCCAACCTGGCATTCTCTTCATTCTATTGGCATTGCTCAACTACAATGCTATCTGTCAGATTAGCTTACGTGGCACCATCACCAATGACGCAGGGGAACTCATGCCTTTTGCCACAGTATATGAAGATGGGACAACTAATGGCACCACAAGTAATGCCCATGGAATATACCAGCTACTGCTGACACCAGGAAGACATCAAATAGTGGTTCAGCATGTGGGATATGCCCGTCAAACCAAAGAAATTATTGTAACTGAAAAAGAAAGCAATCAGCTGGATTTCAAATTGCAGCCTGAGACACTTGTTTTGAAAGAGGTGGTTGTGTCAGCCAATGAACAGGATCAGGCAAGAGTGATCATCAGAAATGCGATTCGTAAACGGAAGTACTATCGCGATGAAGTGGCGGCCTATACCTGCGAAGTGTATGTGAAGGGACTGCAGCGGCTGGACAAAAAACCGTCGAGTCTTTTGGGAGCCACCATCACTGTTGATACCGGAATAGTGTATTTATCTGAGTCTATTTCAAAACTTAAATATCTCCACCCAGATCAGATCAACGAAACCATTATTTCCTCCAAGGTAAGCGGTAATAGCAACGGGTTCAGCTACAACCAGGCTTCAGAGATGATGATCAATCTTTATGAGAACAGCTATTTTGTGGAAGGGCTGAGCGAGCGCCCCCTGATTTCACCAATTGCCAGCAATGCCTTTTTATACTATGACTACAAAATGGCCGGCACACTCGTTGAAGATAGCCTTTTCATTCACAAAATCCGCCTTATCCCCAAACGTAAAACCGACCCGGTCTTTAGTGGATACATTTACATCATCGAAAACAGCTGGCGGATACACAGTGTGGATGTTTCCCTTTATCGCTCCAATGGCATAGAGTTTTTAGACTCTTTACACGTAAACCAGGTATTTGCTCCGGTTGGATACAATATCTGGATGCCAATCTCGCAGAGGTTCACCTTCAAGTTCAATGCCTTTGGATTTGAGGGTAGCGGACATTTTACCGGGATTTACAAAAACTACAAAGTGCAACCCAACTATTGGTTTCCTACCCCTCAAAAGACGACCACTTCCAAGAAATCAAAATCTAATAACGCAGCTAAACCAACCAATAAAAAAACAGCGATTAAGGATGCGGATAAAGATCCTTTACTTACCAAAAAAGACTTTTCAAACGCATTGGTAACTGTAGAGGAAGATGCTAATGAGAAAGACTCCATGTACTGGGCCAGTGTAAGACCTATACCACTAACCCGTGTGGAGATAAAAGATTATGCCATCAAAGACTCCATTAGAATTATCAAAGAATCTAAGCCTTACAATGACTCCATTGATCATCATCGCAACAAGTTGAAATTGGGCAATCTGTTTTTTAGTCACTACACACACTTCAACAGCTTTGATAAGCGATACCTGACTTTTCCAAACCTCAGGGATGGCATACAATACAATACTGTAGAGGGCGTGGTTGCCAATATGCAGTTTCACTGGCAGCAACGTGACAAAATAGGAATGCGCTACAGAATAAGCCCTGCCATTCGATATGGGTTTAGCAATCACCGCTTACAAGCAAGAATAGAAGGCGCATACAGGCTCAATCCAAAAGCTCGGGAATATATTTTTGGCGGATTTGGCAGATATGTGTATCAATTCAATGAGCAACAGCCAATCGGCCCACTCGCCAATTCATTTTTCACCCTTGTGCATGGAAAAAACTATGGAAGATTCTATCAAAAAGCTTATTTCACAGCAGGCTATCAAAAAGAACTAATCAATGGATTGACCCTGAAAACAAGAGTAGCTTATGAAAACCGGCAGCAAATGAATAATGTGACCACCTACAACTTTGCTGGCAACCAACTAAGCCCTAATGTGATTCAGAATGCTGAAATAGGTGCTGCTACTTTTCCTACACATCAGGCGCTGCTTTTAGTCTTGGACCTGAATATGAAATTTGATCAGAAATACATTGACAGACCTGACCGAAAAATCACTTTACCTTCCAAATATCCCGAATTGAGTATTTATTATAAAAAAGGAATCCCAGCATTAGGCTCAGATATCAACTATGATTTGCTACGCATCGGAACTAAATACAACAAGAGATTTGGACAACTGGGTGAAAGCCAAATCAGTGGGTTTGCCGGAGCTTTTATCAATAGCAAGAAAATGTACATCCAGGACTTTCAGCATTTCAATGGCAATCATGTATACGTCAGAAAAATGAATGGAGAAAACCTTTTTATGCTGCTCAATTACTACACCTACAGTACGAAAAGTCGGTTTTTAGAGCTTCATTATGAGCACCATTTCAATGAATTTATCTTCAATAAAATACCACTGATCAGGCGGCTCAACCTACAGGCTGTGGGCTCTCTCAACTATCTCTCCACCCCGGCAGCTGGTCAATATATAGAACTTGGAGGTGGAATAGAGCACATCTTTAAGTTCCTGCGATTGGATTACTACTCATCTTTCCAAAACGGGCACCACCAAATGAGCGGTTTAAGAGCGGGTCTTGGGTTCTAATGCAGCAGCTGTATGTAGCCATTGAAAGTAGTCTTTTGATAGTGGATCACATAAAAATAAACCCCAACAGGCTGCCCGGCACCATCCCAGATAAATTCCCGACTATCTGAGCGGTAGATCACCGTTCCATTGCTGTCAAATACTGTGAACGACTCAAACATATCATCGCAGTTGTCGGGCGGCAGGTTTCTTCTTTCATCAGGTAAATTAGTAAGTGTAAACACATCGTTGATCCCGTCACCATTTGGGGTAAACACGTTTGGCGGCTCAAAACTCACAAATCGCTTTCTTGTGTCATAAAGCCCAACTGTAATCTTCATGGTATCCAATTTGGGTATAGGACAGCCATTGTCATGAGCCAGAAAAATGAGATCATAGTAAGTGTAGTCTGCTCCATAGTCAAGCAATGAACACTCTGGTGTCCAGGTCAGCTTTGACGTGGCTTCACCCAATCCTTTACTTGCTTCAAAAACCAGTGAGTTAGACTTTGGCAACCGATTGGCATTAAACCAATCAATCGTCACGCTATCATATGCATTGGTATCAAATGCGGATATGTCTATTTCAAAAGGCACGTTGACCTCAAGCGTAGTATCCGGATAATGATCAAACTTCGGCTGGTTATTCTCGGGGAGCTCAACATCCACTGTCAAAACAGAACTGTCGAGGTTGACCATCTGGCAGTAATCAATATCTTCCACAGTAAACAAAAATTCAAAGGATCGCTGAGGTACACCTGCAAACTGATCACAATCTATTGTCCACTGAAAAGTCTCATTGACTAATGCAACTCCCAAGGTATCGTTAAAAACAACGCCAAATTGATCAGGACTAAAATCACGGCCAACCATATATAATTGTATAGAATCGCCATCAGCATCCGCCGCTCTCACATTGATATCTATGGACTGACCTCTAGTGACGGAAATAGGTCCATTCTCACTTAGAGACAACAATGGAGAGGTGTTTGGCGGAAGAATCACATTCATATTGAGCCAGCTATAGTTGGTGTTTTCCAGGTTACAGACATCAAAATCCTCCGGTATGACCGCCAACTTAAAATTCGACATCTCACTAAAGTCATACACTTTACAGTTGGCATTCCAGACCAAAGAGCCACTCCAACTTCCTTTCGTGGAGGTAAGCGTATCTAACGACAAGCCGAGTGTGGAAGGATCATCCACTCCTGGTATGTATAGCTTCATCTCAATGCTATCATTATCTGCGTCAAAAGACTGAAAGTTAATGTTCAAGGTATCATGTTCATGAATGGTATACCCCAATCCCAATCCATTAATCGTGGGAAACTGATTAGGTGGTGGCTCCACCTGTATCATCAGCCGGGCAGTATCAAGCTGCGGTAAAGGGCAAGCATCATCGCCAGCAACCAAATCCACAATAAATGGCCCATCTCTTACAGGAGGACATCCCGGAGCACAAACCTGCACCACAATAGTGTCCTGGCCAGGCCGGACTGGTCTCGTATTGACTGTGAAATAGTTATCACCTGTCTCTTCAAAGTTGACCGGAATGGTTTGGAACTTAATATTTGCACCTGGCTGTAAATTGGTTACATAAAAGTCAAAGCATTTATCATCTGCCAGGCTGTATTTTAGTATGTCCACCTTAGGATTGAAAGTATCATCGCCCGGAATCTTCACTCCAACTACAGGAGGATCGGGGGGATCACATCCATCCACTACCAGCATTTGAAAATCACGTTGAGCCTGACCTATTTTCTCCCCATTTCGCCATTCCTGTACCAATACCGAAAAAACAAAAACACCTGTTTCAACAGGCTTCACTCTTAAAAGTCCTTTGTTGCTAATAATCAATGAAGGATTGCCATGGATTTGATCATCAACAGAATAGCCTGGTTTCCACACCACATCAATGTGTGGTTTGCCTCTGGGAGTAGGCACAGGCTCTCCTGTAGAACTATTGAGAGGTGTCACAAGGCTATAAACCAGGGAATCTCCATCAGGATCAGTCCCAGTGAAACTTCCATAGAATAATTGTCCAACACAGGCATAGTCGCTGAGTGGTTTGTTTAGAATAGGTGAAGTATTGATAAATGGCTTACCATCTTTCCACAATGGTGGAATCTCCAGCGTATAAGTCATCCCTGCCTGAACAGGGTTTTCAATATTGACAATCGCACTATTGCGGCAGCATCGCTCCCAGTCAATATAATAACCCTCTATATCAGCATAATCTTTAGGATTGAGCTTTACAGTATCTGAATACAAAACACGTTCAGTTTTTAGCTGTTCAATAGCACAAATCTGATTTGTATAAGGAACAGGATCAATGTTGACCAACATCAATTCATGCTGTGAAATCCTCTGATTGCCATTATTTGAAAAAATAAAAACCGTAACACTGGGATCATAGGTTGTGTTCAGTTGTTGTGCCGCATCCCGGTACTGAATAAGGTTGATCTGATAAATTCCAGGACTGATCGTAATGAACTCAATCTCCCCTCCCACAATGTGGAAAGCCTGGGAAACCTGCAGAAGACAGAGACCTATGAGATATAGAGTTATTCTTTTCATAGAAGTAACAACTGGTGCAACAACTATTTTGTCTAAAACCCCGACAAACTCTATTAGTTTTGCATCCAATGAAGTACGGTAAAGTTATCGAAAAGCTGGAGATCACTGGAGTCTCGGCTGATGGAAAAAGTGTAGGGCGTCATGACAAAAAAGTCGTGTTTGTGAAACAAGGAGCCCCTGGAGATGTGGTAGATGTGAAAATCGTAGGCAAGCAGAAAAAATTCTTTGAAGCTGAGATCATTGACTTTCATCAAAAATCTGAAGATCGAGTAGAACCTTTCTGTGAGCATTTCGGCCTATGTGGCGGATGTAAGTGGCAACACATCAACTATGATGCACAGCTCAGGCATAAACAAGAGCACGTAGCTCATAACCTTCAGAAGATCAGCAAAACTGAACTTCCCGATCTCAATCCGATTAAAGGATCAGCCAACACCACTTACTATCGCAACAAGCTGGAATTTACATTCTCCAACATGCGATGGCTTACCCGAGAAGAAATAGACTGTAACGATGAGCTCAGTAGAAATGCTCTTGGATTTCATATACCAAAACGATTTGATAAAATACTTGAAATCAATCACTGCTGGCTTCAGAGAGATCCTTCCAATGCGATTCGTCTGGAAACCAAAAAGTTTGCTGATGAAAATGGACTCACATTTTTCGACCTCAAAGATCAGCATGGACTACTCAGAAACCTGATCATTCGCTCCAGCAGCACTGGAGATCTGATGGTGATTGTTCAGTTCTTTCATGATGATAAGGAGAAGATTGAGTCACTAATGAATCACCTTCATACAACTTTCCCTGAGATCACTTCTTTGCTTTATATTATTAACCCGAAGAAGAACGAAACCTTTTACGATCTTCCAGTGGTGACTTTTGCCGGTGAGGATTACATGCATGAAGAGATGGAAGGTTTGAGATTCCGTATAGGACCAAAATCTTTCTATCAAACAAATAGTGAGCAAGCTTATGAGTTATACAAAGTGGCCAGAGATTATGCAGACCTGCAGGGACACGAGACTGTCTATGACCTTTACACTGGCACGGGTACTATTGCCAACTTTGTAGCCAAAAAGGCTGGGAAAGTAATCGGTGTGGAATCTGTAGAAGAAGCAATCATTGATGCCCGGATCAATTCAGAAATCAACGGCATTACAAATACGACTTTCCTGGCTGGGGATATGAGGGATATGATCAATGATGGATTTGTAAAAAAATATGGAAAGCCAGATGTAATCATCACGGATCCTCCAAGGGCCGGGATGCACCCTAAGGTTGTAGAAATGCTGGTTCAGATCAAAGCTCCCAAGCTGGTGTATGTAAGCTGTAACCCTGCTACTCAAGCTCGCGACCTGGAAATGCTGTCAACTGCTTATACCGTAGAAGCAATTCAACCAGTGGACATGTTCCCACAAACGCACCATGTAGAAAATGTCATGTTGCTGAAGGCTAAGTAATAACAAGTATTCTATCGATGAAAAAGGGGCAATTAGCGAATGATCTATAAAACTATCTTTTATAGATCACTTTTATATGATATATTGATCTATAAAGAATAGATTTATTGATAATGGCTTGGAACTGGCAACATCAAAATTGGCCCGAATTCATTTATAATGAAGCAGACTTTGTTGAATTCGAAAGAAAATTCATTGAAAAAGCGGGCATCATACAAGGTAGCCTGTTACACATTGACGAAGCCCATCAGGAGGCTCTGAAGGTTGACCTGATGAGTGATGAAGCTCTCAAGACTTCTGAAATAGAAGGGGAAATCCTGAACCGAGATTCTGTCCAGTCCTCGATCCGTAAGCATTTCGGACTGCAAACTGACCATAGAAAAATTCCTCCTGCCGAGCAGGGTATTGCTGAAATCATGGTTGATCTATACAGGAACTACCAAAAACCATTGAATGAAACTACCCTGTTTTACTGGCATAGATTCCTGACTAATGGCAGACAGGATTTACTTGATATAGGAAAATATCGAACGCATGAAGACCCCATGCAGGTAGTGTCAGGCCCTATAGGAAGTTCAACCGTTCATTTTGAAGCTCCACCTTCATCACAGGTTCCTAATGAAATGAAACGGTTTATTCATTGGTTTAATGAATCAGAAAATCAGCTTCCGGCATTAACCAGGGCTGCAATTGCTCATCTATACTTTGAATGCATACACCCTTTCGAAGATGGAAATGGGAGGATTGGTAGGGCCATCTGCGAAAAGTCGCTTTCTCAAAGTTTGGGACGGCCAGTTCTGATTGCACTATCTCACACGATAGAAGAAAATAAGAAAGCCTACTACAAAGCTCTTGAAACCTATAACAAAGGTTTGGAGATCAATGGCTGGATTGAGTATTTCTGTGAGACTGTTTTGAAAGCCCAGGATCACACTCAAAAGGCCGTTCATTTTATCATAGAGAAAGGCAAGTTCTACCAACGCTTCTCTGACAAACTCAATGACCGCCAGCTCAAAGTGGTTGATCGCATATTCAGTGAAGGAGTATCCGGCTTCAAGGGTGGACTTAGTGCTAAAAACTACAGTTCGATTACCGGTACCCCAAGTGCCACCACTACCAGGGATCTAACCAAAATGGTAGAGATTGGTGCTTTTAAGAAAACAGGTGAACTGAAGAGTACGAGGTATTATTTGAGTATTAAGATGGGTTGATAACCGGCCCACCCAATTTCAGAACGAATCTATTATCGATCGAACCCCATCAATCAATGGCTTATAGAACGAAATTTGCAAGTGGTGCGTTTTTGGTGTATAATCACATCAAAAGCTAAAGAAGGAAAAGACGATGGCCAGACAGAGCATAACGATTACAGAACCTAATGATGAATGGCTAAAAGCCCAGGTTGATAGTAAGGAATTCACCAGCAAAAGTGAAATCGTGAATGACCTGATTCGAAAAGCCCGTGCTCAGGAAGAAAAAAAGCTGGACTGGATACGGGCAAAACTGATTAATGCCGAACAAAACGGGTTCACTGATATGACGGCTAACAAAATTCTTGCCCGATCAAAGGAAGAGTTGCGTCGAAATGGGGAATTATAAACTCAGCGAAAATGCCAAAGCTGACCTGATCCGCATTCATCAATATGGCGTGCGTGAATTTGGAGAAGCGCAAGCCGATAAATACTTCATAGAGTAAGGTTCATCATTCCATTTTTTCCTATCACCAAACCAGCCTAATCCTATCACTTCTGATAGGATTAATGAAGAAAAATGATAGGTTTAAATTCAACATTGGGCCATTCCGGTAAATTCATTCTTCAACATCTTTTGGAAAATACTGCATTAAACATTCTTTTACCCGTACTTTGCCCAGGCAAATATTCTTCATAACAATTGTAGCTGGTATCAGTTTAAAAAAAGGTTCCTGGCTACCAAAAATCACTGATTTTAGACATGCACAACGATCCGGAATTAGACCCAAAGTACTTAGGTAAGATTTCTTCTGATTTTGTGAAGGTGGCAGAACCACTTAAAGAAGCTTCTTACCTGATCAGAAAACGTGGATTTTCAGAGTTTCCAGTTTTCCCCGTAAGCAAGGAAGATGTTCCTATCGGACAAATACTCTATGAAAAAGGCAAACTGGAGAACACCTGGAACTATTATGCTTCGTTTTTTGAAGAGTTTTCCCAACGCGGATTAATTGCCGAAGAGGATAAATTCAAAGAAGCATATAAAGACCCGGACGAATTTTGCTGTCTTTTTATTGTTGACAGAGAGTTTACCAACTTTGTCTTTATCCCCTATCCGGAAGATTAATCAAATTCTAAATTCTTAAGTATCACCAAAATAAATTATATGAAAGAGGAAGTTAAACACATAGAAAACCTGGCCGAAATATCAAAAAACTATGTGTGGGAATATGCCCCTAAACTGGCATTTGCCATTGTCACACTCATCATAGGTCTATGGATCATCGGTGTAATTACCAAAGCCTTTGGTAAACTCATGACCAAAAGAAACTTTGATCCATCACTGACTCCATTTTTGAAGACACTTATCAACTGGACATTAAAAGTCATGCTGTTCATCTCTGTGATTGGGATGGTAGGTATTCAGGTGACAAGCTTCGTAACAATTCTTGGTGCAGCTGGTTTGGCCATTGGTTTGTCGCTGCAAGGCACTTTGCAAAATTTTGCCGGTGGAGTGGTGATATTGCTACTACGCCCATTCAAAGTTGGTGATGTGATCGACGCAAAGGGCTATCTCGGAATTGTCAAAGAAATCCAGATCTTCTATACCATCGTCAATACGTTTGACAAAAAAGTAGTCTATATCCCCAATGGAGCTTTGGCCAACTCCGATATGACCAACCTTTCGCAGGAAGGTGAGCGACGTAATGAGTGGACCTTCGGCATTGCATATGGGGATGACTATGATAAAGCTAAAGCGCTGATCAAAAAATTCATTGATGAAGATGAGCGCATTCTAAAAGATCCGGAGCCTTTTATCGCGCTGCATTCGCTTGGAGATAGCTCAGTAAACATCGTAGTAAGAGCGTGGAGTACTGCCGGCGACCTTTGGCCTGTACATTTTGACATGAATGAAAAGGTCTACAAAGAATTTGCAAAAGAAGGACTTTCTATTCCATTCCCACAAATGGATGTACACGTACACAATGCCAAATAAAAGTATTTAAGGAATTCGGGTCTAAAGCTGCTTTAAGAGGTTTCGAATGCCTGTTAAAACAGCTTTTTCCTTTTTTCAGCAAATGAGAAGCACTGAAAACATTAAGGAGCCAGTATTTTTTCTATTTTCGCCAGACTGGTCATTTTGCATTGCTTCAAAGCAATAGGGGTTTTCTCGTTCTACTGCGTTTCTGTATTAGTGGACTTATTTTGCATATTTGTATAACTACAAGCCCTAATCAATTGTGAAAAAACTTTTACCGATTATCATCTTCTTAGCCCCGTACTTTGCTACCGCGCAAGACTTTATCATCACAGATTATGCAGACACTTTATACGGAAAAGTTAGCCTGGAAGCTCCAGGAGAACTTACTGAAATGGTGGAAATCAAAATTGGTCAGCAAAATCTTTCTTTCCACTCCTTGCATGTTGTAAGCCTTAGAATCGACTCTACTGATTATAAAAGTATCCGAATGGACCCCAGGTATCGGATTATGAAGCAAATAGTCCCGGGATACCTAAGCCTGTACAAATACAGATATGACAAGAGTTATGCATTTGCTGCTAACTACCTCTACAAAGCAACAGGAGAAGGAATTGAAATTCCATCGCTTACATTTAGAGCTACGGTCTCCAATTTTCTGGAAGAATGCCCACAGATTCAAGACTCTATAAAGAGCAAAGCCTACAAACAAACGACTATTGATCAGCTTGTGAGAGATTACAATAAGATTTGTGTAGATCGTGAACCACAACAGGAAGTTGCAACAACAACCGTTGACCTTCGTGAATTAAATCAGCTGCTGGAAGATATACGCTCCAAACAAGAAGCCAAGCAACCTGTACCTGCATACCTCATCAGTACGCTTAAAGCAATGTATGAGAAAAACCCATCCAAGGAAGCTAAAAAGGTATTGAAAGAACTAGGGGAAAATTAGTTCTTATAGACCTTACCTTCTTTCATGACAAAAGACACGTTTTTCACAGCATTGATATCTGTAAGTGGATCACCATCTACAGCGATAATATCTGCTGAAAGCCCTTCTTTGATAGTGCCAAACTGATCTTGCATTCCCAGAATATTCGCATTGACTGAAGTAGCACACTGGATGGCTTTCATAGCCGGCATGCCACCTTCTACCATGTAGACAAACTCCATGTAGTTTTCTCCATGAGGAAATACGCCAGCATCCGTACCAAATCCAATGGGCACTCCCATTTTATAAGCTTTAGCAAATGTGCTGCTGATCTGCGGGCCGATCACAGCAGCCTTTTTAGCCACAACTTCCGGATAATAACCTTCCTCCTCTGAATGCAGAGCTACAGACATCCCTGCGGTAATCGTTGGGATATAATACGCACCTTTTTCTTTCATCAATTGCATGGTGGCTTCCGACATATAAGTTCCATGCTCAATAGTGAGCACCCCTGCCCGAACAGCGCGCTGCATTCCTTCATCTCCATGGGCATGAGCTGCGACATGCATTCCTAAGTCTTTGGCAGTCTTCACAATCATAGCAATCTCATCTTCTGCAAAGTGTGGGCCTGAGCCATCTTTGGCCACACTCAATACACCTCCGGTTGCGGTGATCTTGATCAGATCAGCTCCATTTTTATAGCGCTGCCTCACGGCTTTTCTCGCATCATCAGTACCATTGACCACACCATCTTTTGGTCCAGGATTACCCATCAAATCTTTGCGATAACCATTGGTTGGGTCAGCATGTCCGCCCGTTACAGCCAGAGCCTTTCCTGATGTAAATATCCTTGGACCATCCACCAGTCCTCCATTGATTGCATTGCGCAAAGCGATATTCACACCTGTTCCACCAACGTCACGTACTGTGGTAAAACCCGCCATCAAAGTACGTTTGGCATAAACCGTAGACTCAAAAGCAATATCTGCAGGGTTCCTGGTGAACTCCTTGAGGTATTCATCAGGATTGGTCTCCCCTTCCAGGTGAACGTGCATATCGATCCATCCAGGCATCACTGTCTGGTTCTTCAAATCGATCAACTCATCTCCATCCTCCGGTTCCAGATACCCTTTAGCTACTTTCAGGATTTTTCCATCTTTTATCACGATAGTATACTCCTTCAAAGGCTTATCAGCAGTGCCATCAATCAGCTGTCCGGCATGAATGAAAGTTTGTTGCGCACTCACAAAAAAGTAAAAGGTCAGACCGACAATACTCAGTAGTAATTTCATATTTTAGGGTATTGAATTCATTAAAATGATGAGTCCAAAACTTATCCGATAAATGGTAATAAGCTCTGAAGGACGTTCAAAATACAATGAATTCCCGAGAGTGAAAAAATACTTTGAATGAAAAAGTGGACAATAAACTGTGATATGGGTGAAGGTATGGACAATGATGCGGAGATTATGCCACTCATTGATGCCTGCAATATTGCCTGTGGAGGACATGCCGGAGACGAAGATTCTATGAATGAAACGGTGCTACTGGCACGACAGCATCAGGTAAAAATCGGAGCTCATCCATCATTCCCTGATTTAGATAATTTTGGCCGTTTGCCAATGGAAATGGAGCCGGATGCACTCACACATTCCCTCATGGCCCAGATAAAAGCACTTCAAAGTATTTGCCAAAGCAACAGAACACAGATCGCTCATATCAAACCTCATGGCGCATTGTACAACATGGCTGCCAAAGATGAGACACTTGCAGAAGTCATCGTGGAAGTGATCAAGTCTTTTCCCAGAACACAACTTTTTGCACCATGGGAATCTGCGTTAGCCAAAAAGGCCCGAGCTGCAAGAATTCAGGTGGTATACGAAGCATTTGCAGACAGAAGATATCTGAATGACGGTACACTGGTTGATCGCTCTAATCCCAAAGCAATCATCCTCCGGCCGGAACTGGCAATGGCGCAGATCTTATCGATCATTACTCATGATCGTGTGATTCCGATAGAAGGAGAAGGTGTAGACATCAAGGCCTCTACTTTCTGTGTGCATGGGGACAATCCAAATGTGATCCAAATACTCGGCATGCTCAATGATTTGAAGGAATGATTAGACCTTCTGGAGAACGACTGTTATCGAAAAATACGCTCCTACTCGAATGGGAAAAGATCATTGATCCGGCAATTCTGCAGTCCATTATCTCTTATCAATCGCTAATCGAAAGTCAACTCCAACAACAGGTTACAGAGTGCTATCCGGCATATAATTGTTTAGCAGTTTGTTTTGATCCGGAGAAAGTCACAGCAAGTGAACTCCTACATAACATCAATCAACTTTCACTCGAGAAAGTACACTTCAATGCAACTACCTGGCAACTTCCAGTTTGCTATGACCCTAATCTAGCTCCGGATCTTGAAACATTCGCGTCGGAGAAGCAGGTGAGTATTGATGAAGTAATAAACCTTCATACCAATTCATTATACACTGTTCATTTTTTCGGATTTCTACCCGGATTTATGTATTTGGGAGGATTAAATGAAGAGTTGCATTTACCAAGAAAAACTACTCCCGACCGATCCGTACCAAAAGGAGCAGTAGCCATTGGTGGTTCGCAAACAGGTATCTATCCCAGCGAATCCCCCGGAGGATGGCATATCATTGGACTATGCCCAATTCCCCTATTTGACGCCCAGCACAATCCTCCATGCTTTATTGCCCCAGGTGATCAAATCAAACTCAATGCGGTGAGCAAAGAAGAGTTTTTGTATCTGGAAAAGGAAGCTGATAATGAATCTTTTGAATTTAAATCACTGATTCATGGCTAAACTCATCCTCCTCAAAGCCGGGCTTTTCACTTCTATCCAGGATTCCGGGAGAAGTGGTTTTCGCCAATACGGTGTTCCAATCTCAGGCACCATGGATCAGCAAAGCGCCCAACTGGCTAATTTGCTGGTCAATAATCCTCCTCATGCTGCAGTGATGGAAATCACCCAGACCGGACCTAAAATTCATTTTGAGGAAACTGCTTTGATAGCAATAACCGGAGCGGACCTCTCACCAACCCTGAATGAGAAAAAAATAAAATTGAACCAGGCGCTAATAGTAGAACCAGGAATGGCCCTGTCGTTTGGAAAGCCGCAATATGGAACCCGAGCGTATCTCGCTATACAGGGAGGGATTGAATCAGAGTCCGTACTCAACAGCGAATCAATGTATCCATCTATTACCAGTAAAGGCAAACTTACGAAAGACGATACCTTAAACTACATCCCAACTAAGTCCGCTTTATCAAAATTGGCTTCTGTACAAATCAATTTAAATCATTTCGAAAATCAAGTATTGCAAGTGTGGCCGGGACCGGAATGGAGTACACTCAGCACAGAACAACAGCAAATACTTCTTACCGAACCTTACACGATTGGCCTCAACAACAGGATGGGTTATCAGATAAGCAACAACAATATGCCAGCTCATAACATGCAGATCATTACCTCTCCCGTTGTTCCAGGTACGGTACAGCTGACACCTTCCGGCAAATTGATGGCACTGATGCGGGATGCACAGGTAACCGGTGGTTATCCAAGAGTGCTTCAACTTACCGAAGACAGCATCAATCGACTGGCTCAGAAAAACATGGGAATGAAAGTGAGGTTTGAGTTGCTCCCAGAATTAGCAATAAATGAATAGAATCTTTTGGCATTAGGTACCAAAATCATCATCTGCATGTAATTGTCTAGACAGACGCTGCTTCAAGGAATTCAAAAAATTTCACATAAACCAACTAAACCCAAACTCAATCCGGGTTAAAGAAATTTCCGCTTCTTTTTCAAGCGATAGGTTACACTAACAGAGCTTCCAAAACTTGAATTTGGGTGTGTAAATGTGGAGGGGTCATCTTTGAAAGTGGTATCATTTCGCCACTTCATTTGTAATGGCACAAATAAGTTAATCCCAACCGAAACCCGTTCGCTTAACTGCCTGTTGAGTCCTATCCCCGGAAGGAGCATACTTCCAAAATTTATCTGATTATGATGAATATCTGTCTGGATATTTGAAACAGAACGAGTGGGTGCATATGTTTGTCGGAAAGACTGCAACTTATTATAAGTCACATTACCAATTAGATAAAATCTCCTCCCAATATTTAGTCGATAAGAAAGCCCGATTACACCCTGCCAGCAATTGTAAGAATAATGACTCGTGGCATACAGGATATATCCATGAATCATTGAAGAATGGTTAAAAAACCTCTGTACATTAAATCTCTGGTTGAAATATCCCAATCCAAAGTTTACCTTTAAGTGCTTATCAAAGCCAGGTTCAAATGAATAGTTCACGTTTAACCCAGTACCAATCGCTGAACCACTTAATTGATCAACTTTATTCGAACTCCATTCCGGGCTCCATTTTGTATTAATCGTCACGTTACTAATAATCAAAGGAGTGGTGACTATAATACTTCCTTGTCCAAGAGCTGAACCATGTAGCATATACATGGCTATTATGAGCCCCATAGCTGATAGGTTACTTTTCATAAAAGCTGATTCTTTTAATTCTTGATTTACAATATTAGGGGGATAATACATCTATTTATTTTAAAAAATAATTATTTTGCAATTAACACCATTAAGAATGAAAAAGCTTTGGATATTTATTTTAATGTTTGCAGTACTCACTTCCTGCAAGAAAGAGCACGAGGTGCCACTACCAGACTATATGGTAGAGCGGTTTGATGCCACTATGCAGTGTGATACCATTAGCTATGTCAGAGCCTACTTCCCGGATTCCGTCGTTTTCATAGCAGATACTATGCCTGGCGTAAATCAGGCCTATCATTCCGTAGATTATCAAGGCACGATATTAGAACGGAGTAACTCTGAAAGTTTTGAATTTCGATTTGATGCTACCCCCAATATTGATAGACAATTTGACCTCATTCAGACTGGCTCTTACCACTTTGATCCTTATGAGAGAACAGGAGTAAGAAATGGAGTGATCATTAGCTATGTTTTTCCAAACTCAACTGATGGGTGTACATCCATAGAACAATCTTCATTCTTTAAAGTAGAAGGTAGAAATGGCAACAATCGCAATATGACCATCTGTGGAAGCTTTGATGTGCTGATGATCAAAAATTACTTCTCTGATACCATCCGGGTATATGGAGAGTATAACCTAAAATATTTTGATCCATACGTGGCTAAATAGTTAAAAACATCTTAATGAAAACTCTTGGGATCATATTTTTGCTCTTTGCAGTACTCACCTCCTGCAAAAAGGATCATGAAGAACCTCTACCAGACTATATGGTAGAGCGATTTGATGCCACTATGCAGTGTGATACCATTAGCTATGTAAGAGCCTACTTCCCGGATTCCATTGTTTTCATAGCAGATACAATGCCCAGTGTACACCAATGGTATCATTCGGGAGATTATCAATCAGCATCAATACAAATTGATAGTAGTTTAATTGGATTTGACATTCGTTTTGATGCTACTCCTAATATCGACAGACAATACAACCTCATTCAGACTGGCGCTTACCACTTTGATCCTTATGACAGAACAGGAATAAGAAATGGTGTAATTGTTAGCTATAACTTTATCCCCTATGCATCTGATCAATATACTTCAATTGAAAGCTCGACTTATTTCAAGGTAGAAGGTAGAAATGGCAACAATCGCAATATGACCATCTGTGGGAGCTTTGATGTGCTGATGATCAAAAATTACTTATCGGATACCATCCGGGTATATGGAGAGTATAACCTAAAATATTTTGATCCTTATGTGGCTAAATGATCAGTATAAACAGCTTGGGATCACACTTTTGCTCTTTGCAGTACTCACTTCCTGCAAAAAGGATCATGAAGAACCTCTACCAGACTATATGGTAGAGCGATTTGATGCCACTATGCAGTGTGATACCATTAGCTATGTAAGAGCCTACTTCCCGGATTCCGTCGTTTTCATAGCGGATACTATGCCTGGCGTCTATCAGGCTTATCATTCCGTAGATTACACTTCTGCCTCAATAGAAAGAGACAACTTTGAGTGGTTCGATATTCGGTTTGATGCGACACCCAATATCGACAGACAATACGACCTCATTCAGACAGGGGCTTACCACTTTGATCCTTATGATAGAACAGGAGTAAGAAATGGTGTGATTGTTAGTTATTTGTTACCAAATGCAATTGCTGAATATACTTCCATTGAACAATCTTCTTTCTTTAAAGTAGAAGGTAGAAATGGCAACAATCGTAATATGACCATCTGTGGAAGCTTTGATGTGCTGATGATCAAAAATTACTTCTCTGACACCATCCGGGTATATGGAGAGTATAACCTCAAATACTTTGATCCTTATGTGGCTAAATGATCAGTATAAACAGCTTGAATTTGTTTACTGCTTGCAGTTTCCTTTTGTTAAATAGAATTCAATACTCATTATGGCAGGATGTGAACCACCCAGGCACTAAAAGTGTTAAGAGTTTTCAATCAACCAATTGAATCATGCAAATAGAAATATGGAGCGATGTAGTATGTCCTTTCTGCTACATTGGTAAGCGAAGGTTTGAAATCGCCCTCAATCAGTTTGAGCATCGGGATCAGCTCAAAATAGAATGGAAAAGTTTTCAACTCAACCCCAATACTGTTACAGATACTGAAACTTCTGTGCACGAAAACCTGGCAAAACACAAAGGTGTCAGCGTGGAGGAAGCACGCAAGATGGGTGACTATGTGACGCAAATGGCCGGTGAGGTTGGGCTTCAATATAATTTTGATCACGCCGTAGTGGCCAATACTTTCAGAGCACATCAGTTGCTGCATTTTGCCAAAGCTCATAATGGAAAGCAATACGAAACCAAAGAGAGACTGCTTCAGGGGTATTTCATCAATGGCGAAAATATAGACGACATTGATACACTGGTGAAAATTGGTGAAGAAATGGGGTTTGAAGCTGACAAAGTGCGCCAGTCTTTGGAAAGCAACCAATTCAGTGAGGCAGTGCAAACAGACATCTATGAAGCCCAGCAACTCAGAATCCAGGGAGTTCCATTCTTTGTCATTGACCGAAAATATGGCATTTCAGGGGCTCAAAGTCCTGAAGTCATTCTTCAAACCCTGGAAAAAAGTTTTGCCGAATGGCGGGAAAAAAATCCGGAAACAGTGCTGGAAGTCCAGCAGGGAGAAAGCTGCGACGTGGATGGGAACTGTGATTAACAGGCCTAAAATCACTCATTGAGTACTTAAAGAGCAATTCGGAGCACTTTGAGATCACTTCGGACGACTTCAAGATGGACTTGGACGACTTATAGATGCGTTCGGATGACTCAAAGATGGCTTCCGACAACTTCAAGATCGATTCGGAAGGGTCAGAGATCGCTTTCGACGACCTTAAGATGGGTTTGGAGCACCTAAAGACCCCTTTGGAGGAGTCTAAGATGAGCTAATCCAAAATACAGGAAAAGCAATCAAAATCAGCAAAATGCTGGATTCTTTCTCACGAACTCCTTCTCTCTCAAGATCGTTTAAATATCTTTGAATTAACTAAAAACTTGAGTTCTTGGAAGCCAAAATAGACAATTACACGACCTGGATCAACAATGCCAACCATGACCAAATCAAGTCCGAGATTGAGGATTTACTAACATCCAGTGGCTTCACCATTCTCAACTTCATGGAACATCACTTCGAACCTCAGGGATATACAGCCCTTTGGCTACTGGCAGAAAGCCACTGCGCACTGCACACTTTCCCTGAAGAAGACAAGAGCTACCTGGAGCTCAGTAGCTGCAATACTCAGATGTATGTCGATTTTGTAGTAGCTTTTAACAAGCACTTTGGCCAAACTCATTAAGTTTAGGGTATAAGAATGTCCATATCCATGTCGTGTAAAAAATGACCTTTTGGATTCATGGATTAAATGGAAGGAATACACTAATAAGTAAACACCTCAACAACAAAGATGATCATAACAAAGAGTAATCGACTTCTGGTTGTATTAAAAGTCATCTACTCCATCTTGTTACTTGCCTGGGTTGGGAAAGTTTTCAAGTACTATTTCGATTTCGTAATTGTGGACAATGTGGGGCTAGTTGTGGCCACAGCTATTTCTTTTGGGGTTTCATCCCGTCTCCAGTGGTCTAGCTGGTTAAATTGGGTCACAATTATTATCGCCTCCGTAACTCCACTGTTGGTTTATCCTGTTACTTCTGAGCTTATTTCACATATCAACTCAGCTGACATTGTTCTTTATGTAGCATTGATTGTGGCCATTTTTGCTATCAATAGTTTAAAAAAACCCCAACTGGCTTTGTTTCCTGTACTAATGACCATTATCACATGGTTGCTGCCATACAAATTTACGGATGCACAAAGGCACTACTTTGACCGGGTGGCTGCTGAACACAACACCAGAAAAGGCACCATTCACTTTGTAAAATGGAAAAATGATTACTGGTTGTACTACAACAATCATTTGCAGTACTCTACATTGGATGGTCACATGTATGCGGAAGCTTATGTACACCCTGCCATGAATACTGTTGGCAGTGATGCCAGTGTTCTTTTGATTGGAGGGGATAATCGCATTTTGATCAATGAACTATCTAAATATGAAAACATTGATCTGACGATTATTCCTTATGACCAGGAGTTTGCTACGTTTATGCAAAACCAGGATTTCATCCCAACGAAACCTGTCAACAGCTTACAGGCTATCAAAAGTGACCCCTTCAGCCATCTCTCCAAAAATACCGGAAAGTACAGTCTTATCATTGTAGACATGCTGGAAGGCAGCAGCCCGGAGTTCAACCAATTCTACACCGAAGAATTTTACTCTGCATGCTACAAGGCCCTTGCCGAAAATGGAAAATTGGTAACACAAGCTGGCAACCTTATCCTGAACAAGGACCAACTATTGACCATCCAAAAAACACTCAACGAGTCAGGGTTCAACACCCTGCCCTACCACGCTCAGGTTCCGACCATTGGAGAGTGGAGCTGGGTACTCGCCAGTAAAACGAGAATACCTGACATTGACCTACAAAACATGCAGGTCCAGACAAAGTGGCTCGATCAAGATGCCATGAACATGATGCTTGCTTTTGGGAAAATGGATTATTTCCCTGGTCATAAGGGCCATATCAACACCATCAAACAACCCGTTTTCACTCATCAAAACAATCCAAAACCATGAAGTCTAAATACTGGCTGTTTAGCAGAAGTATAGACCTCTGGGTGTTATTTCTCCCAGTTTGGATTTGCTGGGTTGTAGCATTCCTGCTGCCTGAAAGTACCCTACATGCCGATTTATCTGTCTGGGTTTTTGTATTGATCATTATTGGAATAGATGTGAGCCATGTCTGGAGCACTATTTTCCGTACTTACCTTGACAAAGAAGAATTTCAAAATCACAGAAAGCTGCTCATCTTCGCACCAATCATTGCATTCGCCCTTTCTTATTTGCTTGCGTCAGCTTCTTTCATGCTTTTCTGGAGATGCCTGGCTTATGTGGCTGTTTTCCATTTTATCAAACAGCAATATGGCTTCATGCGTATCTACAAAGCCCGATCAGGTGATTTTCGAAAAAAGATCATCTCTGATAACCTCGCCATCTACCTATCCATGCTTTTCCCGGTATTCTACTGGCACATCAACCTAAACCGTGAGTTTGCCTGGTTTGTGAGTGGAGATTTTATCCAGCCGGAACTTTCAAGAAGCATCGTAGAAATCATCAATCTTGTTGGCATCATCGCTTACTTTGCCATCCTTACCTATTGGATGACTGAAGAAATTATTTATGCCCGAAAAACTTCGCATAAGTTGCCAATTGGGAAAATACTATGGATACTCACTACCGCCGGCAACTGGTACATCGGCATTGTGTATTTCAATTCTGACCTGGTGTTCACCATTACCAATGTGGTGGCCCATGGACTACCTTACTTTGCCCTGATCATTTTTTATCAAAATGGAAAAGCGAGGTTATTACACCGAAAAAGCATCTTTTCAAATATCTACCAAACTGCCCTGATCGTTATTGGTCTGGTGCTCGTTCTGGCATTTACAGAAGAGTACCTTTGGGATGCTTTGGTGTATCGCGAAAATGAAACTTTGTTTTCATCAATTCTCCAATATCCATTCGAGCTACCTGCTTTTCACTGGCAAGTGATTGCACTGGCATTGCTTTCGGTCCCGCAGATTACACATTACATCGTGGACGGTTACATTTGGAAAGGAAATAGCACCAATCCACATTTAAAAGATATTTTACTCAAATGAAACGCAGGGACTTTATCAAAACTTCTGCCTGGGGAGCCACACTTCCTTTTTGGTTACAGAGCTGCAATTTTTCACTTGGTGGCGTGAACTATCCGGTTTTTGTGCACTCAGACTACAATAGCGGCCACCTGATTATGAAAAGTGCTACCTGGCCCAAAGTGAAGCAAACTGATACCGACGTGGCAATAGTGGGAGGAGGTATTGCCGGATTAGCTGCGGCACATGTATTAAAGGGCCAAACGTTTAGTCTTTATGAATTATCTGACCGAATCGGTGGCTCATCCTCATCAGGAATATTGGATGGGGTCCGGTTTTCACAAGGAGCGCATTACGATCTGGATTATCCGGAATATTATGGAGAAGAAGTGTTAAAACTGCTCGAATCGCTCGATATCATTCATTTTCAATCCTGGAGACGAATGTGGACTTTCAAGGATGAAGAACATATCATTCCATTCACGCGCAGACAGCAATGTTTTGAAAATGGAAAGAACAGAGGAGATGTGATTCCTGAAGGGGCAGAAAAAGATGCGTTCCTTCAACTAGTCACGGCATTCACTGACCGCATGCCACTACCGACCAGGCTCATTGAACCAGAGCTTCACTACCTCAATGACCTGACTTTTACCAGCTACCTGGAGCAAAAACTGTCGCTCTCACCCACACTTAAGCGACAGCTGGATTACCACATGATGGACGATTATGGTGGAACCTGTGATCAGGTTTCTGCACTGGCAGGCATTCACTATTTTGCCTGTCGTCCATATTATAGAGAGGCTGTCAACCTCTTCTCTCCTCCTCAAGGCAATGACTATTTTGTCCGGAAGCTGTTGAACCCGCTCCAAAAAAATCAAATCAAGACTCAGCATCTGGTAAAGCGAATAGAAAAATCAGGCTCGGGTTATGAATTAGAAATTCTTGATCTGTTGAATAAAAAGGTAGTGATACAGCATGCAGAACAAGTCATTTATGCTGGTCAGAAACACGCTTTGAAATACATCTATCCGGATCAGGCCAATATTTTCAGTCACACACAAGCGCCCTGGATGGTGATTAATATGATTTGTGAACAAAAGCCTGAGGACATTGGGTTCTGGCAAAATGAATATCTGGGAGAAAATCCTTCCTTTCTCGGGTTTGTAGATTCCAGCGTACAAGCTCAGCAGCACCTCAAGGGTAAACGCATTTTGACAGGTTACTACTGCTTAAAACCTGAGGACCGCAACTACTTAACCACTGTAGGAGACAACAAAAAGAGGATTGTTGCAGAAACACAAGGATATATGGAGCAGATGCTTGGTTCTTCTTTGAAGGTTGAAGCTGCCTTTATCCAAGTAATGGGCCATGCCATGCCTATTCCTGCTCCAGGGTATCTTTTCAATGATGCCAACCTGCACCCTGATGCAGCAATGACCTATGCAGGAGTAGATAATGGTCGCTTACCGTTGCTTTTTGAGGCGCTGGATTCCGGAATGGTAGCGGGTAAAGCAATTCAGTCTTTGTCTTAAATCATTGTTGTTTTTAACAAAAAATTCAGATGTATCGGATCCTCACTAATAAACATCCCATCTCCCATTGAGATAGTACTTGTACAAAACAGGATCGTGTAACCGGTTCACTTTCACTTCCTTGTCTGTTGGTGGGAAGACTTCCTTCCCAAATGAGGAAATCAAAGCCAAAGCATCGTCATTGAGCCATTCGGTGTCCACCGCAACACTGGCTTCTTGAAGCTTCTGCTGTAGTGGTTCTTTGGCATTTTTAGCCCCAATCACCCAGCCCCATTCACCTAAGGTCAGCACCTGATTATGAAGTGGTAACACCTGAAATCCCGCAGCTGCTATGGTTTTTTGAATGCATTCAAAAGCACTCTCGCCATAGTAAGGGCTACCTGCCTGGGTAATTACAAGGCCATTTTCAGTCAGTACTCTTCTGCACAACCAGTAAAACTCACGAGAATATAACCTCCCCAGATCCACTGTTCTTGGATCAGGAAAATCCGCTATAACAACATCATAGTGCTGATCCGTCTGATCCAGGTAAGTAAATCCATCCTGGTTGATGACTTCAACTTTTGGATGATTCAGGCTGTTTTGATTGATCTGAAGCAACACGGGATGTGTCTGAGCTAGATGTGTAACGCGATCGTCTAAATCTACCAGCGTCACATGTTCCACACGTGGATATTTCAGCAACTCACGCACTGCCGCACCATCTCCTCCTCCCAACACAAGAACGTTTTTAGCTTCTTCATTCAGCGTCATGACAGAGTGTACCAAAGGCTCATGATACATCGCTTCATCAATTGTGCTCAGCTGCTGATAACCATTCAAAAACAACCAATAGTGACTTTCGGAGTAGGTTAACACAATTTTCTGATACCGTGACTGCTCGCTATAAACCACTTGATCCTTGTAGCGAATACGATCTCCCCATTGCACAATAGCCCTTGAAAACAAGCCAGTGCAAATCAGCAACACGATCACGGTAGCCGCATAAATGGTAAACCGCTTCTTTGTTTTATCATCCACTTCACGCCAGATGATCAGCATGAAAATCATTGCCACGATGAAGTTGACCACCCCCAGTACCAGCGGCGTGTAAGTCAGTCCCAGGTGAGGCAATCCAATGAAAGCAAAGAAAACACCACCAGCCAGACTGCCATAGTAGTCATTTTCCAGGGAAGAGGAGATATTGACTTTGAGTGACTCAAATTGTTCATTCATCCGAATGACGACAGGTATTTCCATTCCGATGAGTAGTCCCACCAAAATGGACAGAGAATAAATGATAAAAACCGTATCTCCATACCATGCAAAAAAAGTATACACGATCACAGTGACATTGGAGGCAACTACTGAAAGTGTGAATTCAATTAACACAAACTTTTCCAGCAGATTGGTAGAAATTCTTTTACTCACACGGCTGCCAAGCCCCATAGAAAAGAGCATGATCGAAACGATCATGGTAAACTGGAACACGGAATCTCCCAGGAAGTAAGTGCCTAGTGTAGATAGCGTATACTCCGAAACGATTCCCGCCAGACCAGTTGCAAATAAGGCTGCTTTGAGTAATGTTGGTGTGTATTTCATTGATTTGACACAAAAAAACCATGTAGAGATGACCACATGGTTAAAAATACTTTAAGTGATTGGATCACAGCGCCCAAACGATCAGTACGGATCCTCCGATATAAGCAAAAGCTTCTACAATGGCTGCTCCTACATTGGGGTTTTCCTGATTGACAATTTCATCTGTAAGTTTCTGTCCAGGAAGTAGAATTTTATCTGTAAGGAACCTGGCAATTGGCAGAAAAACAAAACCCACGATCACATTGAAAGCCACATCTTCCAGAGTCACCAACCAACTCACAAAATCATGCATCAGCGCATTTCGAATAAGGTTGGCAATACCAATAATTGCTCCGGCATAGCCTACGCCTACAGCCACATTACCCTTTTCTATGTGCTCATGAATATCGTATGGAGTAATCAGGTTATATATCCAGGTAGTGATAAACAAGATCACTTGCCCAATGATCCAATATAAAACTGCCGTAACCACCGGACCACCAATCCCAAAACCTTCACCGTGTATGGCTCCCAGTACGATCAAACCAGTAGCAACAGCATTGGCAGCATCAATCACTCCTGTGCCTACATTGCGGTCTTTCAGGATTTCCTTTTTCATTTCGAACCTGGAAAAAATCAGCTTGTCATTGATAATAAGTGAAAGGTTCAAAAGAATAATTGAAAGCACACCGTAAATGGCGATATTGATGAGATCATTGACTAACCCGTCAGATTCCCCCATCACTGCACTGCCTATCGCTAGCAGCAAACCAATAAAATACCCAACATGTGCAATCGCAAATGCGAGGTTATCATTTTCTACTAACTCCCAGCCTACTTTTACTTTCGGGTGAAAAAGTTGATATGCGTATTTACCCACCAGAAATAACACAAAACTGGCAGCTATGTAGATAAGTGTAGCGAGTATTCCATCTAGTATGGTAATCATTCCTTATATGTTAGGTGGTTATCAAAATTCTTATTAATCAGATTATTTACCAAACCCTCCACTCCTCGATCTCCACGAACTGGTACTGGATTTACTGGACGATCTGGAAACGCGATTGGCCACACGCTGACGAAAGCTACTACTTCTGCTGTTCCATGTTGAAGATGGATTGGAGGAACGTTGATAACTACTTCCTGTTCCATAATATCTACCACCTGACATGGTTGGCCCATAATATCTCCTGGATGTACCGCGGTATCCACCGTACCAATCGTCATAGTAAGACCTGCGGACAGGATACATACTCATTCGAAACAGGCTGCTAAGCATGGCATATTGACCATAGAAAACCCAAAAACTATTTCCACTCCGGTTTTCCCAATGTCCATACCTTGGGTTTCCTACATAATTGTTGTAACCAGGAGGAGCTACATTTTTGGAAAGTTTACCAGTGCTGTCCCTGGCGGCTATTTCCATGCCCATGTCATTGATATAGCGATTAAATTCATCCTCACTCACCTCATTCCAATCTGTAACAATATCATCTATTTCTCCATTTTCATCTGTCTTAACGATCTCGTATTGATGATAGTAGGTTTCAAAAACACTCCCTCTCACATCCATATCGTGCAAGATCACACTAAACACCTCGTCCCTGGGAAGATCTCTGACAATTTCATCTAAGGGGCTTTTCTTGTAGCCGCCACCACAAGATGAGAGGATTAGTGTCACAAAAAATGATAGCGTTAAAAGCTTAATTAGCCTGGAATTGCTCATTTTGATCATTGTTTTTATCCTGGGATAATATTCGAAAATTGGTATTCTTTCAGGACTATGCCGGCGTGGGCTTCTACATTATATTCATCCCATTGTGTAATAGAGATGACTTTATCTTCCTCTTCATTGTAGTAATCCCAGGCAATAAATTCTTCCCAATCTTCCGTTTTCTTACTGCAATCTCTAAAATATCCAGCACAATCTTCATCCATATAAAAAATTTCTCCTCCGTAATGGATCTGACGCGGCGGTTGCTTTTGCTTTTGCACTTCCCCCATCACATCTTCATCGATTTTACGAAGCTTAATGGGTTTGGTAAAAGTGATTACCAGCTCAGCCTCTTCAGCAATATTTAAAAAACCAATATCATCACCACTGTCAACCTTGTATTCCCTGGAGAAATTGTTATTGCCCCAGTCATACTCGTACACTTCTTTCACTACCCATGATTTCATATCATAATCGAATATGAACCCATAGTTCAGGTCCCGAAGCGAGAGGTTAGTCACATCATATGCCGGTTCCTTTTTCTTCTTTTTGAAAAAATCAAACATAATTTTTACTTATTGGCATCCAAAAAAAGCCTCTTTCGAATTGAAAAATCATTATCCGGATGCTATTAGTTTTACTCTAAAAAGATTTTCTTAATCAAATACACTATTCCTAAAATCACCAAAAGAACTACTCCGATTTTCAGGAGAACTCCAAAGATAAAACCAGCTAAAAATAGAATGAGAATTAAAAAGAAAGCGGCTTTGAGCACGTCTGCAATTATCATCACATCACTTTTTATAAAGAAAAACCTTCCACATCATTGGTAGAAGGTTCGTCCAGGTTTATTCTTTATTGATTCCAAGTTTGGCTTTGAGTGCAGCCAGATCATCGGCAGCTTTCACACTGCTATCACCACTCAACGCTTTGTCTATCTCATCGTCCAGACTTTTACTCTCACCAGCTACTTCACCATATGCCTCTGCCAGCGCCTCCTGCTGAGCCACTTTGTCTTTCATACGCTCCAGCATAGACACGGTGCTTGATGAATCTATCTGCGCCATCTGCTTATTTACTTTGGCTGTAGCTTCACTCACTTTCACCCTTGCTTTGAGCGTACGCAGTTCGTTTTCGTAGGAGCTGATATCAGACCGCAGTTTTTTGACTTTCACATCCAGCTGAGCAACATTATTGTTGAACCTATCCATCTCTGTTTTTGCCTGATTCACCGCAATTGTAAACTCTTCTTTTTTTGCCAGTGCCTCTCCAGCCAAACGGTCTGCCTCACTAGCTTCCAGATCACCACTTTGAGCTCTCTTCAACAATTGGACAGCTTTGTTCTCATAATCTGCAGCTTTAGATTTGTTTGACTGCACATCATTCTTGGCCCTGATCGCCATAGCTTTCACTTCGGCAAGTGCCTTCAAGCTCTCATCCAAATCCTTCTTCAAATCCCTGATACCTTGCTCGGTCATCTTAATAGGATTCTCTAATTTATCAACAGCAGAGTGGGCCTCCGCCTGACCTACTTTAAATAATCTACTAAAAACACCCATGTCTATATTGATTTCGTTATTTACTTATTTTAATTAGTTCATCTGAATACTCGCTCAAAAGGATAGCAAGTGAATTGAGTGTAGCTTCCAATTCAGGAAGATCAAGGTTTTCACACTCATGTGTGTTTCTGAAAAACAACCGCTTACCTGATTCATCCAGGGCAAAAGCCCCAGAAATGATTTCTCTGTTTTTCATGAGCAATTGCTGAAATACTACCTGAGATTCTTTCTTAATATCACACAGGTATTGCTCTACGATAAGCATAGGATCTGCGACAATCAGTACAATGTTCTTCATCCCCTGATCTTCATTCTCCACAACAAAAACCCCATCAGCTTCGTCTTCCTGGACAATGGTAAAATCCAACTCTAATAAATAGTCTTTGACTTTTTCGAAATATGCGTTCATTAGTTTATTTGGTTATTATTCTAAGCGACTCATCGAAGTTACTTAGATCAAAACGATTTTCATCAAATTAACTACATTTACGGAAGGTTTAGCTCAAAGTTACATCATGGCTCAAAATATTAGCAAAAATTTTTCTCGCATAGGCACCAACATTCGCAAGATTCGCCAGGCTAAAAAAATCAGTCAGGCTGATTTTGCACAACTATTCAATTTAGCCCGGCCTAGCGTAGGAGCTTATGAAGAAGGACGCTCTGAGCCGAAGATTGACACAGTCATCCAAATAGCCAACTATTTCAAAATTTCAATTGATGTATTGCTCACCAGGGATCTGACGATTTCTGAGATTTACAGCTTTGATCAGCTCAACAAAAAACTTGACAAAGTTCATCCAGTCAAAACAAGCGAAAATAGATTTGGTAAGGATGCTATTTTGGTGCGCATAACCCATTACCTGGAGTACATTGTCAACCTGGACAAGAAAGACTATCTCAGAAGGCTTGAGGTAATGTCAGTTCCAGTTACTCAAAGCGGTGTTCATCGTGTTTTTGAAATGAATGGTAGTGAAATGGAATATGAGCACCAAGGACTTCACCATCAGGATTTACTCGTTTGTGAATTACATAACACCCATGATCATGAGGACCTGGACAATAAAATTCTTGTAGTGGTTCATAAAGAAGGCATCATCACCAGAAGGTTGAAATCTGTAGACAGCAAAGAACTGGTGCTTAAAGCCGATGATCCCAACTATCCGGAAATCACTATTAAAATGTCTGATGTTTTGGAAATATGGAAAACAACTGGCATATTTTCAACCTACATGAACCCTCCATCACGACTTGAAGAGAGAATTCTAAAAGTAGAAGAAGCTCTAAAGAAAATGAAAAGTGAAGGCATGTAAAACCATAACCCAGCCTATCACCTCTCCACCACAACCTTCTTGACCATCTTCTGGTCAGCAAAATCTACATTCAAAACATAAATTCCATTGGCAACTTTGCCTCCGCTCAGGTTCACACCTTCCCAAATCAAATGGGTGTTTTTTGGCCTGGTATGGAAAACTAAAGAGCCACTCAATGAATAAATACTAACCACTGAGGGCAGCTTATCAAAGTCCATCGTCAGGCGCTCCGAAGTTGGATTGGGATATACGGCTATTCGATGGGTTGGCACTTCTAGTGGCTGTTGCTCACTCAGCGTTTTTGGTGTGAAAGTCAATCCACTTACAGCAGTAAATCCCAGGTTACCGACAGTGCTGAGTATACTCCCATCCGAGGGATCGATTTTCGCAAGCGTATTATCTGATGCCTTGCCTCCTCCATAAATAGCATAAAGCACACCATCTGCATCAAAAGCCAGGTCGGTCACATTGGACAAACCAGAAGAGCCAATCATGGATGATGAACCATCATCTTTATTAAACAGATACAACTCACCGTCTACCGTAATTCCATAAAGCTTATCATCCACGGGGTTTGTTGACAATCCGGTGATCCGCTGACTCACAGGCCCGATAGTTTCTAAATCCATGGAAGCAACATCCAGGAAAAACATTTGACGGTCTCCTGAAGTTGGCACTCCAATAATATAAAGTGTTCCATCCGATGAAAAATCTATTGACACATCATCCATCATCAGGTCATATACACTGACTACTTCTCCTGAAGCGATATCAGCTTTGAAAAGCGCATCTTTTTCAGCATCAATCACATAGAGAAATCCACCATCATCTGAAGCAACTGCCGTAGAAAGGTCCAGATCCAAATCCTCGATCAGAGATGCTTTACCACTTGTCATGTCTACCGAAATCAGCCTACCACCATCTTTAAGACCGGTCACCGCATAACATGTGGCCGCCATGGCACTGGCAGGTGTCAGGGCCATTCCTTTCAGGTTGACTTCTGAGCTTCCTGCATCACTGGAAATAGTAATTTTTTGACTGGAAGTACCGTCTCTTGTGGGAGCATAGGTAATAGAAACGGTCGTTTTTCCGCCAGCTTCAAGTACAATTGGTAAGTTGTCACTGGTAGCAGAAAATGGTGCATTCAAATCAGAAAGACTCAAAATTTTCAGTTGATCACTACCAGTATTCATCACTGCCAGTCCCTGGGTTTGGCTCTGATTGGGTTCAATATATCCGAAAGTAAGATCCGTTTGCGCAATAGCCAGTATACCTCCAGAACCTCCTGAAGTGATAATGAAATTGCCGCTTTCATCAGAGTAATCATAGTCCACATTGTCCTGAACAATTTTGATTTTGGCGTTTGTAGTCTCCATATCCGGAACGGTCCAGTCATAGGACAATGTGCTTACGGGCATATTTTCCTTAATCACTTCCCAGCTAGTACCTCCATCTTTGCTGAAATAAAGGTCCCAGTTCTCCTGATTGTGCTGGATTAAAATTTCCCATTTGATAGTGATTACATCCCCAGGATGAAATACTTCTCCACCCGTCGGGTAGTCAAGTTTGTCGTGTGCCAGGATTTCAAAAGAAGAAAAGATAATAAGTGATAAAACAAGTTTTCGCAACATATTCACAAGTTAGCCAATTCCCCACAAAGCCACTTGTACAAACATATTCTCAATCTATCTTGTCGTTTACATGACATTTCAACACCAATAACAACAGTCCAAACATTTCCCAGACTACTTATGTAACTTCGGGCCAGAATTCAGTTATATATTCTCGTTAAACCATAGATTTGAATTCCGAAAAGAAAAGTCAAAACTCAGCTGAATGAAATTTCAAAATCCTGCAGCACTCTGGGCACTTTTGCTGATAGCCATTCCTATCATCATCCATCTTTTCAATTTTCGCAGGTACAAAAAAGTCTATTTCTCCAATCTGGCATTTCTCAGGAATGTTCAGCAGCAGCAGAAGTCAACCTCCACACTGAAGAAACTACTGATCTTAGCCACAAGAATTCTGGCAGTCACATTTCTAGTATTAGCGTTTGCACAACCTGTTTTCCTCAGTGAAGACGAGACGCTGACTACAGGAAGTGTAGCTGTCTATATTGATAATTCTCTGAGTATGCAGCAGAGTTCGGCCAGTGGAGAGCCACTGCTATATGTGGCTGCCACAGCTGCCAGCAACCTGATAACTGACCTAAAAACAGCATCACAGCTCACATTGACCACCAATGATTACACCAAAGTACTGACCAATCCGGAGGATGCTACGGAACTACTTTCTGCTCCAGAATTTTCTAATAAATCACTCCACCTTTCGCAACTTGCGGAGAAACTCTCGCAGCGACATCTCAATCAGCTGGTCATTTTCAGTGATCTGCAACGAAGCACCGCCTTACCATTGGATGAACTGACAGAAGATACTTCCAGACAGATCACAATCTACAAAGTAGCCGCCGAACCTCATGGCAATCTGTTTATTGACACAGTTTATTTGGACAAGCCACTTGGTCTTACCACAGAAAATCAGGTACATTTCCAACTGAGAAATACAGGCGAAGAACCAGCCAATGATGTCCTCGTAAAGTTGCAGCGTAATGGCAATCAGATTTCGTCACTTACCACCAAAATTCCTGCTGGGTCGTACTCAGAGGTTTCTCTGGACATAGGTGTGAATGAAAACATTTCGGGAGATTATACCATCAGCATTCAGGACAACCCTGTGACTTTTGACAATACTTTTTACTTCCATATTTCTGAATCTGACAAACCTCTTGTTGTATTGTTGACTAGTGATGAAAGTAAGCCAAACCCATTCGAATTTGTCTTTGGAAATGATCAGTATTTCACATTTGTGAAAAACAGTGTAGACAATGCTTCATTTCAGGAAATCACGCGAGCTGACCTTTTGATTGTGGACGGATTGGACGCAATCCCGTCATGGTTGGTCTCACAATATGATCAGCTAACTGGCAGTGTGTTATTGGTCCCGACAATAAATGCCGAAACTACTTCCTATGCTCAGCTATTTGGCTCTGGTCTCAGTAAAAATGAGACTCCAACAAAAAGTATTCTCAGGGCTAAATCTCTCGAACATCCGTTTTTTGATGGGATTTTCACAGATAAGAACGAGCGAATGGATTTGCCCACAGCTCAGGTTTTGTTTAACCTCTCAGGCAACAATGATGTCATGTTAAGCACTGCGGCTGGACAACCTTTTCTTGTCAAATCTGTCATTTCCAATACCTATCTACTCACAACCCCACTTGCTGATGACTATACGAACCTTCACAAACATGCGCTTTTCGTTCCGTTGATGTATCGCATGGCGCAGCAAGGTGTTAACCCTCCTCTGGCTTACCGACTGGATGATGCACTCATCACTATTGATGCCCCATCGATTTCCAGACCGGAAATAATTGAGTTAAAAAATGGCGAAAACATATTTGTTCCAAGCTTTCGTCTGGTCAACAACCAACTACTGATTACCCTGCCTGATGTGCTCACCAAACCCGGATTTTATACAGTAGTCACTCAGAATGACACACTGAAAACACTCGCATTAAACTATAATAAAAAAGAATCAGATATCAGTCCAATTGAAGAGACAGAACTACAGCTAATGCTGGCTGGATTTGATCACATTCAGGTACGAGAGCTCAATACAACAGACGCATTACTAAATGCGAATACAAACGGCTCACAATCCGGCGGCTTATGGAAATATGCCTTAATTTTGGCACTGATATTTCTTTTGACAGAATCCTTACTCTTGAGATTTCTCCGATGAAACTGCTCCTTTCCAACGCAAAAATTATGGACATCCACTCGCCTCATCATGGACAGCAGGTGGATCTCCTGCTAGATGGTGAATCAATTTCCCAAATTGGCACTGGCCTGGAGGCTAAAAAAGTGATAGACCTGCAAGGAATGATCGTTACCCCAGGGTTATTCGATCTCTTTGCGCATTTCAATGATCCCGGACATGAACACAAGGAAGATTTCCAGTCGGGGAAAAAAGCTGCTCAGTTTGGGGGATTTACTGATGTGTGCCTCATTCCAAATACTGAACCGGTCATTGAAAGTAAGAGTGATGTCAACTTTCTGAAGTCAAGATCTGGTGATGGAGTAGACATTCACGTGCTGGGTGCAGTAAGTGAAGGATGTAAGGGTGAAAATCTCACTGAAATCCTGGACCTGAATGAAGCCGGGGCAGTGGCCTTTACTGATGGCCTATCTCCTATCTGGAACACAGAATTATTGCTCAAAGCGCTGCAGTACATGCACAAGTTTGACGGTTTGATTATTAATCGCCCAAAAGATGTGCACCTATCGCAATTCACTCATATGCACGAAGGTGAAGTGAGCACCATGCTTGGCTTGAAAGGAGAGCCTTCTATTTCTGAGGAGATTGCCATCAAGCGAGACATTGAAATACTGAAGTATGCCGGAGGGAGTTTACATTTCTCTCATTTGAGTACAGCACGAGGAGTCAAGATCATTAAATCAGCAAAAAAGAAAGGACTATCTGTAACCTGCGATGTGGCTATTCATCAATTGATTTATTCAGATCAGGACTTGTCAGACTATGACACTCATTTGAAACTCGATCCACCATTGCGCTCAGAAAGAGACCGCAAAGCTTTGATCAAAGGCTTGAAAGATGGAACAATTGATGCCATAGTTTCCTCTCATCAGCCACAAGATCCGGAAAATAAAGACCTTGAGTTTGACCTGGCAGCTACGGGTATTTCGTCGTTACCAACAGTGATCAGCCAGCTGATAAGTATACAGGACGAGCTTCCTCTGGAAGTAGCTATTGACAAGCTGACTGCAGGACCAAGGAGAATATTAGGTTTGGGAAGCTGCACAATCGCTGAAGGAAGTGAGGCTCGACTAACAATGGTTGACCCTGCTACTTCCTGGACATTGGACAACAGTACCAATCCATCCAAATCTCACAATACACCACTTTTTGGTCAGAAACTTACAGGAAGATGCTTTGGCACCTACAATCACGGAGCTTTTCACAAGAACTATTGAAATGCTAAAATTATCCATTAAATACGCCATTTTTTGCGGGACCTTTCTCACGATCCTGTTTCATGTGACCTACTATTTTGGGTCCAATCCACTAACTGATCTGAGTCAACTGGTATTTGACCTTACATTTACCGGATTATTCATATTTTTCGCTGCGAAAGAATTCAAGGTTTATCAAAACGAGGGCTATCTGCATTTCTGGCAAGGGATGACTATTGGGTTCCTCGTGTATACTATTTCGGCTGTGATTTTTGTGATCTTACTCGGTGCCTATTTTTATTTTGATACTGAAGCTGTAATAAATTATAAGGATGCTGCGACTAAGTTTCTGGATGAACGTGCTGACATGTACATCAAAGAACTGGGAAAGGAAGCTTACACAATGCAACTTGAACAAATACAGGCAACTACAGCTGGTGAATTGATCATGAGCGCAGGATTCAAAAAATTACTCGCCGGTTTCTTTGTAACACCGGTGATATCCATAATTTTAAGGAAACAACCTAAATAAACTCGTCATGGAAGAAACACAAGATGTATCAAAAAAGAGTGTAGTCATTAAATATGGCACCATCAGTGGACTGGTAGGAATCATTCTATTCATTATTCAAGACTTTGCTGGAATAGCAGGCAACCAGGAGTACTCATGGTTAAGCACAATCATTTCGGTTCTAATTGTTGGAACATTCATATTTCTTGCTCAAAAGGAGTACATCAACGGTGGGGATGGATTTATGAGCTACGGTGAAGGTCTTGGAATAGGAACCCTCATGTCTTTGGTTTCAGGAATCATTTCAAGCATTTTCACTTTCATCTACATTTCCTATGTTAACCCAGCATTTCTCGACAATATCCGCGAACAGCAAGTGATTGCAATGGAAGAGCAGGGAATGTCGGACGCACAAATCGATCAGGCTATGAAAATGGCTGAGACCTTTACCAGTCCAATAGCAATGGCTATTTTTGGCATTCTTTGGGCGGTGTTCATCGGATTCGTCGTATCTCTTTTGGTATCCGCCTTTACAAAAAAATCAAGACCAGAATTCGAATAATCAGTGTCAGATAAGAACGTATCACTTTCTATAGTTGTCCCGGTATATAACGAGGAAGAGTCTCTTCCGGAGCTCTTCGACTGGATTGTACGGGTAGTAGATCAGGAAAAAATCATCACTGAAGTTATTTTCATTGATGATGGCAGCTCTGATACTTCCTGGGAAGTGATACATTCTTTGAATCAAAAAGACTCACGCGCCAGAGGCATCCGGTTTAACAGGAACTATGGTAAATCTGCCGCGCTCCAAACCGGCTTTGAAGCAGCCAATGGAGAAATAGTGATCACCATGGATGCTGACCTGCAAGACAGTCCGGAGGAAATCCCTGGCTTGGTCAAAATGATCAAAGAAGATGGCTACCAGATGGTGTCCGGCTGGAAAAAGAAACGCCATGATCCACTCGGAAAAACAATTCCTTCCAAGTTTTTCAATTCCGTAACCAGGATGGTTTCGGGTATCAAACTACATGACTTCAACTGTGGATTGAAAGCTTACCGACAAGATGTGGTGAAAAACATTGAAGTGTATGGCGAAATGCATCGCTACATTCCGCTTCTAGCCAAATGGAATGGTTTCAACAAGATTGGAGAAAAAGTAGTCCAGCATCGCGAAAGAAAATACGGAACCACCAAGTTTGGCCTGGAACGATTTGTTCATGGATTTCTTGACTTGTTATCAGTCACCTTTGTGAGCAAGTTCAAGAAAAACCCCATGCATTTTTTTGGCACATTGGGCACATTGTCATTCCTCTTTGGCTTGATTGTGACTGGTTTTGTGATTGGTGAGAAAATGTACAATATCTATCATCACATACAAGGAAGGGATGTTGTCGAGCAACCACTTTTCTTCCTTGCATTGGTCGCGTTGGTCATTGGCACACAGCTATTCCTCGCGGGCTTTATTGCTGAAATGATCATTCAGGTCAATCCAAAGAAAAACGACTATCTGATTCTGGAACGAACCGGTGATGCCTAAATACTCCATTGTCATCCCCGTTTATAACCGACCTGATGAACTTCAGGAATTACTGGAAACGCTGGTAGATCAAACCTTCAAGGACTTTGATGTGGTGGTGGTAGAAGATGGCTCCACCATCGGTGCTGAAGATGTGGTCAGGGCATTTCAAGAGCAATTAGACATTCATTATTATGTAAAGGAGAATGGAGGTCAGGGGTTTGCCAGAAATTATGGCTATGAACGAGCCAATGGTGATTACTTCATCGTATTTGATTCGGATTGCCTGATCCCTCCTCATTACCTGCAAGCTGTCGATGATTTCCTAAAAGAAAACCCAGCAGATGCTTATGGTGGTCCGGATGCTTCTCACCCATCTTTCACAGCCATCCAAAAAGCCATCAGCCAGACGATGACTTCCTTTTTCACAACAGGCGGCATTCGTGGTAACAAAACCCACGTAGGCACCTATCATCCCCGCAGCTTCAACATGGGCATCAGTCGCCAGGTATATGAAAAAACCAAGGGCTACATTATTCCTTTCATGGGTGAAGACATGGAGTTTAGCACCCGGATATTGAAAGAAGGATTCAAAACAGCACTCATTCCGGACGCCTTTGTGTATCACAAGCGCAGGACAGACCCCAGAAAGTTCTACAAACAGCTAAAATATTTTGGCCGTGCTCGCATCAACTTAAGTAGATTTCACAAAGGCCAGGTTGGCTTGATGCATTTGTTCCCTACAGTATTTGCATTCGGAATGATCGTTTCCGTTTTAATGCTTTCCGTGTTTAATGACTGGTTCAGATATGCTGGAATTGCGGCTTATTTCTGCTATTTCACCTTGGTATTTTTGGAATCTCTGGTCAAAAACAAATCACTGAAAGTGGCTCTCCTTACTCCGATGATGACCTTCCTGCAAATGACAGGCTATGGTTATGGCCTGATATATGAATGGGTTAGGAAACTCCGCGGTATCAACCCCAATACGAAGTATATAGAGTTATACTAAGATGTTGCGAGTTATCGGGTTACGAGTTTCCGCTCAACCATTCACCGTTTACCGGATCACTTTTCCACCCGGTAAATAATCTCATCAGCAGGCAAAGCATATCGTTTCACTTCTTCCTCAGGAAGCTCCATCACCATTTTTTCTTCGATTACTTTAAATCCAGCACTAGCCAATCGCTGACCATAATCTTTTCCAAACATTCGCACATGGTCATCCTGACCAAACTCGCGCTCGCGTTCTGCGGGAGAAGTGATGCTTTTGTCTTCATAAGTCACATCCGGAAGCGGATAAAAGAAAGGAACCTGCAAAATAGCCCAGCCTCCAGGCTTCAGCACTCTCAGCATTTCTTTCATTGCCAGGATATCATCCTCCACATGCTCCAACACATGATTACAAAAGACTACATCAAAAGTATTTTCTTCAAAGGGGATCTCATGAATGTCCATCTTCACCTTAGCCAACGGCGACTCAATATCCCCGGTGATGTATTCCAGATTAGGCAAACTTTCAAAACGATCCATGAAGCACAGTTCAGGTGCAATGTGGAGCATCTTAGCCTTTTTAGTGAAGAAATCAGTCTTTCGCTCCAGGTAGAGCCAGATCAAACGGTGCCTCTCCAACGACAAACATTTTGGGCAAAGTGCATTCTCACGAGATTGACGTCCATAAGGTAAAAACTTCCTGAATGTGCTGTGACACACCGTGCACTCCACGTTATTTCCACCATAAAAAAGCGCCAACACACGCAAACCATAATGGCTAAAAAGCTGAAGATATTTTCGGGGAACCTTTCTGAGCAGGAAACTAATAATTTGCTTCATGAGTTGACAATTCGTAATTGCAGGATAAAATTAGCTGGCAAAGATATTTAAGATAGTTATCTTTAGGTGAGTAACGGTGTAGAAGATAATATTCCACTTATGGGTTTGATCAGGATCTTGATCATTTTTTGTGTATGTATGGGAGGGTTTATGACTGCTCGATCGCAACCTCCTGTTCAGGGCAAGCCAAAACCACTGACGCTTACCAGCAAGGAAGATTTCCGCAAAGCCAAGCGAAATGCCCGTCCACCAAAAAGAAAAAACGTCAGTTATATCTACAAAACAGATACAAAAGGCGTTTACTTTGGGAATCCATGTGTGATGAAAGCAACACGTCGCATGGGTTTCGAATATGTACTGCAACCACCTGGAGTACCAGGCAGTCCTGATGAAGAGACTGCCCAGCTCAATAATATTTTAGTAAACTTAAAATTACTATTTACCAGGGGGCCGTTTTGGAAAATGATTCTTAAAAAACGGATAAAAGACTGTAGGACGCTCTCTGGTGATTTTGTAGGATAATGATGATACAAGAAGCACTACCAGTAGCCTTTTCCAGGACTACACTTACAGAACTAATGATTCCCAGCTATGCCAATTTCGGTGGTAAAATTCACGGTGGTATTCTACTCTCCCTGATGGACAAGGTGGCTTACGCTTGTGCCAGTAAACACGCTGGTAATTATTGCGTGACCGTCTCTGTAGACGAAGTGGAATTCCTCCAGCCGGTAGAAGTTGGAGATTTGGTTCATCTCAAAGCATCAGTCAACCATGTGGGAAACACCTCGCTTGTGGTAGGCATACAGGTGACAGCAGAAAATGTAAAGAATCACTCGGTTAAACATACCAACACCAGTTACTTCACCATGGTAGCTAAAGACGATGATGGGAGATTGATGAAAGTACCTCCTCTGGAACTGCAAACCATGGACGACCTTAGAAGATTCATAGAAGCCATCAAGCGCAAAAAACTGAAGTCTGAATGGAAGAACAAAATGCACATTGAAAAATCCAGCTATATCCCTGATGAAGAACTACATCTACTGGATGACCAGCGCTGCAAAATGGCATTGAGAGGTGAAAATGCCAGGTTTAATAATCTGGGCAATAAAGGTTGAAAGAGCAACTTTCGCAATTAAGTTAGCCCAAGCTAATCACTGGAATCCTGTCATTTTCTGAGCCAGAAAAAAACCTAAAAAACATAGAGCCAAACCTCCAACTACACTGAGTCCCACATAACCTCCGTAATACAAGTATCGGTAGGATTCCAGCATTTTCAATCCTTCGAGTGAAAAAGTGGAGTACGTTGTAAACCCACCGCAAAAACCAGTCAGAAGTACAAGCTGCAATGGTTCGTAGTTGGACTTCACCATCAGTCCAGCTAAAAGACCAATCAAAAAACTCCCAACCAAATTGACAAAAAGGGTTCCTAGAGGAAGCGGCCCTGGAAAAGATTTGAGCGCGTAGAGTGAGATTAAATACCTGAATGCACTACCAACAAAACCTCCCAACCCTACTAATAATACGTTCTTCATGAATTCAAAAATGTTTTTACATGGTTGACCAAATCTGGGAAAAACTCCTCAAACTCATCCTTGTAAGATGAGTAATCCGCCTTTAGAGCATCGGCTGCCTCTTCCATGTGTGAATCAAAAGTTGTTCTTCGTGACATACCTGTAAGCGCCCGTCGGATACCTTCTACAAACTGGTAATTATACAGCCAATTGTCACGTTTCATATACCCAAACATATAAAGTGCTTTCTCTGGTATATGTTTTTTATTTTTATCAACTACCCGATAAAACTCATGGGTATAATCAAGCAATGGAGTGGAGTGATAATTATTCCATAGACTTGATAAAAAATGATCATAAAAAACATCAGCTATGACCGGTGCATAATGATGGTATTTTGGTCGTAATCTTTCCTTGCTTTTAGTCACCACTTCATGTTCATCAGTATACTGATCTATGGTTCGGTGCAACAAAATACCACGCTGTATCCTCTCATCAAACTCCTCCCAAGCCTTTCCTTTTACAAAATCTCCAATGAAATTGCCGATCATAATGTGTTCGTCATCACCGGAAAGATATATATGTGCCAGAAAATTCATCAGTGCTTATAGTTACTTAGGACCAAAATTTTGTTCGTCATGGATTTTAACCTAAGTTTAAAAATTATTTTGTTACTACTCCCCAAACACACATAATTATCGCTGCTAGTTCAACAAATATGGCCCGCACTCATCTAAACCTACTGGTACAGCTTGCCAAAGTAGACGGGATCGTAGTGCAAGATGAGATCGACCTGATCAAACAAATAGGAGCAGCCAATGGCATGTCATCCACTGATATCAGCGCATGTTTTGAAGATCCTTCTTTGATAGAGGATCTGGATGTGCTCACTGATGATGACAAATATGAGTATATCTACAACATTGTACAGTTGATGAAAATAGACGGCAGACTGTACAAGGAAGAAATACGTTTTTGCGCCAGACTGGCCAGCAAACTCGGCTATGATGAGGATGTACTACTGGAACTTATGCTGAAAATCTACAGCGACCCGGATATCTCCGCCGATAAGGAAACCCTCAAATCTACCATACAGCAGTATTTGAAAAATTAACATGACGCATTCTGAGCATTTCCAAAACCTCTTGCTTTTACTCAAGAAAGAAAGAGAAGAGGACAGGAAGCAGTATGAAAATAAAATTCGAAACAGATCACTGGAAGATCGAAAAAAAGAAGGCGTCACCTGGTATCCGGTAATAGTAGAGAAATCTTTTCTTGGAACCGGAGAAAAATGGGCCCTTCAACTAGAACGAACCACCAACCTCAGCGACAGGCATTTCTTTCAGGCAGGTTCTTCAGTGAGCATTTTTTTGAATGATCCTAAAAATACCTTGAGCACTTCAGGTATCATTAGTCGTGTCAATGAAAAATATATGACGGTAGTGCTCAACCGGGATGATCCACCTGATTGGTTGGATGAAGGCAGGTTGGGTGTGGATTTACTGTTTGATGAAAGTACCTACGACGAAATGGAACGTGCAATGCGCCAACTTTCAGAGGTCCGTGAAGGCAGAATCAAGGAGTTGGTAAAAGTTTTTCTAGGTGAGCAGGGACCTTCCTTTGGTAAGAGCATTGACATTCGTCACCCCAACCTAAATGATCGACAAAACGAAGCGCTTAACCTGATCAGCAGAGCCAAAGATGTGGGATTGGTACATGGACCACCAGGTACGGGCAAGACCACTACTTTGGTAGAAGCAATCAAGGATACCGTCTCTAACGAAAAGCAGGTAATGGTAGCGGCAGCCAGCAATGCCGCTGTGGACTTACTGGCTGAGAAGCTTACTCAGCAAGGTATCAGAGTATTGAGAATCGGTCATCCTGCACGGGTCACCGAGGAAGTAGTTGCATCAACAATTGACGCTAGATTGGCTCAGCACAATGACGCTAAATTGCTGAAGGACCTTCGAAAAAAAGCCGAAGAGTACCGAAAGATGGGGCTTAAGTACAAGCGTAACTTTGGACGAAGTGAGCGCCAGCAGCGCAAACTGATGCTGGATGAGGCGAGAAACCTGAAGGATGATGCCAGAATGCTGGAAGATCATATGATCCATGATGAACTCAATAAAGCCCAGGTCATAGCATGTACGCTCATTGGAGCAAATAACTCATACATCCAAAACAGAACCTACAAAACACTTTTCATTGATGAAGCCAGCCAGGCATTGGAGCCGGCAAGCTGGATTCCTATAGTGAAAAGTCAGCGAGTGATTATGGCTGGTGATCACTGGCAACTGCCCCCTACTGTCAAATCACAGGAAGCAGCCAAAGAAGGTTTGTCTGAAACCTTGTTCGAAAGGGTTATTAAAAAGTGGAATGCGGATGTCATGCTCAACATTCAATACAGAATGCATGACGATATCATGAATTTTTCTAATGGTCACTTTTACAAAGACGAACTTCAAAGTGGTGAAATCATCAGTCAACGCAGACAATTATTTGATGAAGCAGTGTCATTTATTGATACTGCTGGATGTGGATTTGATGAAAAGCTGAATAAAGAAACACTCTCCACTTACAATGAAGAGGAAGGTCAGTTTGTATGGAGCCAACTGGAGCGAATTCTACAATCAATTCCTGAAGAAGATGCTCACAGATTACAAATTGGGGTCATTGCACCATACAAGGCTCAGGTGGAATTACTGCGATCTCGGTTGGAGAATTTTAACTTCTCTGATGAAGTCAAACAAAACATTACCATCAATTCTGTAGATGCTTTCCAGGGACAAGAAAGAGATATTATGTTGATTTCTCTTACTCGCAGCAACCCCAATGGAGAAATTGGCTTTCTGGCAGATGTAAGAAGAATGAATGTCGCTATGACCAGAGCCAGGCACCTTTTGACGATGGTGGGTGACTCTGCAACTTTGAGTTCGAATGCTTTTTTTGATAAACTGATCCAAAACATGCAAGAACGTGGATACTACCACAGTGCATTTGAATATTTGTATTAAATGAAAAAAAGCCCCTTTCCACCGAAGTAGAAAAGGGCCTTCCCATCAATTAAACTATCTAAAATATTTTAGTTTATTGTTTAATGAATTTAGACTGAAATTTTCCTCTCTCAGTTTGAATTTCAAACAGATAGAGTCCTGGCTTAAGATCTGAAACATTCAGTGATCTCTTATCAGTTGCAATGCTTCGAATCTCTTTACCGCCAAGATCTAGTATTCTTACATTTGACATTTCCTGGAACTCTCCTAAGTTAATATTCAGCACATCCTTAGTAGGATTAGGATAAATATCAAATGAAGGAGTAGAGATGCCTTCTCCCAGGCTTAAGCCAGAAGCATCATCGTTAGAAGCTCCGAATCCTGCTATTGCAGTGGCAGAAATATTTATTGTGTAATCTTCCACTTCACCATAGGTAAAGCTTCCACAACTAGATGGTGCTGATCCATATTTCATGGATACCCTCATTCTTGTTGATCCCAGACTGGCACCACTAGGAACTGCTACTGTTGCAGAATAAGTTGAAGCATTAGAAGTTGTTCCTGAAACTACCTGTTCTCCTGAATCTGCAAAGTCACCATCCTGATTGAAGTCTATCCAAACTTTCCAGTTTTCTGTATATGATGACCCACTAAACCCAGCACTGAAATTGATGGTATTGCTGGACCCCTGTACCAATGTGGTTGACAGAGATGTAAAATCAGCATACCCGCCATTAGAACCTGTGGTCTTATTGATAGAACCGATCTTGACCAGGTCTATATATTCGTAATTGGTATTAGTTCCTCCTGTAGTACAATAGCTTACAGATTGTGCCAATGTAGTAACACTCAATGCAGAACTCTGAGCTGAAGTATTACCAGCAGCATCCTTCGCTCTTACCTTGAAACTATATGTTGTATTGGCAGATAGGCCACTCACGCTGGTGCTAGTCCCTGTTACAGATTTGATCAGGGTAGTTCCCTGGTACACATCATAGCCTGTTACACCCACGTTATCAGACGATGCACTCCATGAAAGGGTAAGTGATGTCTGAGTAACGTTGGATGATGATAGTCCGGTTGGAACCGATGGCGCCTGAGTATCAGGTGTAAGCGTTGTAACATTCACTGTGTTGCTAGCCGTGGATTCGTTTCCTGCAGCATCTACAGCGGTTACATGGAAAGAGTAGCTCGTACCTGAAGTCAAACCTGTCACAGTTGTGGAAGTACCTGTTACAGTAGAAATGTTGGTTGATCCTCTATAAATTTTATATCCAGTCACTCCTACATTATCGGTAGATGCAGACCATGATAAGTCAACAGAAGTTTGACCAATATTAGCTGATGCTAAACTACTTGGGCTGGTTGGGGCCTGAGTATCTGGTCCGGAAGAAACGCAGAAGTTGGTAGATTCTGATGAACCAAAGCTACCACCAGTAACAATGGTAGTAGATCCACTGGATAGAGTATAAGTTCCGGATCCATAAGAACAGCAGATACCATCACCGTAAGCATCATTAATAGTGAATGTATAATCACCATCAGAAAGTGTAATAGGCACAGTCAATGTGGAACCATCAGCTTGTGAACCATAAGTTCCTCCTGATGCTACAGTAGTACCACCACTATTTTTCACTGTCCAGCTGGTTTCTTCTGGATAGTTATCAAATGTAATCACAAGGCTTAAAGGTGAAGCTACACAACCAATTGGCTCCTGGTAAGCAGCACCTACACCTACAGCATACCATGCATTGGTAACAGCAATTTCTTCAGCTGAACCTGCTCCATAAAGATCTTTTGCAGATTGAATCGCATAAGTTCTCCAGTCAGAATAAGTTGAAGTTGAAGTCAGGTACTGAGACTCTGTTCTCCAGTTGATAGCAGCAGCTTTATCAATACCAATTCCAGTCACATTGTAGCTATTTCCTTTATCATTGGTTCCAGACTTACCAGCAACCAAAATGTAGAAATAGTGATTACCAACACCACTGTTTGTGTGAACACCACACTGGTCGTTGTTATTAGATGGGCTACAGCTTGTTACACTCACCCAGTTAGTTCCCTGGTAAGTATCAGGCTGACCGTAGGTTTTTGGACTTGACATTGAACGGAAAGTTGTTCCAATCTCAGAACCAAGATTCCACAGGTCTTTGTTAAGACCATAGTTTACGTTCACGAAGTTCTCAACACAAGTTCCCCAGATATCACTGAATGATTCATTCATTGCACCTGATTCCTTCTGATATACAAGACCCGCAGTATGCTCCATGTAAGCATGGCCGATTTCATGACCTGTAATATCTACAGTAGTCAATGGGTTATAGCTTGATCCTTTTCCATAAACCATTACACTTCCATTCCAGAAGGCATTGTCATTAGAACCATAGCCATAAACACTTGTCAGACTGATGTTTACATGACCGTTGATAGTAGCTCCAGAGCCATCGTAGCTGCTTCTTCCGAAATTATCATAGAAGAAATCATAAGTAGCCCCAGCTGCAAAATGAGCATCCAGTCCAGCATCATCTTTACTTGAATTATGATACTCAGCTGCGGTCCAGTTGTTATCATTATCAGTGTACTCAGAAGAACCGATAGGAACACCAGTTGTGTTGTTGGCACTGGTAGCAGTAGTACCATCCCAGGTCACTACTCCCCCACCTCTGGTATAGTCCCTAAGTCTGTATGAACCACTGTAGCTATCAGTATGAATCGATTGAGTTCCACTATATCTGGTAGCTGCGGATCCCACGGCATCAGCAAAGTGAATTTTGCTATACTTTACGAGTACTTCGCCTGTGTTAGCATCTACAAACACATCATACTTCTGAAAAGGCCTGGTAGCAGTCACCTCTAATTTGTATGCCAAACGAGCCTCAGTCCCAGTCGTTTTCGCATCCAAAATCAGAAGCTTACCTTTTGGTCGATCATTAGGATTTACATCCCATGAAAACTCTTTTGCCTCTATGCTTTTTGCAGCTTTGGTAAGTGCTTCATTGGAGGTGATCCCAACACCCAAATCTACACCTTCCACTTTTGCGTAATTTCCTGTCATATGAGAAACCTGACCGTTTTTCATATGCACAGTGTACTTCGAACCAAACACTTCCAGTCCTTTGTAGTAGATCTGGTACTTGTTGTGAGTGAATCCAAGTTTGTCTTTTGAAGTTTCTCTTAGAGACAAATCTTCAGAGTTAGTCAATTGAAGTTTTGCTTTGATCAATTGCTTTGGATCCTGATTTTGTTCGAATGATTCAACCGAAACCAGTTTTGGAGCATTAAACTCCTGCGCCGGCTTCCGCTCAGATTGAGCATAGGAAAGCAATGTGGCCCCGGCAAGGGTCATTGCAAGTAATTGTTTTTTCATAACGTAATTGAATTAGGTATATAGTTTAATTGATGTACATACAAATACTTAGTCCAAAAAATGTGGACATCATTAAACAGATACTTGTCTTACGCTGGGTGTTGGCTGGTTATTACTAAAGGCGGGAAATTCAAAGATAATAAAGTTTCACACTCATAAACAGTTATTGTGAATAATTCTGCATTAAACGAAATTAGTAAAATATTATTTGACAAAACGCTAGTTTTTAGCCACTTCAATAAATTTTTATTTTGCCAAAAATCGCTTTAACAAAGCAGTTGTGAAAAACAAAAGGGTCCTTTTGCAAGATTATGCAAAAGGACCCTCCATCAATTAAACTACAGTAGGATTAATCGCTTATTTTTTGATGAATTTGGATTGGAATTTACCTTTCTCGGTTTCCATTTCAAAGAAATAAAGACCAGGCTTCAAAGCTGACACATCCAATGTCCTGTTTGACATATTTGAAGAATGCATCATTTCTCTCCCTCCCAAATCTATCACTCTTACAGATGATACGTCCTTGAACTCTCCCGTTGAGAAATTCAACACATCATTTGCAGGGTTAGGATAAAGGTTAAATAATGCTCCTGTGATTTCTTTACCAAGTTGCTGACCTGGTGCTAAATCATTAGAAGCAGTTTTTGCAGATCCAGCCGAAACAATATTCACTGTGTAATCTTCCACCTCGCCATAGGTGAAGCTTCCACAACTAGAAGGAACTGATCCATATTCCATTGATACTCTCATTCTTGTAGATCCAAGACTTGCCCCACTAGGCACAGACACTGTAGCTGAATAAGAGGAGGCATTAGAAGTAGAACCAGAAACCACTTGTTCTCCAGAGTCTGCAAAGTCACCATCTTGATTAAAGTCAATCCAAACTCTCCATCTTTCGGTGTAGGATGAACTACTAAATCCTGCGCTAAAGTTAATGGTGTAGCTTGAGCCCTGAGCCAAAGCAGTTGATATTGAAGTGAAATCTGCATAACCTCCATTTGTACCTGTTACATTGTTAATTGATCCGATCTGCACCAGGTCAATCCACTCGTAGTTTGTGTTATTACCACCTGTGGTACAATAAGTAACTGCTTGTGCCAATGTAGTAACACTCAATCCAGAACTTTGTGCAGATGTATTACCTGCGGCATCTTTTGCTCTCACTTTAAAACTGTAAGTTGTATTCGCAGAAAGTCCGCTAATACTTGTACTAGTACCGGTCACTGATTTGATCAGGCTAGCTCCTTGATATACATCATAGCCTGTTACACCCACGTTATCAGACGATGCACTCCAAGAAAGAGTAAGTGATGTCTGAGTAACGTTGGATGATGATAGTCCAGTTGGAACCGATGGCGCCTGAGTATCCGGTGTAAGCGTTGTAACATTCACTGTATTGCTTGATGCTGACTCATTTGCTGCAGCATCAACAGCTGTTACATGGAAAGAGTAACTAGTACCTGAGCTCAATCCTGTTACTGTAGTTGAAGTACCTGTTACAGTTGATATATTAGCTGAACCTCTATATACTTTGTATCCTGTTACTCCTACATTATCAGTGGATCCACTCCAGGAAAGTGCAACACTGCTGGTAGTAACTGAAGAAGATGAAAGACTTGAAGGAGCACTTGGTGCCTGAGTATCAGGAGCTCCTGCTCCTACACAGTAACTTGTGCTTTCTGAGCTGGTGAAATTTCCACCAGAAACAATTACAGCTCCATTGTCATCAGTCAAAGAATATGAGCCATTTCCGTAAGAACAACAGATACCATCTCCATATGCGTCATTGATAGTGAAGGTATAGCTACCAGTTCCATAGTTAAATGACTGAGTGATCGTCTGGCCTTTTGTTTTATACCCACTTCCGGAAGCCACAGTAGATCCATCTTTTACCAATGTCCAGCTAGTTTCAGATGGGTAATTATCCATAGTAATCGACAAGGTTACAGGACCTACATTACAATTGCTTCCTGTTGTGGTCACCTGATAACCAGAAGAGTAAGCTCCACTTGTTCCATCAGAACAAACAGATCTTACTTTTACAGTGTAAGTAGTACCAGCTGTTAGGCCTGTAAATGTTTTGTTTGTGCTTGAAGTATTGGACACAGTTCCATCCAGGCTCACATCATAACTTGAAGCTCCGCTAACACTGTTCCAGCTTACAGTAAATTGATTGTCACCAATCGCAGAAGAAGATAAACTTCCAGGTGCAGCTAACGAACACCCTCCTGAAGAAGAACCAAGATTTTCTCTAGCTCCACCAGCTTCAAACAAAGCATCCATTCTTGCTTTCTGACCTGCTGTAAACATGTACATACAAGCATCATCAACATAATCCATGTAGTTCATGAACATGTCACTTGTGAATCCTCCGTTGTTGTTACATGATTTAGAAGGGTAAGATGGGCAGCCGTAGTTTGCAGCTCCAGCAATTGGTGTATCAGATACGTAATCATCTGCACTACAATTACCATCACCCCAGATATGTCTCAAGTTCAAATAATGTCCTACTTCATGTGTCGCAGTTCGTCCTTTATCAAATGGAGAACTCAGATAGAAAGTTTCACCAGCTGGCTGCAAGTCACTACTTCCAAAATAATTTGGACTAATTACTACCCCATCTGTTGCTGCTGCTCCTCCAGGAAACTGCGCATACCCGAGGATTCCACCACCTATATTACAAACCCAAATGTTAAGGTATGAATCCGGGCTTACTACATCAACTCCACCTTGGGAACTACTTTTCATAGCATCGTTGGTACCCCAAGAAGTTTTGCTGCTTTGCTTTCTGGTGATTTGAGCTAAAGTAAACTCAATCTGAATATCCGCAGCAGAAGAAGCAAACTCTGAAGGAGCTAAACTTACATCAGCGTTTAGTTTTCTGTAATCCTCGGTAAGCACATCAATCTGAGATTGAATCTGTGCATCTGAAATATTTTCTTGAGCAGTATTATAGATTACATGAACAATAACAGGAATGGTTAAGATTCCTGTACGCTTATTTGCATTTCCACCTCTTGCAATAAAACTCTGTGTATGTTGCTCGATTCGAGCACGAAGTTCTTTGGTCTTTGGATTGGCATTCTGCCTAACCAACACTTCATTGGAGGCACAAGCACGTTTGTTTTGTGCCATTGTTGTAACCGCCATAAAAATAGCGACAACAATTAGTAATTGTTTTCTCATAACGTAATTGAATTAGGTTTATAGTTTAATTGATGTACATACAAACACTTAGTCCAAAAAAAATCTGGACATCAATAAACAGAAACCTTGTCGAAATGCTGGATAGTTGCTGGTTAGCTATTGGCTGGAATCACAAATCTATAGAAATATTCACCATGCAAAATAATTCATACACATAATTCTGCATTATAAATATTTCACCAACTATTGTTTCGTATACAAGAGATTATATTCAATTAGCACAATTAATTGTTTTGCAAAATCTTTGATGTGCAAAATCACTAAAACTAAAATCAAGCATGATTTAAGTGTTATGAAATTAAATTTTCATTAAGAATATAAAAACACTATTAAAACACAAGCCTTTAACCTCAAATTCAGGAATGTATTATAATCCAAGGTAAACCCTGGCCCTAAGTTTCCTATGCAGAGCTATGCGAAAATTCACTGAAGGCAGTCAGGTTAAAAACCACCACTTTCTCGTCCGATGAGTGAAGAGAGTTGAAAGAATCTTTTAAATAGAAAATATCTCCTCTCTGCCATTAGCAGAGTAATAGGATGTTTGCTTAACAAAAATTATGCAAACTCAGCATCCTCATGCCTAGAATTGCTCTTAATCTTCAGACACTTTTAGTACCATTTTACCTTGCTTCTCACCTGTAAACAATTTGCAAAAAGCCTCATAAAAGTGATCTATCCCATTAAGCACTTCCTCTCTATGTTTGAGTCTTCCTTCTTCAATCCATTTAGCCATTTGCTGAGCTGCCTCACCATACCTATCTGCAAAGTCAAACACTATCATACCTTGCATTGTCGCCCTGTTAACTAACAATGACATATAATTTGCTGGTCCTTTCGGCTGAGTGACATTATATTGTGAAATCGCACCGCAAATCACAACTCTTGCATGCATACGAATTTGTGTCAGCACTGCATCCAGTATCTCTCCACCCACATTATCAAAATATATATCCACCCCATCAGGGCAAGCCTCTTTTAATGCTTTACGAACATTTTCATTCTTATAATCTATTGCAGCATCAAATCCCAGATCATTAATGAGATAGCTACATTTATCCGGGCCACCAGCTATACCCACCACCTTACATCCTTTAATTTTAGCAATTTGGCCTACCGTACTTCCTACTGCTCCAGCAGCTCCCGAAACTACCACAACATCCCCCTCTTTCAATTTACCTACTTCTAACAATCCAAAATATGCAGTCATTCCTGGCATACCTAACGTTCCGATATAAGTAGGTAAAGGGGCTTTTGATGGATCAACCGGATAATAACCTTTTCCATCCGTAACCGTGTATTGCTGAACACCTCCCATTCCTACCAGGACATCTCCTTCCTTGTACTTAGAATGGTTATTAGATTGAATAACTTTTCCTACTGTTCCAGCACGCATTACAGCATTCAATTCAATCGGTGGCACATATGATTTGGTATCATTCATCCAACCCCGCATAGCAGGATCAAGTGAGATATATTCTTGTTTGATCAGGATTTCACCCTTTTCCAATTCAGGAATTTCATATTCTTTGAGTTCCCATGTATCCGGAGTTGGCATACCAACAGGTCTCTTAACTAATATTTGTTGCTTATTTACAATTCCTATCATATCTATTTGTATTCTCTACATACTAAGTAGCTAGAGTCTAAATTGTTTGACAATTACGAAAAATGATAAAATTCAATTCAGTATGCTCTTAGCTTTATGAAGGCATACAACAACTAAGAAGTAGCCATAATCTAGGATCAACCAATAAAATTGTGGGGAGGTTGCATTAAGCATAGATTTTAGGGGTCAAGCTATTCCCCTTCTTTGAGGGACTAAAACAAAAAAGGGATGCTGAATTAACAACATCCCTTAGTAATAAACTGGCAACGACTTACTCTCCCACATGTTACTGCAGTACCATCAGCGCTGATGGGCTTAACTTCTCTGTTCGGAATGGTA
>Ga0070729_10000756_pt1 | contig 60882 bp, 62 predicted proteins | sample tdDd472_FD_66725 | JGI IMG/M metagenome (GOLD analysis project Ga0070729, IMG submission 66725) | Marine sediment microbial communities from the Atlantic coast under amendment with organic carbon and nitrate - tdDd47.2 | ecosystem: Environmental > Aquatic > Marine > Coastal > Sediment | place... | reverse complement strand
AGTAGGAGGACAGGCCACCAAACCCAGGGCCCTGACTTGAATGAACCCGCCGATCAGGTCACGTCCTGACAGCGGGGGATTTTCATGGCGGGATCGTAGGGCGACATCGGAATCACGGTGGCATCGAACATCTTGCCGCATAGATCGACCTGCAGGCTGTCACCGTCGTTGGCGCAGTCCGGTTGCACAAATCCGTAGGCCAGGTTCAGCCCGGTCCGATGCCCCCAAGCCCCCGAGGTGACGGACCCGACGACGCGCCCCTCCGCCATGACCGACGCGCCGCCGTGCGCTGGCGCCGTTTCGGTTTCGACGTGCAGGGTGACAAGGTGCTTTCGCGGCCCGTGCTGGACGCGGTTGAGCAAGGCGTCCTTGCCAATGAACTCCGGCTTTTCGAGACGCACGAAACGATCGAGGCTGGTCTCGAAGGGGTCGAACTCGGTGAGGATGTCCGCCTTCCAGTGAAGAAAGCCTTTCTCCATTCGCATCGACTCGATGGCGCGGGCCCCGAACAGCTCGAGATCCAGGGCTTTTCCGGCGTCGCGCAGGGCGAGATAGGCCGCGTAGAGGGACGGGTTCGGAACATGGATTTCATAGGCCAGTTCACCGGAAAAGCTGACGGCCATGACCGTCGCGGGGGCGATCCCCACAAAGCATTCGCGCACGCTCAGCCAGGGGAATGCCCTGTTTGACCAATCGCCCCGGGCACAGGACGACAACAGGGCACGGGCGTTCGGACCGGCGAGAACAAGGATGGTCTGATCGTTGGTCAAACTTTGGATCTGCACGTCCTCGCCGGCGCGCAAATGTGCGCGGAGCCAGTCCATGTCGTGCCGCTCCGACGCGGCGGCTGAGCCGTACCAGACCCGCGCAGGGCCCCGATCACCTGCGGGCAGGTTGGCGATGGTCGCTTCGCTTTTCAGCATCCCGTGATGATTGAGCATATATCCCAGTCCGACGCGTCCGTCGCGCCTGGTGACAGGACCGCAGAACAACCGCTCGAGAAAGGCATGGCGGTCGGCCCCGGTGATCTCGATCCGCGTGAATCCGTTCACCTCGGTCAGACCGACATTGGCCTGCACGTTGGCAACCTCGGCGGCGACAAGATCGAAGGTTTCGTCGAAACCGAAACCCGGCGTCGGTTGAAACCCGGGATGAGGTTTGACGTAGTCGATCCGCTCCCAGCCGTTCACCACGGCAAAGGCGGCGCGTTCTGCAGAGAGGATGGGGGTCAGTGGCGTTGTCTTGGCGGGGCGCCCAGCCGGTCGGTGCTCATGCGGGAAATGGAAGCGGAATTCATTCTGATAGTCCTCGATGGCCTTCAGGGCCGTCAGTTCTACATTGGCGTGTTCTGCGAAGCGGCGTGGATCGAGGCACCATGTATCGTAGCAGGCTTCGCCGTGCACGATCTGCTGCGCCAGAATCCAGCCATGCCCACCGCCTTCGCCCAGACCGGCGCGCAGCCCGATGATGCAAAAGGCGTTGCGCTTGCCGGGGATCGGCCCGACGAGCGGTGCGCCATCGATCGTGTAGGTGATCGGGCCGTTGACCACGCGCTTGATCCCGACCTCGGTCAGGACGGGCATCCGGGCAAAGGCCCCTTCCAGCACATCCATCACGCGGTCCAGATCATCCGGGCACAGGTCGTTGGAAAAGTTCGGGTCCACCCCGTCCATTCCCCAGGTCTTGCAGGCCTGTTCGTAGAACCCGATCAGAAGCCCGCCTTTTTCCTGGCGGCAATAATAGTCGCTGATCGGACAACGCAACAGCGGCATGCGATGGCCGGCTTCGGCGATCGCCGGAATGTCCTCGGTCACGAAATACTGGTGCTCCATCGAGGTGACCGGGTGGTGAACCCCCATCATCGCACCCACCTCGTTCACCCGGTAGCCACAGGCGTTGACGACGATGTCCGCGTCGATGGAGCCTTGCGTCGTTGTCACCGTCCAGGTGTCGTCCGTGTGCTGGCGCAACCCGGTGACGGCGGTATTGCGATAGACCTCGGCCCCAGCCCTGCGGGCGTGAAAGGCAAGCGCCTGGCAAAGCTGCGCCGGGTCGATATCGCCATCCTCTCCATCCCAGAGGCCGCCAAGCAGGTTATCTGTCGAGATCAGCGGATGCCGCCGGGCGCATTCCTCGGCGTCAATCACCTCGAACTCCACCCCCATGCCGCGCGCCATCGAGGCGAAATGACGGTAGCCCTGCATTTGCGCCCGGGTGTTGGCCAGACGGATACCGCCGTCGCCGTGGTGATAGCCGACCGGATAGGCGGGGTCATCGCGCAACGCCTTGTACAGAGCGATGGAATGGGACTTCAGCCCCACCATCGTCTGGTTCATCCCGAAATTCGTGACCTGGGCGGCGGAATGCCAAGTGGTGCCCGAGGTCAGCTCGTCCCGCTCGATCAGGACGACATCGCTCCAGCCCTCTTGCGTCAGGTGATACAGCGTCGAACACCCGGCAATACCGCCGCCGATGACAGCGACCCTGGTACGTGATTTCACAGTCCCGTCTCCTCAGTGGAATGGCAGGTCGCACAGCGTGCCGATGACTTGGCCTGTCTCAGCCATCATAACACCCTTTTGCCATGCGGGCAGTCCGCGATCAGTCATCAAGCGTTGCCTTATGCAGCGCGGCGTTTTTCAGGATGTCGGACGGGGTGCGGCGGCCCTGACCGTCCAGCCCGGCGAGGGGCGCATCTTGCCGGTGTTTCGGATACCCGGCAACCGGCCGGTCAACCATTCGGCCCTCCGCAGTGACCATTTGCCACTCGCGTGTCGTTCGGGGTCAGTCGGGACACCGCCGCTCTCCCCTTTGGGGTTGGAAAAGCCGGTAGCCGGCCCCGGATTTCGACTTGGGATTCGCAGCAAGACCCCTTACCGTCTCGGGCACTGGACAGGGGCGAGGGGAAATGAGCCGGTTCCACGAAACCATGCCGCGCGTTGCGTGCAAACAGAGGATCCCGGTCGGCGTCGCGATCGGACTGTCATTTCTCATGGCCCCTGCCGCGCAATCCGATCAACCGGCGATGCCCCTCGGCGCGAGCCCGATGCCCGCGCATGTTGAGCTCCGGTTCTGCTATTATGCCGGGCTTGCCTATTCACAGGGCGCGACCATCTCGGTCGAGACCCCTATTCGCCGCGAGGTTGTGACAGACAGGGCCCGCAAGGTTTTGCGCTGCGTTTCCGAGAGCGCATCGGGAGGCCGCCATCACTGGCAAGAGGTGAATCCGGACGCCGGAGACCCGTTCCGCGATTGAGCGATCCACGCTTCGAAATCGGGTCAACCCCGCAAGAAAGGCCACCTTGCAACCTCCGGCGGGTAGCATATGCCGTGACTCAACCCAAACCGGGACAAATTTGCGCCACATTTGTGGGACTAAATGGGATTCAGCAAAGCGGTGGGCGTGACCGGCTTCACCTCCAGGTACGCGCCAACCGCTAACGACACAAACGCGCAGAAGCGCTTCAAGGCGATGTGACTGCCAGGAAGAATACTGGTGGAACCACTGGAGAACGACATGAGAATCCTTGCCGTCGATGACGACGAACTGATCCGGGAACTGCTTCTGGCGACGCTCGAGGCGCACGGCTATTCAGAGATCACCTTGGCCGAAAGCGGTGAGGACGCCCTGCGCAAGATCGCAGCGGCCGGCACCCCGTTTGACTCCTTTATGTTCGACATCCAGATGCCGGGCATGGACGGGATCGAACTGACCCGCCAAGTCCGCGACATGGCCATCTACCGCGACGCGCCGGTGGTGATGATCACCGCGATGAACCAAAAGGAATATATCGATCGCGCCTTCCTGGCCGGTGCGACCGATTATGTGACCAAGCCGTTCGACACCACCGAACTGGTCACCCGCGTCCGCCTGGCCGACAAGTTGCAGTCGGAGTCCCGGCGGGCTGCGGCCGCGGTAAAGCATTCGGTCCCGTCCCAAAGCTCCAAGCCGGCTTTCGGCGAGCCGATCGTGATCGAGGAAATCAAGGGCTACGTCTCGAACGGGGTTCTTCAGAATTACGTCATGATCATGAAGGAACAGATGCAAAAGGCGATCGGCGCGTTCGCCATCCGGGTTCCCGAACTGGAGCGCGTCCACGGTGCGTCGTCGGCCGAGGAGTTCGCCTATGTCGTGACGGACGTGGCAGAGGTGATTTCGGACGCACTGGTGGGAACGCAGGCTTTCGTGTCTTATATCGGCACCGGAGTGTTCCTTTGTGTCGGACCCAGGCGGTTGCTGCCGGAACCCCAGGCAGCGCAGGATCACCTGATCACCATGCTCAACGACCCCGAACTGGTTTACTGCGAAGAGGTCTCGACCAGCTTTACCGCACAGGTCGGAGATGCGGCCTCGCCGAAATTGCTGGAGCGGCGCGAAGATCTGCGGTTCCTTGATCGGGCAGTTGACAACCTAAGCGCCGCACCGAAGCGCAACCCCCTGAGCCAGACACACCGGGTCGCCGGTCGCGTGATTTCTCACGCTGCTTGACGGCGCACGCGGAAAACAGCGTCCCTGCAGGGAAAAGGGGAGGGGCTGTCCCATCCAGGGCGATCTGTGCCGAATTGGGACGTCTGCGTTGCTAATGCGCATCAGTTGTTACCGTTTCGGGGGCAACTGATGCGATTTTTAAACATTCCTTAATTCCGCGGGGTCTATTGCCTCATTGCTGCCGGTTTTCACAGGTATTGTGCTAATCGATGAAACAATAGGCGACGACAGAGCGCCGATGACAAAAAGCAGGCAGAGCGGGTTGGTAAAGGCAAATGGTACAGGGGTTGAACGCCGAAAGTGCGGCACAGCTTAATGCAGGCCTCGCACGGGTACGTGAGCGGTTCGTCTCGTCTCTTTCGGACCGGGTCGATGATTTCTATGATTTGCTCGGGGATCTGCAGGAAGAGCAAGACTGGCTGGATGCCTGCGCAGACCTTCGAGCCCGCGCGCATAAACTGCACGGGATTTGCGGAAGTGTCGGGTTCCCCGAGATTGGCGAGAAAGCCGCAAGCCTCGAAGCGAAAATCGATTCGCTCGGTTCGGAGTTGCAGCGCGAAGACATCGACGACGTAAGATGTTTTCTGAATAGTCTCCTGGACGAAATGGAGCAAAACCTCGATGCTGCGTAAGGCAGCCAAGATGTTCTGCAATGCCTTGTCTGGGCGGTTAATGTCCAGCGGCCTGAAAATTCTAGTTTTTTTTACGTTGGTGGTGACTGGCGGGTTCGTTTTCACCGCCGCGCGGGCGCAGACCGAGGACGCCGACGGCGAAATCGTTTCCCTTCGAATTGGCGTCCTGTCGATCGAGGGGGCCACCCGGAGCCTCGAGGCCTGGACTCCGACAGCAGACCTTCTGAACGAGGCGGCGAAGGCCCAAGGCATGCCCTATCGGTTCAGCATTGCGCCGCATAGCGTGACCTCTCTGATACAAGCGATCGAAGAAAAACAGATCGCGCTGGCGCTGACCGATCCGGCCTCATTCGTGGCCGCCGAGGTCGAGAGCGAGGCGCGCGCGCTGCTTTCAGCAGCACAAATGTGGCAAGACCGGACTTACGATCAGACCGGCGCTCTGATCTTTGCCCGGTCTGACAGCGCAATCCGTGATATTCGCCAACTGGACGGCCGCAAGGTGATGGCGGTTGACCGGGGCGACTTCAGCGGCTGGTGGCTGGCTGCGCAGGAGTTCCGAAAACGCCGAATGGAACCGCACGAGGTTCTGTCCGAGCTCGTGTTTTCCGGCGGCAATCAGCGCGAGGTCGTCTATGCGGTCCAGTCGGGGCTGGTCGATGCCGGCGTGGTGCGGGCGGGGTTGCTGGAAGAACTCGCTGAAGAAGGCGTGGTCGATCTGAAGATGTTCGCGCCAGTCTCTGCCGCCCCGCAGGAGGGTTATCCATTCTGGGTGTCTACACCGCTCTATCCCGACTGGGTTCTGTCAGCCCTTCCGGATGTGCCCGAGCCGGTGTTGGCGATGGTGATCAATACCCTGCTGGGGGTCGCGGTGGACAGCCCGCAATCGAAGGCGGCCGGTGGTGCGCTATGGCAAGCGCCGCAGAACTACCAATCGGTACATGATCTGCTGATCTCGCTTCGGGTCCGGCCCTATGAAAACTATATCCTACAGGCGGCGAACCGGATCTTCCGAGCCTATCGCGTTTCGATCTTTGGCGCGATCGCTCTGATTCTTCTGTCGCTCGCATTCCTCGCCTACGAACTTCGCCGGAACATCCAGATCGCCGAAGATCGGCGCAATGTGCTGGAATCCGAGGTACGTTCGAAGGTCTTCTATCGCAAGGCCATCGAGGAGCACACGGTATTCTGCATGCTGACGCGGGATGGGCGCATATCCCACGTCAACTCACGGTTTTGCAGTGTTGCCGATCGCAGGCGGCAGGACGTGCTGAACAAGCCGCTTGCCATCCTTCTGAACGAAGGGGACGCGGACGGGCAGCTTGAGGAGATCGTGAACTCCATGCAGATGGGCGCGCCGTGGAACGGGACTTTGCAGATAAAAAGAGAAGACGGCGGTATCGCCTGGATTCAGTGCAGCTGCATCCCGGTCACCGGCGTCAACGACAAGCTGAGCGAAATCGCAGTAGTGGCCACCGACATGACCCAGACCCGAAAAGGAATTTCCGACGAACGCTTCAACGACTCGCTGGAACTGATCGACGATCAGGTGGTGGTCATGCGGCCGGAAACCCTCGAAATGCTGTATTGCAACAAGGCGGCCGCGCAGCGCCTCGTCAAGGATCGCATGGGCGGGGACTGGAAAGACAAGCGCGTCCGGAATTTCATCACCGACTCGGATCTGAATGCTCTGGAAATGCGGCGCGATCTTCTGATCGAAGGACAGCAACGTCGCATCACCTGGGAGGTGACGACCAAGGTGGGCACCCCCTTTGAAATCAGTCTGGAATACGTTCAGCCCGAACACGAAGAGCCGCGCCTGATCGCGATTTACCGCGATATCACCGAACGCAAGCAAGCGGAAAAGGCAAAGAACGAGTTCATATCGACTGTCAGTCACGAACTGCGCACGCCCTTGACCTCGATGAAGGGGGCGCTGGGTTTGGCCTTGTCGGGGTCAGTCGGCGAGATGTCCGAACCGGTTCACAAAATGGTTTCCATGGCCAGCACGAACTGCGACCGGCTTGTCGTTCTGATCAACGACATCCTCGACCTGGAGAAGATCGAGGCCGGTAAGATGGACTTCAATATGGAGGAACTCGACCTTGCCGCGCTGATCGATGCGGCGTCAGAAGCAAACAGCTTTTATGCAGACAAATTCGCAGTATCCCTGCGCTGTGAGGTGGACCTAGACGATGGCCCCTTGATGACCTTGGGCGACCGCAACAGGCTGATGCAGGTGATGGACAACCTGTTGTCGAACGCGGCCAAGTTTTCGCCCAAGGGAGAAGAGATCGTCATCTGGCTGCGCCCGCATCGCGGCGGCTTGCGCCTCTCGGTGCGCGATTTCGGTTCCGGGATTCCAAAGGCAGCCCAGCCGACCATTTTTGACAAGTTCACGCAGGCCGACAGCTCGGACACCCGATCCAAGGGGGGAACCGGGCTGGGGCTGTCGATCGTCAAGCTTATCGTTGCCGAGCACAAGGGAGCGATCTTTTTCAAGAGCCTTGAAAGCGTGGGGACCGAGTTCTTCGTTGACCTGCCCCGACTGAGGGGCGGCGTGCTGACCGAAGTGGGCGCATCGGTGATCGAAGGGGAAGACAGGACGATCGAATTCTCCGACCTGCCCGGCGCCGCGATTGCGCGCCCGAAAAAGGACGCCGCTCCGGTTTCGGCGCTGGAGCACCTGCTGAGCCAGAAGGGCACTCAGGTCGAGGTCGAAACCGGCAAGGTAACATTGAGCCAATTGCTCGGCGACCCCGGCCAATCCTCGGCCGCGGCACGTCTTGGCGACCAGGTCCGCGACCTCATGACCGGGCTGAGCGAAAAGGGCTTGCTCACAAATCGCCCCGTCAAGGTCCTGGAGATCGCGGCCGCGGAAAGCCAGGATGGAACCGCCCCGGTTCCCTCGGAAGCAGTTACCGATGTGCTGGCGCCATGGCTGGAAAGCGTCGCGTCGCCGACCCAGGAGGATCCTGCGATCCGGGCCTTGCAGTTGGAGGATGACGGCGCCCAGCCCCTGCAGGAGCGCGAAGGATTCGAGATCCGGCGCGCAGGGGATGTCGCCCAAGCGATCGCGCAGGCCGAACAAGGCCGGTTCGATCTGGTGGTGACCAGTGAAAAGGGCGCCGAAGCCGATGTGACCACAATCTTGCCAATAAGCACGGGTAGGCTATCGCAAGATGTCCCGATTCTGTTGATCGTCGCGCGGCATGGCGCGGCGGCCGCAAGCCGCGGGGTAGTATCGAAATTCGCTCGCCCTTCGGGCGGGGGACGGGGCAAGGCCCGCCGCAGGGCAATTTGATCGCGGCTCGCCGAGGCGGGCGCACCTGAATCAGAAAGGAACAGTACCTTGGCCGAACTGACAAAGATCCTTCACATCGAGGACGAGAGCGACATTCGTGAGATCGCACATTTGGCGCTGGACATGATCGGCGGTTTCGAAGTGATGCAGGCCGGTTGCGGATCGGAGGCCTTGGCGATGATCGAGGGCTTCGCGCCCGACCTGATCCTGACCGATGTCCAGATGCCGGGCATGACCGGGCCGGAGACCCTGGTGGCGATCCGGGAACTGCCGGGGTACGAGCGTATTCCCGGCATTTACATGACCGCCAAGGTCATGGAATCCGATCGTGAGGCATTGCTGAAAGCGCATGACCTCGGGGTGATCACAAAACCCTTCGATCCGACCGGCCTGGCCGCCGAGATCCGCTCGCTGTGGAGCACGAGCCTCGCCGACGCGGCCTGAGCGTGCGTCACTCCGCCCGGCGGCGTAGGTAGACGTTGCGCGCGATTTCCTCGGTCTCAGCCAGTTCTTGCCGGTTTTCGTGTTGACGCTGCTGTGCCAATGATGTGTCCAGCGCAGCGTCGTTGGTTTTGGCCTCTCGGTAAACGCCCAAAAGCTGCGCCTCGATCTCCTCAGCCCTGGTTTGCAGCGCATCCAGCTTCCCGTTCAGGAATGCCCGCCGTGCCTCTACGGCGCGCAAAAAACTGGCCAGATAGGGCGCGGACTCGGGCGAGGCGACATGCCCTTCCTTTTCGGCGCGGGCCTGAAGCGCCGCCAGTTCGTCCTGAAGGGCGGCCTGCTCCGATCGGATGGCCGTCATCCGCGCGGCATACCCATCGATTTCGTGCTGCTTGATCCTCTGGATCAGTTTGAGCGCCGAGATTCTGCGCTGCACCGACATGGCGTCAGGCTGCTTCGGCCATGTCGTGCCGCGCCTCTTCCATCTCGTAGAAATTCGGTTGCAGCTTGGTCGGAATGTTGCCGCGGCCGATCTCGATGCAGATGGTTGGCGAGTGATCGTGCAGCACGGCAATGAAGATGTCCCGGATCACGGTGTAAAAGGCGGAGTCCTGGTCTTCGATCGCGGCCAGGCGGCTCGAAACCGGGGCGACAAAGAGATAGGCAAGGAAAACGCCCAGGAAGGTTCCCACAAGAGCACCCCCGATCATCTCGCCCAGAACGGCGGGCGGCTTGTCGATCGACCCCATGGTCTTGATAACCCCCAGAACCGCCGCGACGATCCCGATCGCAGGCAGGGCGTCGGCCACCGTGGTCAGCCCATGCGAAGCAGAGAGCGCCTCGTGATGGTGTTTCTTGAGCTTCTTGTTAATCACGTCCTCGCTTTGGAACGGATCGTCGAACTGCAGCGCCAGCATGCGGAAACTGTCGGTGATCAGGTCCATCGCAAAGTGATCCTTCTGCAGTTTGGGGAACTGCGAGAAGATCAGGCTGTCCTGCGGATTCTCGATGTGCGGGTCAAGCGCGAGGATACCGTCCTTCTGGTACATCCGGGTCAGCGTGTACATCAGATTGAGAAGGTCGATGTAGTCCTGCTGCTTCCATTTCGGACCCTTGAACGCCTTCAGCACGGATTTGGCTGTGTCGAGGATCTGGCCGAAGGAATTTGCGGCGATGAAAGAGCCAAGGGCGGCGCCACCGATCATCATGCCTTCAAAGGGCATGGCGTGCAGGATGACCCCCATCTCCCCGCCCGACAGCATGTAGCCGCCGAAAACCAGCACGATAACGATGACAAAACCAATTACGATGGTCATGACGCGATACAGTCCACTGGGCCGTCACAGTTCGCTGACGGCCGGTTCCCTCTGAACTCAGAGTTTATACGCGGTTCCGGCAAGAATAAAACGAAAAGTTTTTGTGTGCCCTGAAAAGAACGGTCAAAGACCATGAATTATTGACAAAATAAAAGCAAGTGGTACAGATTTTATCCATGAAACGCGCGACTCCGGAAAGGATGCATCGCATGTCTGGCAAGGAAAGAGTGATGGCTGTCCTTATGGGGCCGGTCGAGGTGCGCCAGACCGTCCACGAATGGCCGGCAAAGATGTGCCTCGCCGTTTGCCTGATGGAGAGCGGCGACTGCCAGTTGGTTGTGTTTCACCAGGACGAGGCCGGGGTTTTCCCGCGCCGCCTGCAGTCGCATCTGCATTTGCCCGGGGACGAGCTGTGCTTCTTCCCGGCAGTTCCCGGATACCCGTCCCGGACGCTGCTTTATTCCGACGAACGTCGCCTGGTGGCGCTGGTGGCCGAGGCGCCGGAGATCGTCGAAGAGGCGTCAGATTATGCGGTCAACTACGCGTTCGCCCTGGAAGAGGGGATGGACCCTGCGGTTTTCCTCGGCGTCGAAGGGGGCGGGGGCATCGAAGGGGGCGGGGGCGTCGAGGGGGGGCGGGCGCCGATGCGCCCTGACCGTGCCAAGGCGGCGCCCGACCCGGCTGCGTTCATCTCGCGGCGCGGGAAATCGGCGGCGCCGGTCGCCGTCGCGGCGCAGCCGCCCAAAGGGGGACGGGTACGAAAGGCGCTCTTGCCGGGTTTCATGCAAAGGACAACGCCCGCCCAGCCGGGGCCAGGGTTTCGTTCGGCGCGCGAATTGTCGCTGACCGAGATACCGCCCGAGCTGTGCGACGTCCGGCCGGAGGAAAACGGGTGGGTCCTGATTTCCCGCGTTGATGTGGGCGGGGCCGATATTCGCATCAGCGACCCCGACATGATCTTCTTGCGCGACGACCGTAGTGTTGTCGCGATCCGTCTGGAACCGCCCTGGGACATGGGCTCACCGCTGCCGGGGCGAATCTGGGTCCGCTCCAGGGGCATGCCGCCCAGCCTGCGGGCGGCGCTCGCGAATGGCGCAGGTCTGGCTGAAATGACCGGAACCGGGGCGTTTTTGTATTTGCGGCTGGACCCTGCTCTGTCCGGCGGGACGCCGGTTGAGGAGCCGGCCGCGCCCGAGGCGGTCGAAATGCGATCCGGGGAAACCGCGCCAGAGGTTGTTCCGGTCATTCTGCCGCGGCGGGCGCGCAGGTATCGTCGGGGTCTTCTGGCCTTGACGGGTATCGCCGCCGCGCTGGTCCTGATTCAGATCGGGCTGCAACTGGGCGGGATGGGCGACCCCGGGTCGCTGGGGGCAGAGGCGCCGATCGACTGGGAGCGTTTCCGAAGCGCCTGGCAGGCGGCGCGCGCCGGCTGACCGGCGTGACAGCGCCCCGCGCAAGTGGCGGGGCTTTCTGTCCGGATCGCCTATGGCTCAGCGCAGGGCGCTGCGCAGGGTCTCGAATACCTCGTCGTCAAGCTGGGTGATCCGCTCGGGCAGGTCTTTCGCCACAACATCGACCCTGCGGGCGCTCGGCGCGTTTGCGGGGTCGGAGGGTTCCATCGGCGCCGTTCCGGCCGCGTTGGCCTCGGTGTCGGTTCGCTGATCGGGGATGGGGCGACCCGCCGACTTCGGTTTGCGGTACTCCAGAAGCACGGTGATCCGTCGGTTGGACGGAGCCAGCGGATCGTCCGGCACCAGCAACTCGGTGTCGGCCATGCCGGACACCCGGGTGATGCGGGAATGCTCGACGCCGGAATTCAGCAGCACGCGGCGCATTGCGTTGGCCCGGTCCGACGACAGGTCCCAGTTGTCGTAGGCGGCCTTGTTGGAAAAGGGAACCGCGTCGGTATGGCCCGAGATGACCATGTCATTGGGGGCTCCGGACAGTGACTCTCCCAGCATTTCCATCAATTCTCGGGTGGCGCCGCGCATCTCTGCGCTGCCGGAATTGAACATCGGCTGGCCCTGCTGATCGACCACCTGGATCCGCAGGCCGTCGGGGGTCTTTTCAAAGATCACGTTCTTTTCCAGCGGCCGCAGGTCGGGGCTGTCCTGGATGGCCTGGCGCAGCTCGGTTTCGAGCGCTGCGAACTCGGCGGTGTCGGCCGCGCGCAGCGCGCGCTCCTCGACTGCAGCCTTGTCGGCAGCCTTCTGGATCTGGGTCTTTCCCGGATCCTGGCCAGCCGCCGTCTGCGGACCGCTGCCCAAGGAGTCGCCGCCCTGGTCATTCCATGCCAGCTTTGACGAGCCCCCTGGGGCCGGGTTCTCGAATTCACCCTGGTGGGTTCCGGGCGTCGTTTCCTTCGGATCGGACGTCGGGGTGACATCCATCACCTCCCATTTGGCCGGGCTCGGGTCGTCGACTTCACCGAAATTGTTGCCGCGTGCGACTACCTCGCCCCGCGAGGCATTCAGCGTTCCAGGCGGGCCGAAGGTCGCGCCGTCGAGCAGCCCGCTGCCGCTGGGCATGGTTGCGTTGGTGAAATACTCGGCAATACCGCGCAGCTTTTGCTCATCGGCCGAGGACAGGATCCAGAGCAACAGAAAAAAGGCCATCATCGCGGTCATGAAGTCCGCATAGGCAACCTTCCACGCGCCACCGTGATGGCCGCTGTCCTCGGTGATCTCCACCTTGCGGATGATGTTCGTTTTTGTCTTCGCTGCCATGTCGGTCTGCCTCGTGAAGGCCGGTAGAACCGGATATTTCAAGCGACCGCGCAAAGAATGCGGGTCGTCGTTTCACAAGGTATCGGCGAGGAAGGTGCGCTCAGATTGGCGCAATTCAGACAAGTTTTGGGCAGTGCAGGGGGAATTGTGGCGCCGTCATTGGCGCTGGTCGCGGATCAGTCCGCGCCGCTGACCGACGGGTCGGCCTGGTCGCGCTGGTATTTACCCAGGCCGACGCGCTTGGCATAGGCGGCCTTGCGCTCGGAGTAGTTGGGGGCGACCAGCGGCATGTCCTCCGGAAGGCCGAACAGGGTCCGGTATTCCTCTTCGGTCAATCCATGCTCGGCCTTGAGGTGGCGCTTGAGCATGGTGAAGCCACGCCCGCAGCACAAGCAATAGACCTTGTCCCCGGTCACTGCCTGGTCGAGCGGGACCGCAGGTGCCGGGCTGTCGGCGGCCGGGAGGGTGGCCAGGTCTTGCGCTGCGGTCCCGGCAGGCGGCGCCACAGGGACGGGGCTCGGCGACACGAAAACATCGCTCAACCGCTGCGCAAGCGATACGATCTCGTCCTGGGTGGTATCGGCGCGGGTGGCGAAGGCGGCCACAACCCGAGACACCGCCTCAACCACCGCCGTCCTCGGCAGGGGCCCCTCGGGTGCAGCGTCTATGTCGGTCGCGTTCATTCGCCTAAGGTCCAGTTCTCACGTCAGTCGCCGGTCACAATCCGAACAGGTTGCGGGCGTGCCTGAAGCCTTGTCAAGAATAACGCTGTTCCAGTTCTTGCCCGTCCTCCGCCATCGCCGGTGCGCCTCTGCCATATCAGGCACGGCCCAGCGGCCGGCAACGGGCGATGGCCGCGGACATACCGGCGCGACGAGCCCGTGCCTTGGCGGAATGGTAAGCAGGCCCGAGAGCCGTCGGCTGTGCCCCGCCCCGGGCTCCCGTCCCGGCGCTTTCATCCGGTCCGGGCCGGCTCTGGGAAACGATCGAAATCGTGTTGTCGGCAGTGGTCAGAACCTCGGACAGAAAGGCGTCCTCTTCGACCACGGCCAGCAGAAGCTTGACACGATCCGCGGCCACGATCGCGGCGTGCCGTCCAACCCTGCTGTTTCTAGATCCTGCCATCGCGACCCCGAATTTTCTGCGCCCGACGCAAGACGTCGCGCCGCAGCCTGTATATCTAACTGCCTCGTCCAAGGTATATGGCCTGCCGGGTTAAATTTTGGTCAAAACTTCTTCGGGATGACCAAGGAATTGGTTACGTTTCGGTTAAATTCCCAAGTTTTCTAGCTGATTGTCCTTGTGGGTCCTTGGCTGTTCTTCCCGGAAAGGCGGGATGGAATTGCTGCTGGCACAGGGCGCGCCGCTGCGGCTAAACTCTCGCCGTCGGGCAGCGAGAGCCAGTCCGCCAACCACGGCACTGGACGACAGGAGCAAGGACAGTGAGCGAAGCTGGCGAAGACGGAAGCGGGCCATTTGCGCTGATCGCCGAGGCCGACATGGCCGTGCGGATCGCGCTGGACCACCTGTTTTCGGTGATCCTGCGGCGCCGCGCGACAGCGGTGGCCAGCTGCGAAGAGGCGCTGACCATGCTGGATCAGGGGCTTCGGCCACGGGTTCTGATTGCTGGGCGCGACGAGGACCCGAACAATGCGCTGTCCCTGATCCGTTTCGCCTCCGCGCTGCGGCCCGCGCCCTTCGTTTTTGCCCTCGACTGGCGCGAAAGCCCCGAGGCGGGTGTCCGGGCCTTCCTCGCCGGGGCCGATGACGTGATCCGCGCGCCGGTGCCATTGAAGGAATTCGCGCTGCGCTTGCGGGCGCGGATCGGGGCCGAAGACAGCGGCTTCGTGGGGTGCCGGGCCGACCTGCGCGCGGATTGGGACGCCGAAGCGGATATCGTCTGCCGCGCCGGGTTGACCGAGGCCGAGGCCCAGGTGGTCAACCTGTTGCTGGCCCATAGCGGAGAGATCGTGACGCGCGATGCGCTGAGCCATGCGATCGACAACCGCCCCTGGACATATGGCGACCGCAAATTCGATGTCCACGTCGCAAAGATCCGCAAGAAGCTGGCCTCGGCCTTCGGGACGCGCGTGTCGGTCCGAACGGTGCGCTCGTCCGGCTATGTCCTCACGCTGGACGCGGCCGAGCCGCAACCGGAAGGCCCGGCTCGTTAGGATATTACGGATTCAGATCCAGGCGCGGCGAGAATCGGTGAGGACGGTCGCCAACGTGATGGGCGTCAAGCTGGGAAATGTAAATTTGCCCCTGTGTATATCTCCCCATCCAGTGGTTGTGCATTTGTCCATGGGTTGGGGTTGCTGACAGCGCATGCTCCAAATGTTGAGTATATCCACCGGATAGGTGATTGTTCTGACGATTGAATCGACAAGCGGCTCCCGGTCGGCGTGGCCCGTCATGTTCCGTCAGAGGGGAAAACAAGGTTACCGCGAGGTTTACAAAGAGAGCGTTCTCCTTTTGCGAAAAACTACATATGCTGGTCTGCAACTGATGTGGGGCAAGATATGGTGGCCGAAATGCAGGGAGACGCGCTGCTGGAGCAGATCTGGAGCGGAGCAATCGAAGCCCGCACTGCAGACAACATGTCGCCGCTGGCGCGCCTGCTGGGGGCATTGCTGACCGTTCCGATGGTCACTCTGGTCAGCCGATCCGAGGTGACGCGACCCTTTGCCATGATGGAGACCGACGAATTGCTGCCGGACGCACCTCTGGGCGATGTTCTTGCCGAGGAGCTCGGGCTGGAGGTGCCGCGCGATGCGCTTGTCCTGATCGAACCGGTCGGTTTCGCGGATGCCCGGTCGTTTTCCGGGCGCGCGCTGGGCGAGGAACTCGGCCGGATCCTGAACCAGGTCGCAACAAGTTCTCCGGACCCGGTCGGAAACGGCAGCACTCTTTGTGGCGCCGGAGACAAGGCGCAACGTCCAACTATGCGGGCGCTGACCCGCGATGTCGCAAGGATCCTGCCCGATGCCGAACGATCCGCCCGCCAGGAGGAAATTCTGGCGCGATAGGTTTGGTACGGAACCAAGCCAACCAGCGTCGGAGTTTCGCAACAAACGACCAAATTAAACGATCATTAAGCATATATATCTTTGCATGTTCTCCCTGCTGTGATCTTCTGCCGCCAACGAAACGTTACGATTTCGCGAGGCAGGTTATGGCAATTTCGTTCGCAGCGGCGCGTAACGCGCCGTTGCTGGATGTAGAGCAGGAGCGCGTTTTGATCCGACGCTGGCAGGCTGATCGTGACAGGGCGGCGCTTGAGGTGGTGATCATTGCCCATGCCCGTCTTGTGCATGCCTGCGCCATGCGGCTGAGGCCCCAGGCGAATGACCGTGACGAGTTGATCGCCGAGGGCATGGTGGGGCTGATCCGTGCCGCGAGCCGTTTTGATCTGAAGCGGGACGTAAGGTTTTCGACCTATGCGCATTGGTGGATCTTGAACAGCGTGATGCGCGCGATCGCGCACCTGAACAGCGTGGTCGATGTTCCCGCACGGGCGCGGCGGGAAGCGGTCACGCTGAAGCGGGTGGAGTCGCTGGCCGGGGATCACCCCTGCGACGTGGTTGAGGCGATGCATTGTCCCGAGCCGACGCCGGAAGAACGGATGATCGCGCGATCTGCCAATGCAAGGCTGCGGCAGGTGATCGTCGAGGCGATGGGCGAACTGGGCGACGTGGAACGCGAAGTCGTGGTGTCGCGCAACCTGCGCCAGGTGCCCGATACGATCGAGGATCTGGCGTTCCGGCTGGGTGTCAGCCGCGAAAAGCTGCGGTTGATCGAACGCCGCGCAATGTCGCGGCTGAAGTACGGACTATTGACGCGCGGCGTGACCGCCGCGCAGTTGGGATGATGGGATGAGCGACGCGATTAGCCTCTTGTCTGTTCTGGTGGGCGCGCGGCCGGGCGCTTCGGCGGCGCCGGAAAAGGCGTTGCCCGGATTCAGCGCGCTTTTCTCGCAGGGTTCCGATGTAGATGGCGCCGGTTCGGAGACAGGGGCGCAGCCCGCCGGCGCCGCGAAGCTGAAGGCATTGTACAATTTCCTTGCCGGATTGGGCAAAAAGGCCAGCCACCTCGACGCCGAAGGCGATGATCCCGCCGCGACATTGGAGGCGGTGGCCGGCCTGGCATCGGATCTGACCGTAGCGCTTGCTGATTTCGAGCGCGAAACTGGTGCCGGCCTGATTTCGGTGTTGCAGGCGGCATCGACAGACGGCGGCATTGTTGTGACGGCAGAGGGCGCGGATGCGCCGGGCGAGGTGACCGATCCGGCCGCAGCAGTTCAGGCGTTGAAATCGGTGATTGCCACCATCTCCGACGCCCTGCGGGGGATATCGGCCACAGTCGCGACCAATGCGACCGAGGCGGAGACGACCGAGGCCGGTTCGGTTGCGTCTCGCATCTTCATGGCCGCGGCGGTGCTTCCGGATGAAACGCATGCGCAACCGGCAACAGCATCGGTGACGGCATCGGCGGCCGGACCGCGAGTTTCGTCGGTGTCCTCTGAAACGCGAGCCGCCGTGCCGGCGGTTGGAACACATGCGGCTGCACCGGCGGTCGGAACGCAGGCTGTGGCGCTGGTCGCCAAAACACAAGCAGTGGAAGTGACAGCTGAAACACAAGCTGCGTCGGTGGCCGCTGATGCTCAAGCTGCGGCACCGGCGGTCGGAACGCAGGCTGTGGCGCTGGTCGCCAAAACACAAGTAGTGGCAATGACAGCTAAAACTCAAGCTGCGTTGGTGGCCGCTGATGCTCAAGCTGCGGCGCCGGCGGTTGGAACGCAGGCAGCGGCGTTGGACGCTGAAACGCGAGCAATGGAAGTATCAGCTGAAACTAAAGCTGCGGTGATGACTGCGAGGGGCGAGACCGGAACGCAGACGGCCGCACGGGCGGCAGCTATGCCCGTTCCGGCCGCGCCGGCCCCAGAGGCAAAGGCGCCGATCTTGCCCGCTGGTGGTGCGCAACCACAGGCGGACTTGCCGGTCTTTCCTTTTGTCCTCTCCTCCGCGCAAGCCAAGGGGAGCGTCGAGCGCGGCGCACCGAAGGCACAGGCCCTTCTGGCGCGCGTGGTTGCGGTGGCGGCTGATCTGTCTGCAACTGCAACTGCATCCGCACCCGGTTCCGCCGTGGATGCAGCGATGCCTGTTGTCGCGGGTGGGGCGACGGTCGCGGTCATGCGCCGCCTAGGTGGGATCGACCCGCTCATCACCTCCGAGGACGTCGCGCGCGCCATGGCGCAGGGCAGCCAACCGGGCCGCGAACCGATGACCGCGCCGCACAGGGCCACCGAGGCCGAAGGCGACGCATCGCGTTTCGGCGCGGCAGTGACGTCACAGATCCGCTCCGCCGAGATCGGCGAGGGGCGCACAAGGATCGAGCTGAGCCCGCGCGGGCTGGGCAGCATCGAGGTGGAGATTTCCACCGGGTCCGACGGCGCGCTCAAAGTCGTGGTCCGGGCCGAAAACCCGACGGTGCTGAACGCCCTGCGCGAAGAGCGCAATTTGCTGGCGCAGGCCTTGGGCGGCCTGGATATGGGGTCGCTGGACCTGCAGTCCTTCACCGAGGGCAACTTCCAGGAGCCGCAGGGCGACCGGTCTGCAGGTCGTTCCACGTCGTCCGGCGAGGAAATCGCCGCGACCGGGGCACGGTCTGCACCTGTGCATACGGCAATGATCGGCGACGGCCGGTTGGACATCGTGACCTGAGGGGGATCGCAAATGGACGTGACCGCAACTGGAACCGCTCAACCGACGGAGACCGCCTCGGCCAGCTCGTTGTCGCAACTGAGCGAGGATTACACCCGGTTTCTGACCCTGCTGACCGCACAGATCGAGAACCAGGATCCGCTGGCACCGATGGACAGTACGCAATTCGTCTCGCAGCTTGCGCAGTTGAGCCAGGTGGAGCAGGCGGTGAAATCCAACGCCAACCTGGAAACCCTGTCGGCGCAGTTCAGCGGCTTGTCGGCGGTCGCCGGGGCCAGCATGATCGGGCACGAGGTGACGGTGACCTCTGCCAAGACGATGCTGGATAACGGGCTCTCGGATGGCTACTACATGCTCCCCACCGAGGCGGTGGACGTCTCGGCCCAGATCGTCGATCCGCTGGACCGGGTCGTGCGCACGCTTGAGGCATTGCCGACCACCACGGGCGAGCTTGTAGAACTGGGCTGGGACGGCAAGGACGACCTTGGCGAGGATGTGCTGAGCGGCCTTTACACCGTGCGGCTGACCGCCATGAACGCCGAGGGCGACCAGGTTCCGGCCTACACCTATCGCAAGACCGAGGTGAAAGAGGTTCTGTTTGCCGAAGGGCAGCTTTACTACGGGCTGCCGGGGGATGAGACCATCCCGACCAGCTCTGTTCTCGCGGTGCGATAGCGGCGGCGCGAACGGGTCCGGCTACCGTGGTTTGTTGGATACCATGAACTGGTTGATCTGGGCGGATTTCACCGCCGGATAGCTGTTGTGCAGCTTCAGCACGATCTGTTGGGCAAGGGCGACCTTGTCGATCTTGTCCTCTTCGCCCTTTCTGACCCAGAGCATGGCTTCGGCCATGTCGGACACCGTGGTGATCGTGGTGTCCCTCAACCGTGCCCGCCCGCCCTTGTTCCCGAGTTTCTCGTAAGCCGCCGCTTCGGAAAAGAACACGTCGAGATCAATCACAATATGCAGAATGCGCGTCGGCTGGAGAACCTGGAAGGTCAGGCTGCCCAACGGCATCTTGTACAGGACTTCCTTGCCCTCGGCCGGCTCCGTTCCGGTCGGTGGCGCCGTATCCTCGGGTGGGGAATAGTAGCGCCCCAGAGCAAAACCGATGACCCCCATCACGAGGGCCAACAGCAGGATGACGAGCAGTTTTTTCACCGGGTGCTCCGGTCAGTAGGGGAGGACCACGTCCAGGAAATCTTCACCATAGCGCGGCGTCTGAACCCGGCTCAGCTGCCCGCGACCACCATAGGCGATGCGCGCTTCGGCGATCTTGTCATAGGGAATGGAGTTGTCGATCTTGATATCGACCGGACGGATCACCCCGGCAACGCGCAACTCGCGCAGCTCGTTGTTGACCTTCACCTCCTGCCGACCGGCGATCACGAAATTGCCGTTCGGCAGTTCCTTCACGATCAGGGCCGCGATCCGCAACTCAATGGTTTCCTTGCGCTTGATCGAGCCCTCGCCGGCGGTGCTGGAGGTGGATCCCAGATCGATGATCGAACCGCCGGTGGGCAGGTCCGAGGGATCGACGCCCGGCAGGATCTTGTCGATCTGGCTGCCGTATCCCAGAAACGCCGGGTCGTCCACGGAGGTGCCGCCGCTGCGGCTGCGCTCCGAGGCATTGCTCAGGCTCGCGCTGTCGTCGATGTTGATCTCTACCGTCAGCAGATCCCCGACCTGCTCGGCCCGGCGGTCCCCGAAAAAGCTGCGGGTGTTCTTGCCCCAAAGGCCCGAGGCCTCGGCACGCTGCGGCGGTCGCATCGGTTCGGTATCGGGCATCGGCACGCTGATGCGGTTGACCTCGGGCATGGTCGAGCCATCGAGAACCATGTCGCTGAGTTCGGGGTTGCGGTGCTTGCTGTATTCCCCGCAGGCCGTCAGCGAGATCAAGGCCGCCAGGGCCGTGACCGTCCCGACGCGCCCGGGGCGCAGCCGAATGCAAGAAGGCGGGGTGAAATGCACGCGGGTCAATAGCTGGCCTCCACTAATCCATCGGCGCGGGCGACGCCCACGATCGTCTTGTTGCTGCTGAGATTCACGACCCGGACCTCCTGGCCCAGATGCGCGTCTGAAATCGCCTTGCCCTCGGCCGAGAGCTCCAGCGTGCCGTAGCTGAGCTGGATCGTCACCCGTTCGCCGCGCGAGATGATGATCGGCGGCTGCACCGACTGCACCTGGACCGGGCGCCCGGGAGAGAGCATCCGGCGTACCTGCATGCCGACCAACCCCTCGGCCTCGGTCACCGCATAGGCGTTGACCCGCGCCCAGGGCAGATCCACCATCTCGACGTCCTCTGCCCGCACGATGTCGTCGGGCATCAGCCGGCGGACCGGCACCGGCACCGGCTGGGTCAGCGTGGCCACGCCCCAGACGCGGCGCACCTCGCCCAGATCGGTGATCACATTGGCGATGAACTGGCCGGTATCGCGGTCGATCCAGAATTCACGGATGAACGAGCCCTCGCGCGGCAACCCATCGGCAAGGCGGATGTCGAAGAACCCACGCTCGGGCATGGCGGCGCCGAATTCCTGCGCCGCGCGTTCGCTGACCAGGGCGATGATCTCGGCCGCAACGGCGGGCAGGGCGGCCAGCGACAGCACCGCCGCAAAAAGCGCACCGGACAGCCGCCGGAGGGCCGAGCGGTACGCGGGGCGGAGGGGGTTGAGGGAAAGACGGGACATTACGGATTACTTGATCTGGTTGGCGGTAGAGAGCATCTGATCGGCGGTTTCGATCGCCTTGGAGTTCATCTCATAGGCCCGCTGGGCCGAGATCAGGTCGGTGATCTGCTGGATGATGTTGACGTTGGAGTTCTCGAGGTATCCCTGCCGGATGATGCCGACGCCCGGCTCGCCCGGGGTTACCAGCGCGGGGTCGCCCGAGGCGGTGGTCTCTTCCAGCATGTTGTTCCCGATCGGCTTCATCCCCGCCTCGTTGAGGAAGGTGGCCATGGTAAGCTGGCCCAGTTCGACCGGGGCGGGATCGCTGTCGACATAGGCCATGACGACGCCCTGCTGGTTGATGGCGATCTGACGGGTGTTTTCCGGCACGTTGATGCCGGGGTCGATCTCGTAACCGTCCAGCGTGACGATCTGGCCCTCGGCGCTGAGCTGGAAGCTGCCGGCGCGGGTATAGGCCTGGGTGCCGTCGGGGCGGTTGACCACGAAGAAGCCGCGCCCCTCGATGGCGAGGTCAAGCTGGTTCTCGGTCTGCGACAGCCCGCCTTGGGTGTTCAGGCGGATCACCCCGGCGCTTTGCACGCCCAGGCCCACGTTCATGCCGACCGGGCGCGATGTGCCCTCGGTCGAAGTCAGCGCGCCCTCCTGGTGCACCGACTGGTAGATCAGGTCCTGGAACGCCGCCCGACCGCTCTTGAAGCCTGTGGTATTGGCGTTGGCGATGTTGTTGGCGATGACATCGACATTGGTCTGCTGGGCCAGCATCCCGGTCGCCGCGATTCCTAGTGCCTTCATTTTCGGGTCCTCCCCGTTGTTCGAAAAGCGGCGGCTCAGACCACGCGGCCAAGGCGCTGGATCGCCTGCCGCGTCAGATCGTTGCTGTCGCCCATAAGTTTGGCCGCGCGTTCATAGGCGCGCTGGATATCCATGAGCCGGGTCAGTTCGATCACCGGCCGCACGTTGCTTTGTTCGATGAACCCCTGGGCCAGCTCGGTCTCCGTCCCCGGGCCGATCTCGGCGCCGGCATCGCCGTAAAGGTACAGGCCGTTGCCGATCGGGACGAGCATATCGACGTCCGGCATGCGGAAGATCCCGATCTGCCCCAGCTCCGCCCCCTCCGCATCGGTGATCGAGCCATCCCTGGAAATGGTGACATCTGTTCCCAGGGCTTGCGGCAGGGTGATCGGCGCGCCGCCCGGGTTCAACACGGGCGCACCGGCAAGGGTCGAAAGCTGGCCGTCAGAATTGACCGTGAGGCGGCCGTCGCGGCCATAGGCGGTGGCGCCGGCATCGGTCTGATAGGAAAGCCAGCCGGGGCCGGACAGCGCGATGTCAAGCGGGTTGCCGGTGGCGATAAAAGCGCCCTGGCTGGCATCAAGGTAGGTCCCGCGATCCTCGACATAGCTGGTCGCGCCGTCCTCGGCTCCTTCCGGCTGCACGGCCTCGAACAGCGGCTGCATGGTCTTGTAGCCGGCGGTCGAGGCATTGGCCATATTGTTCGCCGCCATGTCCATGCTGCGCTGCAAGGCGGAGGCAAGGGAAAGGGAGACGTAATCGGCGTTGCTCATGGCTGGTTCCGTATCCCAAAACGCGTCGGCAAGTATAAGCGACACGATTTCGTGTATCATTCCTATTGTTGCATGATAAACTATCCATCAATATAAGAATTATGGCAAGATGTATTTGGCAAAACCCAAGGACAGTTGGGAATGTTCATGAGAGAGCCGATGAGGGCCGCGGTGATCTTTGCGAGCTTGCTCGCCGGCGGGGCGGTTCTGGCTGCGGGCGCGCCACATAATGCGCCGACGCCGGTCGAACTGATTGTGGCAGCACGCCCTGGGCCGGGTGACGGGTGGCGGGCCGACATGGATCTGCGCCGCTGGCCCGCCGATGGGTTCCATCGGATCGTGACGAAACGGATCGATGCATTGAGCTCCGCGCATGGCCCCGAGCGCCCGCGCGTCTTCCTCGACATGGCGGAACTCTACCTGGGGCACGCCCTGCTGTACGAGGCAGGGTCGATCCTGGACGGGGTGGAGGCCGTGACGCCGCGTGACAAGCGGCGATGGCGCGCGATGCGCGACGCCGTTCTGCTGTTGCAGGGCGAGGCGGCGTCGGAGATTGGCAGCTCGCCGCTGGTGGCTCCGGTGCGGCCTGACAGGGGCATGTGGCTGACGCTGCAGGCGATCGCCACCGGCGACGAGGTGATGCTGCGCAACAACCTGGCGGGCGCGCTTGAGGCGCTAGAGTTCCAAACCCGGCCGATCGTGCGCGCCGTCCTGCCGATCTTTACCGAGGCGGCGGTCGAGGCCGGCGAGGTGCGGCTTGCGCAACAGGCGGTATCGCTGCTGGAGGATTTCCCGGATCTGTCAGGCGCGCCGGTCGGGCATTTCCTGCGTGGGCGGGAAGCAGAGGTGCTCGGGCAGGCTCGAACGGCGCTGGAGCGCTACTTCGCGGCCAGCGACGGATGGGATCTCTACGCGGCGCGGGCGCGGCTCGCGCTGGCCGACATGGCCCTGGCCGACGGGGGGCGCGGTGCGCTGCTGGCGGCGCGGGATGTGTTGGAGTACGGGGCCGGCGCCTGGCGCGGCGACCAGTATGAGCGTGATCTCCTGTTGCGGCTTGGCGGTCTTTATTCCGCAACCGGCGATCCGTTCGCGGCGGTGGTCGCCCACGGCAAGCTGATGTCGCGCTTTCCGGGCAGCGAGGCGGCGGCCAAGGCGGCGGATCAGGCCCGTATCGAAATGGCGGCCGCCTACCTGGAGGGGGCCGAAGGGCAATTGCCTCTCGCCGAATGGCTGCCGGTCCATATGAGCCTTGTGCCGCTTTTCCGGTACTTCCCGGAGTTCGCGCTGCATTCCGAGACGCTCGCGGACTATGCGCTGAAGGTTGGGGGCACCGACCTGGCGGAGGGCGAGTATCGTCGGGCGATCTCGCTGGTCGAGGAACTGGAGGAGGTCTCGGGGCAGCCCGCGGACCCGGAGCGCCTTGTGCGCCTGCGCCTGAAGCTGGCGCGCGCCCTGTCGCGGGGCGGCCGTTTTTCCGAGGCACGCGATGTGTTGGACGGGATCGAGGTGCCGCAGAATCCCGACCAGCGTCAAGGCGTGAACGCGCTGAAGGCCAGCGTCCTTGCCGAACTGGGAGATTTCGGCGGGGTGCGCGGCACATATGTTTCCGATCCTGATGCGGCAGGGATGCGCGATCTCGCCCTTGCCCTGTGGGAGGACGGGCGCTGGGAGGATGCGATCGTGTTCTACCGGCGGTTGCGATCGACATTCCCCGAGGAATTCACCGCGCGCGATGCCTCTTACTTGCTGCTGGCCGCGCGCAAGTCCGGTGACGAGACAACCGCGGGCGAGGTCGTGGCAGCGTTTCCGGGCCTGACCGATTCCGCGACCTGGGTGAACGTCGCCGCAAGCCTGATCGAGACCCCGGCGCCGCTGTCGCCGCTCAGCCGGGAGGCCGCCGACACCCGCCTTGAAAGCGCGGAAAGGGCGGTCGGCACGATCGGCGGAGGGGAGGGGCTCTGATATCTTGGGCTAGCCATGGCTCCAACGACCGGATGCGGTGCGGAAATCGGGTAAGAAGTACTTGCCTGGTCCTTCGCGGGTACTTTGGTTTTTGTTAAATCTTTAACTCGCCTTAAAGCGGGCTCGTGTATTCCTTGTAGCAAAACAAGACAACACAAGAATAAGAGGCGACGGTCATGAGCATTTCGAGCGCACTCCAGATCGGAGTCAGCGGGTTACAGGCCAATTCCAAGGCCGTCGGCGGAATTTCCGAGAACATCGCCAACGCCAATACGGTTGGCTACAAGCGCGGGTTTTCCCATTTCGTCACCACGGCGGCCTCAGGCGGCGCCGCCGACGGCGTGCTGTCCGTCAGCGCCGTCGAGGCCATGGACATCACCCACGCGGGCGGGCTGATCCCCACGGATTCCTCGACCGACCTGGCGATCAGCGGCGCCGGTTTCTTCGCCGTCTCGCTGCGCCCGGACGAGACGGTGCAGACCAACTACATGCTGACGCGCGCGGGGTCCTTCCTGCCGGACAAGGACGGGAACCTGGTGAACGCCGCCGGGTATTACCTGGCCGGCTACCGGTACGATCTCGATGGAACGCTTCCGGATGTCGATCGCGGCACCTTCGGCGACATGGAGACGGTGAACATCGGCAACATCACTCTTTCCGCGGCGGCGACCACCGAAATCTCGACCGTCGGCAACCTGCCTGCGCAAGAGGCGGGCCTGGCCACGCCCGGCGCGCCGTTCACCACCTCGTCGGAGTATTTCAGCCCACTTGGCGCCTCGGAACGGCTCAGCTTTTCCTGGCAGCCGACCGCGACCGACAACCGCTGGGACGTGACGGTCAGCGACAAGGATGGAACCGCATTGGGAACGGTGACCGTCGATTTCAACGATTCCGGCTCTCTGGCCGGGTCGCCATCGGCCTATTCCGGTGTGACCTCGACCGCGACCGCACCGGCGGGATTTGCCTTTGACACCGCCACTGGCAAGGCCACGGTCACGGTGGACAGCGGCGGTACCCCGCAGACGATCACCGTCAATCTCGGCTCCCCGGACAAGTTCGACGGCGTGACCCAGTTCGCCGGCGATTTCAGCCAGACCTTCACCCGCGACGGATCCAGCGTCGGCGAGGTGATCCGGACCGAGATCGACGAGGATGGCGTGCTTTACGGCATCTTCGACAACGGTCAGCGCCGGGCGCTTTACGAGATCCCGGTCGCCACGGTCGCCAACCCGCACGGGCTCTACGAGATGCGCGGGAACGCCTACGGGCTGACCGTCGACACAGGCACCTTCCTGGCGATGAAGGCGAATACCGGGGCCACGGGCGCGATCAGCTCCAGTCAGTTGGAGGGCTCCAACGTGGACATTGCCGAGGAAATGACCGACCTGATCAAGGCCCAGCGTGCGTTTTCCACCAATGCCAAGGTGGTGACTACGGTGGATGAAATGATGAGCGAGACCGCGCAGCTCAAACGCTGATCCGAGCTTGCCTCCAGGGGATAACCCATGAGTCTATCCAGTGCCCTGAACACGGCAGCGACGGGTCTGGCAACCACGCAGACCCAGTCACGGATCACGGCCGACAACATCGCGAACGCGATGACGCCGGGATTTGTCCGGCGCGAAGCGGTCATCGTCACGACCGGCGCCGGCGGCTCGATGGTGTCCGAGGTGCGCCGGGACGTCGATGCGGCGCTGGTTCGCATGGCGCGCGCGGAAAGCGGCAAGATGGCCCACCAGGAGGCGATCAACGACGGGCTGAACAGCTATACGCTCTATCTTGGTCAGCCCGGCGACGGGCTGTCGCCTGCGGACAAGTTCTCGTCCTTCAACACGGCGATGACGACCCTGGTCAACATGCCGTCTTCGGCGGGGGCGCAATCGGCCGCCGTCTACGCCGCCGAGGACCTCGCCGCGTCGATCCGCGGGGCCAGCGACACCTTGGGCGGGCTGCGGGTCGAAGTGGACATGGAGATCCGCTACGAGGTCGCCGATCTGAACCAGGCCCTGTACGATCTCGCTGACTTGAACAGCAGGCAACGCGATTTCGGTCCCGGCACCATGGAGGCGGCACAGGCGGCGGACGCGATGGATGGGCTGCTCGATCGGGTTGCGGAGATCGTCGGGATACGGGTAACGGAAAACTCCGATGGCCAGGTCAGCGTTTACACGACCGGGGGGGCGGCGCTTCTTGAAGGGGATCAGGTCCAGGATGTCACATACTCGCCCGGCGAGGGGCGTTTCTTCGCGGGCGGGACCGAAATCACCCCTGGACGGGAGGGTGTCCGCGGTATCGATGAGGGCAGCCTTGCGGGATACGCAGAATTGCACAGCGAGATCCTGCCGCGGTTTCAGCTCCAGCTCGACGAATACGCGCGCGGTCTGATCCAGGCGTTCGAGGATGCCGATGCCTCGCTCGCGCCGGGCGAGGCCGGCCTTTTCACCGACAATGGCGGCGCCTTCGATGCCGCCAGCCTGGATGGGCTGGCCAGCCGGTTACGGGTGAACGATGCGGTCAGCCGCTCCGGCGCCAGCGAGGTTTGGCGCATCCGGGACGGAATGTCAGTTGCCACCCCGGGAGAGGCGGCGGACGCGACCCAGATCCAGGGGTTCATCGATGCGCTCGATGGCCCGGTCGATGCCGATCCGGCCACCGGGCTCTATGCCGGGGTCTCGGTGGCGAACTTCGCCGCCGAGATGATCTCGAGCCAATCGGCCGAGCGCGCGCGGGTCGAAAACAATTACAACGCGGCCCGGTCGGCCGCCGAGATGGTCCAGGCGTCGCGACAGAACGTCGAAGGGGTGAGTATCGACGAGGAATTGCAAAAGCTGATGCTGATCGAACAGAGCTATGCCGCCAACTCCAAGATGTTGACGGCTGTGGCGGAAATGCTCGATACGCTGTTGGCCGCGGTCTGAGGGTAGCACATGAGCTGGAACATAAGCGGTATCTCCTCGATGCAGTTGAATTTCACCAACCGCCAGCACGTGGCGCGGGTGACCGAGCAGCTGCAAAACGCCGGCCAGGAGCTGGCGACCGGGCGCAAGGCCGATCTGTTCGCCGAACTGGGGCCACGTGCCTCGATCGCTTTGACCCTGCGCGCCCGCGAGGAGAACACGCAGACCTACCTTACCGTGAACCAGGTGCTGGACAGCAAGCTGGAGGCGATGCTGGCCTCGATCGATGCGACCCGAACCAGTTCCGAAGACGTGCTCCAGAACGCATTGATCAACGCCTCGCGCCCGACGACGGGGGCGAATGCGTTGCAATCCGAGTCGCGCGCGGCGCTGGAAAGCGTCATCGGCTCCCTCAATATCAGCTACAATGGCGATCACCTGTTTTCCGGAACCGCAAGCGACAAGGCGCCGCTGACCCGTTGGGACGCGGCCAATCCAGACACGGGGCTTTCGCCCGAACAGATCCTGTCCGAGATCGTCGGATCCGGTCCGACGACCCTGGCCGAGGCCGAGGCGATGATCGACGAGATCGATGCGTTCTTCGCCTCTACCAACACCGCTGACCCCGATCGCAATTACGAGGCCAGCTTTTTCAACGGCACGCCGCTGGAGGATGCCGGCGGTGATCCGAATACCCGGGTGACGGCGCGGATCAACGAAGGGCAGCAACTGGCCTATGGCGTCCAGGCAAACGACCCGGCGTTCCGGGATACGATCAAGGGGCTTGCCATGCTTGCGGTCGCAGACGTCAGCCAGATCGAGGACGAGGCCACCTATGCAAGATGGATGGAGGCCGTGAACGATGCGCTCAGCGGTGGTGTCCAGGGCGTTTTGAGCACCGCCGCAAGCATCGGGTTCAATCAGCAGGTGGTGGCCAAGGCGCAGACCCAGCTGGACGATATCTCGCTGGTGCAGCGGACCCAGATCGGCAATTACGAGAACGTCGATCCCTACGAGGCGGCCGCGATGGTATCAAGCCTGGAGACCCAGTTGCAGGCCAGCTACAGCGTGACCGCGCGCCTGTCGCAACTGACCTTGCTGAATTTCCTCTGATCTGCCCCGTCAGGCGCGGGCCTCAAGAATACGCGCCTGCGCCGGGCCTTGCTGCTCGGGCGATGCCAGATCGATTTCCTCTGGCGCGCTCAGCTTGTAGCCGCGGCCATGAATGGTCTCGATGTATTGCGACCCGCTGATCGCGGCGGCGGCGATCTTCTTGCGCAGCTTGCAGATGTAGACGTCGATCACCTTGTCAAAGGGCTGGTCCGCGCTCATGCCATAGACCGCGTCATAGATGGCATTTTTCGAGATCACCTTGTTGGAGTTCAACGCAAGGTGCTGGAAAATCGAATGCTCGCGCTTCGACAGCTTGATGCGGGCCCCGGAAACGATGGGGTCGCGCCCGTCGAAGAACGCGGTCAACTCGCCGACCTCGACACTTTCGGCGGCATGGCCGTGAAACCGGCGGACAATGGAATTGATCCGCGAGACGACCTCGCTGCCCTTGATCGGGCTGACGATGACGTCATCAGCCCCCCGATCAAGGGCTGCCGAGGTATCCTGGGAGTTGCGAAAGTCGCGCAGCACGATCACCGGATTTGCGCAGCCCGCCCTGCGGATGGTTCGGATCTGGGCGTGCGTGTTGTCGGACTCTCCGATCAGGATCGCTCGGATCTCGTTTCCCGGCTGGGTCAAGGGAACCAGACCGGTCTCAAAGAAATCCTCGCTCACGAACAGAGGCTCGACACCCGCGTTCTCAAGTTCGGCGGCCAGAGAAGCCTGCCGTTTCTCGCGTGGTTCGAAAACATAGGCGCGCATGAACACCTCCGTTCCCGCTGCTATTCATTGCTATTCATTATTGCTACCAAGGAAAGGCAGGTAGTTCAATAATAAAGTTACCAACCGGCAAGTTTAGAAACAACTGTATATGGACTTGGCAAAAACAAACCGCTAGGGTTTTCTTTAAGGACCAGGGGTGAGGTCGATGTCTGTATTTGGGTCTCTGGCGAACGGACTGGGCGCGGTCGCGATGGGCGCGGCGCTTCTGCTTGCGTGCCCCGCCGGTGCAGATGTCCGGATCAAGGATATCGCCAGTTTCGAAGGGGTCCGCGAAAACCACCTGATCGGCTACGGTCTGGTGGTCGGCCTTCTGGGAACCGGCGACCGGATGACCAACAGCCCGTTCACGCGCGAGGCCGTCAAGGGCATGCTGGAACGGCTGGGCGTCGCCAATCTCGACGGCGACCTGCTGAAAACCAAGAATACCGCGGCGGTCATGGTCACGTCGAAGCTGCCGCCCTTCGCCCGGCGCGGCGCGCCGATCGATGTGAACGTCGCCTCGCTCGGTGACGCCACCAGCCTGCGGGGCGGCACCCTTTTGGTGACCCCCCTGTCGGGTGCCGACGGCGAGGTCTATGCCGTGGCCCAGGGGCCGGTGGCGGTGTCTGGCTTTCTCGCGCAGGGCAACGCCGGCAGCGTGCAGGAGGGGGTTCCGACCATCGCCCGCATCGACAGCGGCGCCATCGTCGAGCGCGAGGTTGGATTCGAGCTGCGCGAACTCGACAGTTTCCGCATCGCACTGGCGGTGCCGGACTTCACCACGGCGGCGCGGATCGGGGATGCGGTCAACGACCGGCTCGGGGCGGGGTCGGCGCGGGTGCTCGATCCCGGAACCGTCGAAGTGCGCCTGCCGGGCAAGGGCGACGTGGCCGAAACCGTCGCCGCGATCGAAAGCCTGACCGTCCAGCCCGACAGCACCGCGCGTGTCGTCGTGGACGAGAAATCCGGAACCATCGTGATCGGGGCGAACGTGCGGATCGGGCAGGTTGCGATCAGCCAGGGCGGGCTGACGGTGCGGGTGCGCGAACGCTACAACGTGAGCCAGCCGAACCCGATCAGCATCGGCGGCACCACCGTTGTGGTGCCGGAAACCGACATCGACGTGGAAGAGCGTGACAGCAAGTTCACCATCCTGCAGGGCGATGTCAGCCTGCAGGATCTGGTAGATGGGCTGAACGCGATCGGCGTCGGCGCGCGTCAGACCATCTCGATCCTGCAGGCGATCAAGGCGTCGGGCGCGCTGCACGCGGACCTGGAGATTATCTGATGACCACCCCGCCGATCCCGTCCGGGCTGCCGGTCCCTGTCGAAGGCGATGCCTCTGTTGCCGACAAGGCCCGGAACGCAGGGCTGGCGCGTGAATTCGAGGCCGTGTTCCTGAGCCAGTTCGTCGATGAGATGATGAGCACGATCAACCACGGGCCCGTCTCGGGTGGGCAGGGCGCCGAGATCTGGCGCTCCTTCATGTCGCAGGCCCTTGCCGAGAAACTGTCCGAGCGCGGCGGGCTCGGACTGGGTGCGAATATCGAACAGATGCTCAACGCGTATCGTGGCTGACAGTCAATCCAGGGGGGCGGACATGGCGATAAGGAAGCGGAAGACCCGGATTGGCGATCGCCTGCAGGCGCGCCGGGCCGCGCCGCAAGGCACCGCAAGGATCCTGACGGAAGAGGACGAGGCGAACATCGCCGCGTTCTCCGACAAGGTGGGCGAGGCCGTGGCGCTGTTGAACGAAGAAGTCGCGGCCGTGACCGAGGGGCGGTTCCAGGCCGTCAGCGATCTGTTCGACCGAAAGGCTTCGCTGCTGAAATGGCTGGAATTGCGCCTGCCGCTGGTCGAGCCGTTCCTCAGGCACGAGGCGGCGGTTGCGCGCGGCCTGCCCGAGCGGATGCAGGAACTGCAGGCGGCAGTCACCGCCGACAGCGAGATGTTGCAACGCATGGCCACCGCCGCGGGAACCATCGTGCGAGAGATCCGCAAAGCCACCGAACGCAACGGTCTGAGCGGGCTTTATGGCAAGTCGGGGCAGAAGATCGGCGGCGAAGAGGGTGGCAAACTGCGCATAGATCGCGAATTTTAGGCGCGGGGACAGGAAAAAAATTATGAAAGCCTTAACTATGCCTTAATCGGCGCGTTTATATCCTCAGTACCGGCGCTAAGCCGGAAACAGTCAGAAGACTGATCAACAAAAAACGAGAACTGAGGAGAGCATTAAATGTCGTCCATTCTCACCAATAGCTCGGCGATGGTCGCTCTGTCCACGCTGAACGAAGTCAACCGTGGCCTGAACGAAACCCAGAACCGTGTCTCCAGCGGCCTGGCCATCCGTTCGGGCAAGGAAAACGCCGCCTACTTCGCGATTTCGGAAACGATGTCCGGCGACAGCGGCATGTTCAAGGCGATCAATGAGGGTCTGACCTCGACCAAGAACTCGGTTGCGACCGCCCGTCTGGGCGCCGAAACCGTAAGCGGCCTGGCCGAACAGTTCGCCGAACGCGTGGCATTCGCCCAGGGCAGCGGCATCGACCTGGCCGACGTTCAATCGGAACTGGATGCTCTGGTTTCCCAGATCGGTGCAGCCATCGACCAGTCGACCTTCAACGGCGATGATCTGGTCAACGGAACCGCAGCCGTGACCGCGGTCAGCGGGATCAGCCGTTCGTCGGGCAGCTTTGCCACCACGACGATCAGCTTCAACCAGGTTGATCTGGGCGCGATCAAGACCGCGCTTGACGCGATTGATCTCACCACTTCGACAGATATCGCAGCTGACCTGGCAACCGCCGAGACCCAGCTGGCCGCCTCGATCGATGCGGCAACCGACCTGGGCGTCACGGAGAAGACGCTGGAAGGCCAGCAGACCTTCCTGGATGCTCTCACCGACACGCTGGATTCCGGCGTGAGCGCGATGGTTGATGCGGACATGGAAGAAGAGGCAGCGCGCCTGCAGGCCTATCAGGTCCAGCAGCAGCTGGCCACGCAGTCACTGTCGATTGCCAACCAGCAGCCTCAGAACATCCTGAGCCTGTTCCGCTAATAGGTTTTCGCCAGGAGTCCTCCTGGCGGGCCGTCCATTTACGAGTTTTCGGGGGGGCGACTGTTGTCGCCGTTCCCAGCCGGCCGTTTCGAGGGGAGCGGCCGGTTTTCGTATTTTTAATTGGCCGCCGCGTCGGGCAGGGTCGGCACGTCGATCCCCGCGTCCAGCAGCATTTTGTAAACCTCGGCAAAGCTCTGCTCCGCGCGCATCGTGGCGCCGCGGGATTGGGAAAGGAATTCGTTCGCCGCGGTGAAAAACCGCGCCGCCGCATCGGTTTCCGGGTCGGAACCGGGGGAATAGGCGCCAACGCGGATTAGTTCCTCCATGTCGGCGTACCGGGCCAGCGCCCGCCGGGCGGCGTGCATGATCCGGTATTCCTCGGCGGTGTGACAGGCCGGCAGCATGCGCGAAATCGACCGCTGCACGTTGATCGCGGGATAGCGGTTTTGTTCCGCAATGCGGCGGTCCAGAACGATATGCCCGTCGACGATTCCGCGGATCGCGTCGGCGATGGGTTCGTTCATGTCGTCGCCATCGACCAGAACGGTATATATCCCGGTGATATCCCCCTCGCCGGGGCGGCCGGGTCCGGCCCGCTCCAGCAGGTGTGGCAGCTCCGAGAACACCGTCGGCGGATAGCCCCGGGTGGTCGGCGGCTCGCCGCTCGACAGACCGATCTCGCGCTGGGCCATGGCAAAGCGGGTGACGCTGTCCAACATCAACAGCACCTGCTTGCCCGCCTTGCGGAAATGCTCGGCCACTGCCGTGGCGGTCCAGGCCGCCTGTCGGCGCAGCAGCGGCGCCTCGTCGCCGGTGGCCACCACCACGACCGAGCGCGCCATGCCTTTTTCGCCCAGATCCTCCTCGATGAACTCCTGCACCTCGCGGCCGCGTTCCCCGACCAGTCCGATCACGATCACGTCGGCGTCGGTATTGCGCGCCAGCATGGCCATCAGGGTGGATTTCCCGACCCCGGAGCCGGCGAACACCCCCATTCGCTGCCCCCGGCAGATCGGGGTGAACAAGTCGATGCACTTGATCCTTGTTTCCAGTTTGTCGCCGACCCGGCGCCGGTCGTAGGCAGGCAGCGGGCTGTTGCGTCCGCGCGCGCGCCGGCTGCCGGCGCGGAAGCCGGGCGACGGGGAAAGCGGCCGGCCAAGCGGGTCGATGACCGTGCCGATCCAGCTGTCGTCCGGACAGATACCGTCACCGGCCTGGATCAGCTCCACCGGGTCGCCGACCGCGATGCCGTCCCAGGTGCCGAAAGGCAGCAGGCGCAACCCTTCGGCGCCGGCGCCGACCACTTCGCCGGTGACCGGCCCGTTGCGCCCGCGCACACGGCATCGTTGCCCGATCCCCGCGGCGCGCTCCAGCCCGGAGACGGTCAGCGAGAGGCCGACCACCGATTGGACGCGACCGGATATCCTTGTGCTTTCAAGGTTAAACACCGCCTGCCTCAGGTCTGAAAAGATGGCGCTCACAAGAATAAACCCTGTTAATCTTTGCTCTGCTTGTTATAATGCCAAGAATTAAGCGGGAGATCCATGATGAATCTCGACAACATCAACCTTTTCCAGCTGGCCTCGCGTCGCCTGCAATGGCTGTCGGACCGCCAAAAGGCGGTTTCGGAGAATATCGCCAATGCCGATACCGCCGGGTACCGCGCCCGCGAGGTGGAGGGTTTCGACTCCTACCTCTCCAGCACGAAAAAAGCCGGGGACCTGCGAGATGCAGAGGTGCGCGAGGTCGAAGATACGTGGGCCGAGTCCATTTCGGGCAACAACGTCGTGATGGAGGAGCAGATCCTTTACGCGGCCGATACCGCCGGTCAGTACAAACTGGCGTCGAATTTGTACCGAAAGGCGCATGAAATGGTCATGGCCGTTGCCGGGACGCGCTGAGGAGGGCCCTAGATGGATCCGTTGACGTCAATCATTGCTACCGCCGCCAGCGGGTTGCGGGCCCAGGGCGAACGTCTGAAGGTGGTCTCGGAAAACATGGCGAACTCTGCCACCACCGCGCAGGAGCCGGGCGGCGAGCCCTATCGCCGCAAGGTCATCAGTTTCGGGCAGGACTCCGACGCGGCCACCGGGGCGGCAATGGTGCGCGTGGCCGAGGTCACCCGCGACATGGGCGAGTTTTCGCTGCGGTTCGACCCCGCCCACCCGGCGGCCGACGAGAACGGCTATGTGAAACTGCCCAACGTCAACCCGCTGATCGAGATGAGCAACATGCGCGAGGCCTCGCGCAGCTACGAGGCGAACATGACCATGCTGGAAAACGCGCGCCAGATGCGCAGCCAGTTGATCGACCTTTTGAAATAGAGCTGAGCCATGAGCGACATCCCCTTCATCCAGCCCAACTCCCTGATCCAGGCCGCCTATGGCAAGTCCAAGGATCTCGCCTCCAGCGCCGCCGGGCCGCAGTCCGGCCAGGGCCAGGCGCCGGATTTTGCCCAGATGCTGCGGAATTCCGCAGCGGAGGCGGTGGAGACGGTGCGCGAGGGCGATGCCACGGCAGCGGCCGGGCTGACCGGCAAGGCCGGATTGCAGCAGGTGGTCGAGGCGACGATGGCGATGGAAAGCACGGTCAAGGTCTCGATCGCGGTGCGCGACAAGCTGGTCGAAGCCTATCAGGAAGTCCTGCGGATGCCGCTCTGACGGCGCCCGCACCCCCGCCCAATCTGGAGCCCACTGTTGGACACGGTCAGCACATATGAGATCCTGCGTCTGACGATCACCACCGTGCTTTTGGGGTCGGCGCCGATTCTGGCCGTCGCGCTGGTGGTGGGGCTTGGGATCTCGTTCTTCCAGGCACTGACGCAGATCCAGGAAATGACACTGACCTTCGTGCCCAAGATCGTGGCGATCTTTGCCGCGCTGGCGCTGACCTTGCCGTTCATTTTCGGCACCCTGTTGCGGCTGTCGGACCAGGTGTTTGACCTGATCGTCAGCGGGGGGCTTTAGAATGCGCCGGGGCGGGGGGCTTGCGCTGGGGCTGGTCGGGGCAGCGGCGGCCGGAGCCCTGGTTTGCAGCGGCCCGCCCGCCCGGGCGGAGTTTTTCGCCGGCTTCTATCGGTCTTCCGCCCCGGTTGTCGCCCCGCCGCCTGCGCGTGCACCCCGTCCCGGGCCGGCCTTGCGTGGCGCCGATTGTCTTGCCGCGATCCTCGACGCCCAGGCGCGCTACGGCATTCCCGACAACCTGTTGCTGGCCATCGGCGTGCAGGAGGCCGGGCGGCGCGGTCCGGAGGGGTTGACCGTTTGGCCCTGGACCGTCAACGCCGCCGGGGAAGGGGCGTTTTTCCGCAGCCGGGAGGAGGCGCTGCGCTGGGTACAGGCCAGGCGCAGGGACGGCATCCAGTCGATCGACGTCGGCTGCATGCAGGTGAACCAGAGATGGCATGGCCGTGCCTTTCGCTCGCTCGAACAGGCCTTTGACCCGGCGACGAACGTGGATTATGCGGCCCGGTTCCTGGTTGGCCTGTTCAAGGAAACAGGGGATTGGTGGCAGGCCGCCGGGCGGTATCATTCCGCCACCGACATCCACAAGGACGTCTACCTGACCGCCCTGCGCCGCAATCACCGGGTGGTCAGCGCCGGTCTGTCCGGGCTGGTCGCGCAAGCCAGTCAGGCGCATGTGTTCCAGGTGGCGGCGGCGCCCCCGGAAAAGCCCCGCCTGCCGCCGCCGCCGGTGTTCTGGAGTTCGGGCGCCGAGCCCCCGGCCTCGGAGGCGACGCGGCGGTTCTCGATCTATTCAAACAGCCCGATGAAGCCGGTCCTGCCGGCCTATCGGGTGGTGGAGTGACCCCGGCATGAGCGCGCGCGACGTCAACCCCTCCACCACGGTCGCAAAGGGCCTGTCGCAGTTCGGCCTGGCCAACCGCGATATCGGTTTTGCCATCGGCGTGGTGCTGATCCTCGCGATGCTTTTCGTTCCGCTGCCCTCGGTGCTGCTCGATTTCGGGCTGGCGATCTCCCTGTCGCTGGCGGTGCTGATCCTGATGGTGGCGCTGTGGATTCCGACGCCGCTGGATTTCAACTCCTTCCCGACGCTGCTGCTGGTCGTGACGATGATGCGGCTGGCGCTGAACGTCTCCTCGACGCGGCTGATCCTGAGCGAGGGACACCAGGGCTCCGACGCCGCCGGCAAGGTGATCGAGGGGTTTTCCCGGTTTATCGTCGCCGGTGATTTCGTCATCGGGATCGTGATTTTCGCAATCCTCGTCATCATCAATTTTGTGGTGATCACAAAGGGTTCGACCCGGATCGCCGAGGTCGCCGCGCGATTCTCGCTGGATGCGATGCCGGGCAAGCAGATGGCGATCGACGCCGATCTGGGCGCCGGCATCATCAACGACGAAGAGGCCCGCGACCGCCGCCGGATACTGGAAGAGGAAAGCGCATTTTTCGGGGCGATGGACGGGGCCTCGAAATTCGTGCGCGGCGATGCGGTCGCCGGTCTGATCATCACCCTGATCAACGTCATCGGCGGCATCCTGATCGGCATGACCAGCCACGGGCTCAGCATCGGCGATGCCGCCGGAAACTATACCGTGCTGACCATCGGCGATGGTCTGGTCACACAGATCCCGGCGCTGGTGGTGTCGCTGGCCGCTGGCCTGCTGGTGACCAAGAGCGGCACCCGCGGCGCCGCGAACGAGGCGGTGTTGGCGCAACTGGGGAATTTTCCCAAGGCTTTGTACATGGCCGCCGCGCTCAGCCTGATGGTGGGGCTCCTGCCGGGGTTCCCGCTGATCGTATTTTCGGTGCTGGCCGCCGGGATGGCAGCATTGGGATACGTGATGCAGCAACACCTGCAAGAGCAGGAGCGGGAGCAGGTCGCCGAGGCGAAACGCGAGGGCGAGGCGCGCCAGACCGAGGATCCGATCACCGAGGCGCTGCGGCTGGACGATCTCCGGCTCGACCTCGGCGCGGCGCTGGTGCCGCTGATCTCCTCGACCGATGCGGCGCTGCCGGGCAAGGTGAAAAGCCTGCGGTCGCTCTTCATCAAGGATTTCGGCTTTGTCATGCCGCCGGTGCGGATCAAGGACGACAGCGCGCTGCCGGGCATGACCTATGCGATTTCGCTTCAGGGAGTTGAGACCGCCCGCGGCGAGGTGCGGCCCGGGTCGATGATGGTGATCGACCCCGGCGGCAACGATACCGAGCTGGTGGGCGAACGCACGCGCGAACCCACCTTCGGCCTGAACGCGATCTGGGTCGATCACGGCCGCGCCTCGGAGGCCGAGCTGCGCGGCCTCACGGTGGTCGATCCCGAAAGCGTGGTCACCACCCATCTGACCGAGGTCATAAAGGAGCATATGCCGGACCTGCTGACCTTTGCCGCCACCCAGGACCTGATCGAGGGGCAAAGCAAGGAATACCAGAAACTGCTGACTGACATGTCGAACAAGTCGCCCGCGGTGCTGCTTCAGCACGTGTTGCAGGCGCTGCTGTCCGAAAGGGTGTCGATCAGAAACCTGCCGCGCATCATCGAGGCGGTGGCCGAAGCCGCCGCGACGACCCAGAACCTGCGCGCGGTCGTGGAGCATGTGCGCGGACGTCTGTCCAAGCAGATCTGTCAGTCGCTGGTCGATTCCAACGGATTCGTGCCGGTGATCGTTCTGGGCGCGGAATGGGAGCGTGAGCTGAACAACGCGGTCTCGCCCGGGGCCGAGGAGAGCGCCTTTCTGATGTCGCCGGCGCGGGTCCAGGAGTTCGTCCTGGCGGTCCGGCAGGAGATTCAGAAGTTCGCCGCAGGGGATGAATGGCCGGCGCTGCTGGTGACCCCGGACGTGCGGCCCTATGTGCGCCAGATCCTCGAACGGGTCAGCCCGGTCACCCAGGTGATTTCGCACAACGAGGTGCACCGCAAGGCCTCGCTCAAGACGGTCTCGACGGTGGGGGGCTGAGCGTGGCGCTCGATACCTATGTCGCCGGGATAATCTTTGGCTATGTGCTCGTGGTGGCGCGGATCGGCGGGGCGCTGATGTTCATGCCCGCCTTCGGCGAAACCCAGATCCCGCTGCGCGCGCGGCTGTCCTTCGCGCTGGTGCTCTGCGCCGCGCTCTATCCCGTAACCCCGGTCAGCGCCGAAATGCCCGACAATACCGTGGCCATTGCGCTGCTGCTGGCCTCCGAGGCCACCATCGGCGTCTGGATCGGGCTGGTGGCGCGGGTCCTGCTGTCGGCGATGGATTTCGCCGGCTACCAGGTCGGGCAGGTCTCGGGGCTGGCCAATGCCTTCGGCCCTTCGCTTGGCTCGTTCGAGGGGGCGACGCTGGTGGCGACGCTGCTGCTGATCGGCGCGGTGGCGGCGATCTTTGCCACCGATGCGCACCATATCATCCTGCGCGGGCTGATGCTGAGCTACGTGGTGTTTCCGCCGGGGCCGGTGATGCCCGGTGACCTGGCCGAACAGATCGTGCGCGCGGGGGGCCGCAGCCTGTATATCGGAACCGCGGTCGCGGCGCCGTTTTTCGTGATGGGCGTGATCCTGAACCTCGGCATGGGGCTGGCCAACCGGATGATGCCGCAATTGCCGGTGTTCTTCGTCGGTGCCTCGCTTCTGATCGCCAGCGGGATGCTGGTGCTTTCGGTGGCGATGCCCTCGATGCTCGATTTCTTCGTCAGCCAGTTCACCGACTGGCTCAGCACTTTCAGGTTCTGACGCCATGGCCGAGAACCAGGACCAGGACAAGAGCCAACAAACGCAGGAGCCGACGGACAAGAAGCTCCGCGATGCCCGCAAGCAGGGCGATGTTCCCGCGTCGCGGGAAAGCGGCAACATGATGGTGGTTCTGTCGCTGGTTCTTGTCACCGCCTTCGTGCTGCCCTGGCAGGGGCCGCGCCTTGCCGACGCGCTGGGCGCGCTGATCGAGGGGGCGGGCAGCGTGCAGGTGGGCAACGGCCGCGCCGGGCTGACCGCATTGGGGCTGGTACTGCAAGACATGGTGCTGACGCTGGCACTGGTTTTGTCGCCGTTGTTCCTGATGATCCTGACCGGCGGCGTGGTCGGCGTGCTGATCCAGGGCGAAACCGTGGTGGCGCTGGACCGGATCAAGCCGAAGCTGTCCAAGGTGTCGCCGGTGCAGGGCCTCAAGCGGCTGTTCTCGGCCAATACGCTGGTGGAATTCGGCAAGAGCCTGATCAAGGTGCTGGTGGTGGGGGGGCTGGCGCTCTGGGTGACGGAACGGGCGGTGCGCGGCATCTGGGAGGGCTCGGGATTTGTGCCGGAGACCTTGCCGGGCTACATGCTGGACGCAACCCGCCGCCTGCTGATCGCCGCCACGGTGTTCCTGGTGCCGGTGGCGATCCTGGATATCCTGTGGAACCGGTTCGACTGGCGTCGCCGCCAGATGATGTCGGTGAAAGAGGTTCGCGACGAGATGAAGGAGTCCGAGGGCGATCCGCAGATCAAGGCGCGGCGTGCCGCGCAGCGGCGCGCCCGATCGCGCCAGCGCATGGCCACCGCGGTGCCGCAGGCCAGCGTGATCCTGACCAACCCGACGCATTACGCTGTGGCGCTGAAGTACGACCAGGGGGTGGACTCGGCCCCCGTCTGCGTTGCCAAGGGGGCCGACCTTATGGCCCGCCGCATCCGCGAGATCGCCTTTGAACACGATGTGCCGATCGTCGAGAACAAACCGCTGGCGCGCACGCTTTTCGACCAGGTCGAGGTCGACGATATGGTGCCGGTGGAACACTGGCAGGTGGTGGCCGAGATCATCGGATTCGTGATGGAGCACAAGAAGAACCGGCATCGCAAACTGCCCGTCGGTTCGGTCCTGCGCACGAGCCCGGAGTGAGGCGCCGCCAAAAGAAAACGCCCCGGCGCGGGACCGGGGCGCGGGGTACTGTCCAGGGGTGCTGGGTTACTTGAGCCGAATTCCGACCAGGTCCTGATCGCCGGGCAGTTGCGACCGTTCGAGGATGATCTTCGACACCGCGCGCGCCCGCACCGGCGACATCTTGGCCAGGATCGGGGCGGCCACGCGTGGCTTCATCTTGGCCAGCACCAGGATCGTCACCTCGATATCCAGATCGTCCATGATCCGCGCCGCCTCGGCCGGCTTCATGTTCTCGTAAAAGCCGATCAAACGCTCGAGATCTTCGGTCTCGGAGGCTTTGACGCGGGCGAGCAGATCCTCGATGTCCGATTTCAGTTCGAGCAGCGCGGTCTTTTCAATCTCAAGTTTCTCGCGGGCGAGGGCGAGCTCTGACTTGCGGCTTTCCAGGTCGTCCCTCTGGGCCGCGATCAGGTCGCGTTCGCGCGACAGCGATTGCAGCACCTCTTCGGGGGTGTCGCATTGGGCCGGGATTTTGGGCACCTTGGCGACGACCTTGGTTTCCTCTTCCAGGATGATGGGCTCGGCGGGCTCCATGTCCACCGCGACCCGTATCGGAAGGTCGGGGCGCGTCATCGCGTCGGAGGGAAAGGGAAGGCCCGGAAGCGAGGTGGCCGCCTTGGCAAAGGCCGCCACAGCGAGGCCGCCCAGAATGAGTTTGGCCCCGAAAATCCGCGCCATCGTCAGGCCCTCGATTCGCTGCGCGAAGTTTCGAAGAAGCGGCGCACGAGATCCTGCTTGTTGCGGACCACCTGCACCCCGGGCAGGCGGCGTTGCGGCTGGCGACGGGACGAGAAGGCCGGCGCGCTGTCGTCACCGGCGTCCTCCTGCGTGGCCAGGCCTTCGGCAAGGTTGTCGCGCAGCGCGGTGACCGAGGACTCGGATTTATCCACAGCCTCGGAAAACTCCCGCACCAGCGGCTCCAGCTCCTCCAGCGAGGCCATCAGCCGTTGCACCCGGCGCGAGATCATCACGCCGTAGCCCACGCTGCCGATCAGAAGCAGGATGATCAGGATGTCAGTGATCGTTGCGGCCATTGGGTATCTCCTCTTCCGGCTCCAGCGCCTCGGTGATGCGAATTGCCGTGTTCCCGTTGTTGCGTTTGCCGATCGCGGCGCGGAACATCGGCGTATCCGCGCAGACGACCGTGGCGTCGTGCTCTTCCTCGATCCAGAGATTGACGGTGTCGCCCGACCTCCAGTTCATGATCTGCTGGATCGAGAGCTGGACCTCGGCCAGCACCGCCTCCAGTTCGATGGTCGCGCGCTCGATCTGGCCCGACAGCTGTTCGCGCCACGGGCTGCCCTCGTCCGAGGGCTCGCCGAAGTGGATCTTGCCCAGTTTCGGGCGCACCGGTTCCAGCGCGTCATAGGGCATGATGATCTCCAGAACGCCGGTGTTCGCGGCGAGAGCAACGGTGAAATGCAGCCGGACACAAAGGTTGGCGGGCTGGGTCACGGCGGCCGAGTCGGGATCGGTCGCGATGCGTTCAAGCTCCAGTTCGATATCGCCGGCAAGGCTGAAGTTCGATTGCAACTCGTGCATGACCAGCGCGGCAAGGCGCTGACCGAACCCGCGCTCGATCGCTGTGAACCGTTCGGTCTCGCGCGGGCTGTGGCCCTTTGGCGCGCCGCCGAGCATCAGTTCCATCGCGGTCAGCAACAGCGCGGCGTCCATCACCAGCAGAATTTCCCCGTCCAGGCCGGGCGAGGAGCAGACCGCCATCATCGCCGGCATCGGCAGGGCGTCGATCGCCTTGCCCATCGGCACGTAGTCGAGCTGGCTCAGGGTTGCCTCGCAGAGCACACCGGTCAGTTGCGGCAGCGCGACCGAGATCGAATCGGCCAGCCGTTCTCCGATGATGTCCAGCATCGGCAGCCGTTCGAAGCTGAAATCCGACATCTTGATGATCTCGTCGATCAGATTGCCGTTCTGGGCCTCGGTCTCGTCCTGGGAAAGGATTTTGTTCATGCCGCGCCCCCTATTGCACGATCAGATCGCTGATCAGGATTTCCTGCGGCAGATCGCTGCCGGCGGCGGCGCGGGCGCGTTTGAGCAGCTCGGCCTTCACGTTCAGCACCCCGGCCATGCCGCGCACGTCGGTCTCGTTCAGGCTGCGGGCATAGCCGGTGAACAGGTCGCGCATGAAGGGCTGGCGTTCCTTCATCAGGTCGGACGCGCCGGGATCGGGGCGATAGACCAGCACCAGCGTCAGCTTCAGGAACGCCGGTTCCGGGCTCCCCTTGGCGTCAAAGCTTTCGATGTTGGTCACGATTTCCCCGAACTCCAGGACGCCCTCGCGCACGCTGGCCTCGCCCTCCTCTTCGGAGTCAGCGTCCTGCGCTCCGGCATCGGCGTGGCCATCCCCGGCCGCTTCCGCCGGTGCATGCTCGCCAACGGGCTTTTCGCCCTTGGTTTCATCGACATAGTCGGGTTCGAAACTGGCCGCGTCCTGTTGAAAGGCGATCTTCGCAAGGACAAAACCGCCGCCGAGTGAAGCGACCGAAAGCAACAGCGCAGCCATGAGCAAGGTGCGCGCCGAGCGCGCCTTGCTTTCCTTTACCACGTCCGGCTCGGCGGACGCGGGTCGGGGGGTCTTTTTCACCGGCTTCGCCATGGATCAGACTCGTTCCTTCTTCATGTACATCATCCCGGTTTTTCCTTTTCGGCGCAAGTATTGACATCGTTATTTACTTGGACAGCAAAAATAGAATATCGTGACTGCAAGAACAGATGGGACATTTCCCATGAGGAACGGCGTGCAGGATCTGATCAACAACCTCAAGGCGCTCGGCCGCACCCGCCTGATGATTCTGGGCGGGGTGTCGCTCGGGCTCGTCCTGGCCCTGCTGCTGGGGGTTTCCGCGGTGTCCCGTAAGGACTTCGCGCCCTTGTACAAGAACCTCTCCATGGCTGCGGCCGGGTCGATAGAAACCACGTTGATCGGCGCCGGGTTCGACGCGCGGATGGCCGAGGACGGGGCCAGCGTGTCGGTTCCGCGTGGCGACCTGGCCCGCGCGCGGATGGTTCTGGCCGAAAGCGGGCTGCCGATCGAGGGCGATCCCGGCTGGGAACTGTTCGACGACGCCAGCGGTCTGGCGATGAACTCTTTCATGCAGCGGGTGAACCGGTTGCGCGCGATGGAGGGGGAGCTTGCCCGGTCGATCCAGACGCTCGACGGGGTGCAGAGCGCCCGGGTCCACCTGGTGCTGCCCGAGCGCGAGGCGTTCTCGCGCGAACGGCCAGAGCCGCGGGCCTCGATCATCGTGCGGGCGGTTCCCGGACGGAACATCGCGCGCAAGCAGGCGATGGCGATCCGCAACCTGGTCTCCTCCTCGGTCGCCGAACTGGAACTGGGGCGGGTCACGGTACTTTCGGCGAGCGGCGAGACCATCCTGGCCGAGGCCGGCGACGGCCTCGGCCAGGCGACGCTGCAATCGGCAAGGGCGGGAATCGAGGATCGTCTCGCGCAGCAGATCCAGAGCATCCTGACCGCCCGCGTCGGTGCCGGAAACGCGCGCGTGCGGGTCAACGTGGATCTCACGTCGGCGCGCGAGGTGATCGTCGAGCAGAGTTTCGATCCGGATCAGCAGGTGGTGCGCGCCACCGACAACCGGACCGAACAACGCTCGGGCACCGACGCAGGCGGCAATGTCGGGGTGGAAAACAATATCCCCGCCGCGCTGACCGATCCGGGCAATGGCGCCTCCTCCACGCAATCCAAGAGCGGCGAGAGCGTGCAGTACGAAATCGGCAACACCCGGCGCGAGGTGGTGCGCGAGGCGGGGGATATCCGCCGGGTCTCGGTCGCGGTGCTGGTCAACGGGATCTACAGCGTCGAAGGCTCCGACGTGACCTATTCCGAGCGCAGCCCAGACGAACTGACCCGGCTGTCCGAACTGGTCAAGAGCGCGGTCGGTTTCGATGACCAGCGCGGCGACACGGTTTCGGTCGATAGCCTGCGCTTCATGGATTACTCGATGGAGGTCGGCGACCCCGTCAGCATGACCCCGATGCAGCGGGTCGGCAACAATATCGTGCCGATCCTGCGCGGGCTGCTCGGGTTGCTGATCGTGGCGCTGGTCATGGTCCTTGGCGTCCGCCCGATGCTGCGCCACTTGCAGCAGGCGGCAGCGCCGGAGTTGCCGAAGGGCGAGGCCGCCGGTGCGCTTGCCGCGCCCGAGGGCGAGGGCGCCCTGCCAGACACTGCATCGGCGGCCGGGGCCGGTGGCGCAAAACCGGCAGGCAAGGGCGGGGTGAACCTTCTCGACGTCTCCGAGGAGACCCGCAACGCGCCCGGTTACACCAGCATCTTCGATCCCGCGCATGATGACGGGGCGCCGCATGAGTATGTCGAGACCCTGGGCGTACGCGGGAGCCTGATCAAGGCCCGCGTCGAGGCGATCCAGGCCCTGGCCGAGGACAAGCCTGACGAGGTGCTGCGCGTGCTGCGCGGCTGGCTGGTGGCAGAGGCTGATGCACGATGAGGATGTTCCTTCGTGATTTCGATGCCGAGGCGCTGGAGGCGGGGCGGACCCCACCCGCGCAGGAGGCGGCCCCGCCCCCCGCGCCGCCGCGCAGCTTTTCCGGCGAGGAGGTCGAGCGTTTGATCGCCGAGGCCAGCGAGGCGGCGCTGCAGCAGGGGCGGGAAGAAGGCGCGGCGGCGGCTCGTGCCGAGGCCGAGGCGGGTCAGGCGGCGCAGAGCGCCGCGGCGCTTGAGGTGATCTCGGCGCGGCTGTCCGATCTGCTGGCACGCGATGGGCTCCATCGCCGTGCGCTGGAGCGCGACGTGGTCGACATGCTGGTCGAGATCGGCGAGCGGATCGCCCCGGAGTTCCTGTCCGCCTATTCCGTCGACCTGGCGCAGGCGCGGATTCGGGCCGGCCTGCGCATGGCGAGCGGAAGTTCGAAACTCACGATCCGGTTGTCGCCGGAGATGGCGCGGATGCTGGAGCCGCAACTGGCGGCGCTGGCACAGTCCGGGGGCATCGAGCCGCCGCCGCAGCTGGACGCCGACCCCGCGCTGGGCGACGGCGAAGCACGCCTCGACTGGGACAATGGCAGCCTTGACTACAGCCTTGAGCGGTCCTGCGAGGCCGCGCTCGCGGCGCTGCGCGAGGCCGCGGCGAAACTGAAAGACGAACAGGGAAAGGTCGGATAAATGTCGGACACGGATACCCAGACACCGCCGGAAGACAGCAACGCCGAAGCCGGTGCGAACCCCACCCCCGAGGTCGGGCAACCGGAAGAGAAGCCAACGCTCAAGGACGTGGCGGCGGCGATGGGCGGCGGGCGCAATATCGACGCGCTGCTGAACGTGCGGCTCGACGTGCGGGTGGTGCTGGGGCGCAGCCGGATGCCGATTTCGGAGCTGCTGGAGCTGTCCAAGGGCTCGGTCATCGAACTTGACCGCAAGGTGGGCGACCCGGTGGACATCATGATCAACGACAGGATGGTGGCCCGCGGCGATCTGGTGAAGGTGAACGGCGACCACATCGGCGTGGCGCTGCGGGAAATCGTCAAAGACTTCATCCCCGAAGTCTGAGGCGCGCGGATGGGCCGGTTCCTCCTGTTCGCCGCGCCGCGGCGCCCGGCCCTCGTCTCGGGGCTGGTGGTTCTTGCGGTCTTGGCGGGGGCCGGTGGCGCCTGGGCGCAGGACACCGACCTGGGCGGGCTGATCCGCGATCTCTCCTCCACCCTGGGCGGCACCGAACCGGGCAGCGATACCGGCGCCAGCCTGTCGGGCCGGCTGATCCAGCTGTTCGCGCTGATCACGGTGCTCAGCATCGCGCCGGGTCTGCTGGTGGTCACCACAAGCTTTACCCGCTTCGTCATCGTGTTCTCGATGCTGCGCTCGGCGCTGGGGCTGAACCAGACCCCGCCCAACATGGTGCTGAACGCGATGGCGCTGTTCATGACCTTTTTCGTGATGCAGCCGGTGTTCGATGACGCCTGGCAAAGCGGGCTGCGGCCGCTGATGCAGAATGCGATCACCGAGGAGCAGGCGATGATGAACATCGCCGAGCCGTTCCGCGCCTTCATGTTCGTCAACACGCGCGACAAGGACATCGCGCTGTTTCAGGACATCGCCGGCGAGGCCGAGCCCGATGTCGTGCCCGACGCGGCCGAGGGGGTAAGCTGGCGGGTGATGGTGCCGGCCTTCATGATTTCCGAGCTGCGCCGCGCCTTTACCATCGGGTTTCTGCTCTACCTTCCCTTCATCGCCATCGACCTGATCGTCGCCTCGGTGCTGATGAGCGCCGGCATGATGATGCTGCCGCCGGTGATCGTGTCTCTGCCGTTCAAGGTGATTTTCTTCGTGCTGATCGACGGCTGGTACATGCTGGCCGGATCGCTGATGCAGTCCTATCTCACCGCGACCGGAGGCGGATAGGACACGGCTGCATGGGGCGTTTTTAAGAATAAATCGACCGGATTTGCTAGTAATCCTTGTATCGCATGGATAGTGCCGGTTAAGTTATCCTTGAATGATTGAAGCAGCCGGGCCCGGTCCGGGCAAATGCCGATGAACCAGTTTTCGCCCTTTCGCAAGCAGACCCGCCTGAGCGGCGCCGAGAAATCCGCGATCCTGTTCCTGTGTCTGGGGGAGGAGCGCGGCGGCCAGTTGATGCAGCAGCTGGATACCCGCGAGATCCGCAAGATCACGCGTGCGATCTCGGCCATGGGGGAGGTCCGGGCCGAGGTCGTCGAAGAGGTGATGCGCGAGTTCGGCGAAAAAATGACCAGCTACGGCGGCATCACCGGCTCGGTCGAGGCGGCGCGCGGGCTGCTCAAGGGCTTTCTGCCCGAAGAACGCGTGGCCGAAATCCTGGAGGAGATCGAGGGCAGCTCGACCGGCGATCTCTGGGGCGATCTGTCGGAGCTTGACGACAAGGTGCTGGCCGACGTGCTGCGCAAGGAGCACAACCAGACCGTCGCGGTGATCCTGTCCCGCATCCGTGCCGATGCCGCGGCCAAGGTGCTGCCGCTGCTGGGCCAGGAGCGCGCGGCGGAACTGGTCGAGCGCATGGTCGCGATGGAGGAACTTCCCATCGAAGCGCTGCGCAGCATCGAGGAAAGCCTGCGCCGCGAGGTGCAGACAAAGGCCGGGCGCAATGCCGGCGCCGAGACCGAAAAGCAGCTCGTCAGCGTGTTCAACAAGCTTGACCCCAAGGTCTTCGAGGGGCTGTCGCGCGAGCTGGAGAAGAAGATCCCGGAGAAATTCCGGACGATCAAGCAGAAGATGTTCGTGTTCCGCGACCTGATAGAGATCGAGGCCGCACCGCTGGCCAAGGTCATGCGCGAGGCGGCCGGAAAGACGCTGCCGCTGGCGCTGCGGGGCGCCGACAGGGACCTGCGGGAACACTTCCTGTCCTCGCTGCCGGCGCGGTCGCGCGATATGCTGGAAGAGGAAATGCGCGGAATGGGCCCGGTGAAGTCACGCGATGTGAAACAGGCCCAATCCGATCTGGTCGAGGCCGCGCTGCGCCTGTCCCAGCGCGGCGAGATCGAACTGCCCAGCGACCACGACGAAGAGATGATCGAATAGAGGCTGCCCGGTCAGCGGTACAGCGAATAGCTGGAAAAGGACACCGGTGCGATATCCCAGGTCACTTCGATAATGCCCGAGCTTAGCGAGGAGGAGCTTTGCAGGATGCTCAGTGCGGCACTGGTGGCCGAGAACCCCTGGGGATTGAGCACGTCGGAGATCGCCACATAGCGGCTGATGAGCCGCTCCTGCTCGCCCGGGTCGGACAGTTTCGACAGATCGTACTTGTCGGCCAGGATGCCCGCCTGCTTGTCCACGTCCAGACCGCTCAATTCGCCGGGCAGGTTCAGCGCGGTCTGAAAAAACTCGGTCAGCGTTTCGTTTTTCAGCACGTCGTACCAGCTATCGATGCCGGCGACTTCCTCGCGGAACTCCAGTACCGCGCCGACAGTTTCGTTCTGGTCCGCGTAGCCATTGGCATAGGCCCGGTCGAAATAGAGATCGACGATCCCGTCCTGCCAGGCGGCGTCGCTGAAATCCGGTGCCTGCGCCCCGGCTGCGGTGGTGAATCCCAGGGCGGCGTGCAATTCGCCAAAGCGGGAATCGGTCAGCCGGTTGACCAGCGACGTCTCGTCGCTCGGATCGCTTTCCAGGACCTTGCGGATCATCCCCTTGCCAAAGATCTGATCCTCCAGGTCAAAGGCGCGCATGACGAAACTGTAGACCTCGTAATCCTGCACCAACTCCTTGGGCGAGGTGATCGAGGCGATCCGTTCGCGAAACTGCTCGGCGGCGCGGGCGTGCTGCGGCTGGGTCTTCAGGCTCTCCAGCTGGCGGTCCTGCGTGCTGTCGATGAGGGTCAGCGCCAATTGGCTGTTCAGGCCGGAAATGCTCAGAACCATGCCCCTGTCCCCTGCTACTCGGCCGCTTCGACGGCGCCGGTGCCACCGATCAGCAGCGACATCAGCTCCTCTTCATAGCCGATCACTTGGCGCAGCGCGCGCATCGCCTTGTAGTAGTTGGCCGCCGAAATATGGTTGGCCGCCTCGCAGATGTGCCCGGAAATCTGCGCATTGAAGATCGGGACCAGTTCCGCCAGGCTTTTCTGAATGACCGGGGTCAGCTCCGAACGGATATCGGGGCGCAGCAGGGCCGACTGGATGAAGAAATAGACTTTCTTGACCGGGGTGGCGGCAGAGGCCTCGTCAAGGAGGTCGGCCTCGCGCACGACATCGGCATGGTTCTCGATGGTCAGGCTCTGACGCCGGTCCGCGTTGCGGATCACGCACCCGTTGATGACGATCTTCTCGTTGGGTTTGAGTGTCAGTCGCAGGGCCACGGGCTATTCCATCACTTGAAGGGCGTTTCCACCCAGCGCGCGGATGATGGTCTGGTTGATCGCGATCAGCGGCCCCACCTTGTTTTGCCCCTTCAGGATGCCGGTTGTGTGGGTATCGACCCAGATCGAAAGCGAGATCAATCCCGCGCGCAGGGTCGGCGGAAGCGTGTTCCCCTCTGCGGCCAGATCGTGCTGGAGCGCTTTCCAGACCTGCTGGTTGTTCCAGAGCGCATCGCGCAGACCATCGGCCAGGACGCCGATTTGGTCGATGCCCCGCTCGGCCGAATCGTATCTCGACGCGAACTGTTCCAGGTCGGAGGTAACACGAGATAATACCCGACGCTCGATCTGCCGCGGCGATTCCGTCTCCGAAATCGTCCGCTTGTAAGCGGCTATGCCCATTCAGTTTCTTCCGAATATTTTTTTCTGCCTCGGGTGTCACCGTACCGAAATCCGGTTAAAGCAAAATTAACCCTTTTGATTTTTCCATGTGAATCAAGGAAAAACGACAGGAAACCGGGATCTGCCCATGCCGTCGAAGGCTTGTCGCGGGGCGAATGCGGGGGCCTTGGTCATATTCCCGCGTCGCACGTCATGACAGAATTGAGCTCCGTGATTAGGTATCATCCAGGCCTGACGCAGGACCGGGCCGAAGCGATTTGACGTCAGGGGGCACATGATGAGCGATTTCGACATGACCGACGTATCTGCAGACGAATGGGACGAGCTGCATTTCCCCCGCCCCGAGGAAAACGATTTCGACCATGTGGTGGAACGGGCGATTTCGCGGCGCGGGTTTCTGAGCGGCGTTCTTGCCTTCGGCTCCGGCGCGGCCGCGATGGGGGCCGGCCTGCTCGATGCCACCCCGGCACTGGCGCAGTCTGCCGCCTCGCGCTTTGCGTTCGTCCCGATCCCGGCGCAGACCGATGCCACCGTGCATGTGCCCGCCGGGTATCGTTGGCATGTGGTCGCCCGCTGGGGGGATCCGCTGTTTTCCGACGCCGACCCCTATGACATCACCGATGGCGGCCCGCTTTCCAAATCTGACCGTGTCTTCGGCGAAAACACGGACGGCATGGAAACCTTCAGCTTCCGGGGCCGCCAGTTGATCGCGATCAACCACGAATACGCCAGTCGCAGGGTCAACCTGCCCGCGGGGCAGGGCGGGACTGCTGCCGATGCGCAGGACGTGCGCAAGCTGCAGAACCTGCAGGGTGTCACCGTCATGGAAATCTCCGAGGGGCGGACAGGCTGGAGCGTGGTCAAGGACAGCCCGTTCAACCGCCGCATCCACCACAACACGCCGATCCGGATCGCGGGGCCGGCTGCCGGCCATCCGCTGCTGCGGACCGAAGCCGACCCGACCGGAACGCTGGTTCTCGGCACGATGAGCAACTGTGGTTCGGGCAGGACGCCCTGGGGCACCTATCTGACCTGCGAAGAGAACTTCAACAGCTACTTCGGCATGACCGCACCGGATGAGGTCGCCGCAGGTTCGACGCCGGGGCAGGCCCGCTACGGGATCGGCCCGCGGGACTGGGGATATCACTATTACAAATGGGACCCGCGGTTCGATGTCTCCGGCAATCCGAACGAGCCGAACCGGTTTGGCTGGGTTGTCGAGATTGACCCGACCGATCCGCATGCGATGCCGGTCAAGCATACCGGCCTGGGGCGGTTCAAGCATGAAAATGCCGAGGTCACGCTGGCGGCCGACGGTCGTTTGGTGGTCTATATGGGCGATGACGAGAGGGGCGAATTCCTGTACAAGTTCGTCTCCCGAGGGGCCTATGTTCCCGGCGCATCGACCGACGGGCCGCTGGACGACGGCACGCTGCATGTCGCCCGTTTCGACGATGACGGGACCGGCGAATGGCTCTCGCTGACGCCCGAGACCACCGGGATGGAACTGCCCGAGATCTGTATCCACACCCGCATGGCCGCTTCGGCGGTCGGGGCCACCACCATGGACAGGCCGGAATGGGTCGCGATCAACCCTTTCGCGGACGAGGTCTATTGCTGCCTGACCAACAACAAGACCCGCGGTGTCAAACCGAATGCCGGTGGCGACGAAACCCCGGTGAACGGGCCCAACCCGCGCGAGGCGAACCGCTTTGGCCAGATCGTCCGATGGCGGCCAAGGGGCGGCGACCATGCCGCGAACGGGTTCGATTGGGATCTCTACGTGATGGCCGGCAACCCGACCGTGCACCAGGACGCCTACGCCGGGTCGGGAAACATCAACGCGGGAAACCTGTTCAACTCGCCCGACGGCATGGCCGTCGACAGCAGCGGCATGGTCTGGATCCAGACCGACGGCAAGGACACGAACCAAGGCGATTTCGCCGGCATGGGCAACAACCAGATGCTGGCGGGCGATCCAGTTACGGGTGAGATCGTGCGCTTTCTGACCGGGCCGAAAGGGTGCGAGGTCACCGGCCTGACCTGGTCGGCCGACCGGCGGACCATGTTCCTGGGCATCCAGCACCCGGGCGGAAGCTGGCCGGACGGAACGGGCCTTCCGCGCTCGGCGGTGATCGCGGTCAAGCGCGCGGATAACGGCCCGGTCGGCTGACCTCCTTTCCCGGCATTCCCGATGATCTGAAACCGCGCGCGCCGCTGGCCGCTCAGGGCCGGGCGGCCGCGCCCTGGGATGCGGCAAAGCTTTCCGCCATATTGAAGAACGCATCCACGATATCGCCCTGCGTTTCCACCAGGGCAAAGGCGGTTTCATGGGTGCGCACCGGGGCCGCCTCCTGGATCCGAAGCCGTTTCACCCCGTCGCGGCGGCTGGTGCCGTTGCGCCACAGGAACCCGAGGCCCAGCCCGTTGACCACCGCCTCGTAAAGCCCGTCGCGGGCATCCAGCGTCAGGAACGGCTCGGGCGCGGGGCCGTGTCGCGCGAACAGCCGGTCGACGAACCGCTGGGTCGAGGAGCCCGCGGCGCGGAAAATCAGCGGCTGGTCGCGCAGATCGTGGACCGAGACCGTTTCCCGCGCCGCCAGCGGGTGATCCGGCGGGGCGATGGCCAGAACCTCGTTCGAGGCCAGGTGGGTGCGCCGGAACCGCGTGTCTCCCGGAACCTCGGGCAGCACGCCGACATCGGCCGCGTGGCTCAGCACGGCGCGGGTGATCTTCTCGTGCGAGCCGGTCTCGACCCGGATGTTGACGCCGGGATAGGCCCGGTGAAAGGCGGCGACCAGCGCCATGCCCGGCATCACGTTGCCCAGCCCGATGGTGATGCGGCCCCGCGCCAGCGACGACCGGCTGCACAGCAGCCGTTCGGCATCGCCATAGGCCTCCGACATGCGCTCGGCCGCATCGCAAAGCTGCTGGCACAGCGCGGTCGGCGCGAGCCGGCCCGCCTCGCGGTGAAACAGGCGCACGCCGTATTGCGATTCGAGCGCGCGGATCTGCGTCGAGACGTTCGGCTGACTGACCCCCAGTAGCCGCGCGGCGCCGGCATAGGACCCGGCCTCCGCGACACTGCGCACGGCATCCAGACGTTGAATCGATAGTGCCATTCCGGGTTTCTCCTGTGTTTGCATGGTCGTTGTTTGGCTTTCCCAAGCTATGACTTTGGATTGTTACAGCCGCGTCACAGCGGTGGCTCAGAAGGGGCGGCAGAACGGCGCACCCCGCGCCTGGCTATGCCCGGAAAGGAGCCCCCATTGGACGCGGTCACCCCCCAACGTGCCCTTGAAACAGGCATTGGATGGCTCAACCCCGCCGATGTCGAAACGGCGGGGCTCGTGCTGTGCGACCTTGATGGTTGCCTGATCTCGGAGGGGCGCGCCTTTGCCGACGCGGCCGCGTTTGCGCAGGCTTGCGGGGCGCGGCTCTGGGTCGTGTCCAACCGCTCGGACACCAGTGCCGAGGCCCTCTCGGCGACGCTCGCCATCCTTGGCCTGCGCGTCCCGGCCGGGCGGATTTTGCTGGCCGGCGAGGTTGCGCTGGAACGGATGGCGCGGGTCGCGGGGATCACGCGGATCAGCCTTTTCGCCGCCGCGCCGCTGGCGGACCGGGCGCGTGCGCTGGGGATGGTCCCGGATGCGCAGGATCCGCAGGCGGTGCTGCTCTGCCGCGATCCGGCGCTCACGGTCGATGGCATGGCCGCGCTGCTGGCGCAGATCGAGTCGGGCCTGCCGTTCTGGGTCGCCAACGAGGATCTGTCGCACCCGGGCCAGGACGGCCACCCGGTGGCCGAGACCGGTGCGCTTCTGGCGGCGCTGCGCGCGATCCGGCCGGGTCTGACCTGGACCAGCCCGGGCAAACCCGATCCGCTGATGCTGCACATGGCGCTGGAGCGCACCGGGCTGACCCCGGCCGATGCCGTGTTCGTCGGCGACAACGCCGCCACCGACGGCCGCGCCGCGCGCGCCGCAAACATCCCGTTTCTTCACCTGCAAAGGAGAGCCGCGCGATGACCGACTATCTGCTGCGGGTCGTAATCAAGATGGCGGTGACGCTGTTTGCCATCGTCACCGTGACCTTCGTCGCCACCCGTCTGTCCGGCAACCCGATCGACACCTTTCTCGGCGAGGGGCTGACCGACGAGGGCCGCGACGCGCTGATCGCCTATTTCCAGCTCGACCGGTCGATCTGGCATCAGTATGTCGCCTATCTGCGCGGCGTGGTGTCGGGCGAGTTCGGCCTGAGCTTCATCGAACGCCGCCCGGTCACCCAGGTCGTGGCCGCGCGCCTCTGGCCCTCGGCGCAACTTCTGCTGGCCTCGATCGGTCTTACCGCTGCGGTTTCGATCCCGCTTGGCGTGCTCGCCGCGCTCTATCGTAAAAGCTGGATCGGCTCGGCGGTGATGGTGGTGGCGTTCAGCGGCTACGCGGTGCCCAACTTCGTGCTCGCCGTGGTGATGATCCTCACCTTCTCCTACTGGCTGAACTGGCTGCCGGTGGTCGGAAACGGCACCGCGCTGCATTTCATCATGCCGACCATCGCCATGTCCGGGGTGCTGATCGCCGCGCTGACCCGGTTTACCCGCAACGCCATGCTCGACGTGCTGGGGCAGGATTTCATCCGCACCGCCCGCGCCAAGGGGCTGCCGGAGCTGGCGGTGGTGATGCGCCACGGGCTGGGCAACGCCGGGGTGACGGTGATCTCGGTCATCGGGCTGCAGATCGCCAGCCTCGCCGCCGCCGGGTCGGTGGTGGTCGAGACGATCTTTTCCTGGCCTGGGATCGGCCAGCTCCTCGTGACCGCCGCGATCATGCGCGATTACCCGGTGCTGCAGTTCGGCGTGATCGCCGTGGCCGTCGCGGTGGTGCTGATCAACGCGATCACCGATGTCGCCTATGCGCTGGTCGATCCGCGCATCCGCCTTGCGCGCAGCTGAAGGGATAACCGCCATGACCGGCCTTGCCGATATCGTCGCACGTCACCGCCGCCGCCGGGCGGGCGCCGCCGCAGGGGGCGACATCATTCAGAGGATCGCGCTGCTTCTCGCGGTGCTGCTGGCTGCCGCCGCCATCCTGACGCCGCTGATCGCCCCTTTCGATCCGCTGGATCAGAGCCTGATTTCGCGGCTGCGCCCGCCTGCCGGGTTCGACCGCGCCAGCCCCGGCCATCTGTTCGGCACCGACGAGCTGGGCCGCGACGTGCTGTCCCGCGCGCTCTACGGGATGCGGCTGACGCTGACGCTGGCCTTCGTCGGTGCGCTGATCGGGTTGTGCCTGGGCGGAACGCTCGGGGTGATCGCGGGGCTGCGTCGCGGCTGGCTCGAGGATGCGATCATGGCGCTGGTCGACATGCAGATCGCGATTCCCTTTACCCTCGTCGCGCTGCTGGTGCTGGCGGTGCTGGGCTCCAATGTCACCGTTCTCGTCCTGGTGCTGGGGGTCGCGGGCTGGGAGCAATACGCAAGGATCGTCCGCGCCGAGGTCCGCCGCCTGACCGGGCAGCCCTTCATCGAGGCCGCCCGGGCCGCCGGTGCCGGAACAGTCTACATCGCGCGCCGCCACCTTTTGCCCAACGTGGTCTCGCCGCTGGTGGTGCAGTTCACCCTGGCGCTCAGCAATATTGTAATCCTCGAAAGCACCCTGTCCTTCCTCGGCCTCGGGGTGCAGCCGCCGCAGCCCTCGCTTGGTTCGATGGTCGGGCTAGGGCGCGACTACATGCCGACCGCGCCCTGGATCGTGCTCGCCCCCGCCGCGCTCATCGTGACGCTGACCTTTACCGTCCAGATCCTCGGCGACTGGCTGCGCGACCGCGCCGACGTTCGCCTGCAGGAGAGATAACCAAGATCAAGAGCCGTACAAAACGGCCGTCATTCTGTACCGCAACCCTGAACCGGAGACTGAAATGTTCAGACTGCTGCTGACCACCGCCCTTGCCGCGGGCCTCGCCCCCGCCGCATTCGCGCAAGAAATCACCGTCGGCGCTGCCAATGTCGCGCCCTTCCTCGATCCCGGCCGCGATCACTCGAACGTCGGGTCGCAATTCTATTTCAACAGCTTCGACACACTGATCGACCGCGACCATTCCAAGCTGGAGCCCGAGTGGACGCCGGCGCTGGCCACCTCTTGGACGCTGATCGACCCCACCGTGATGGAGCTGAAGCTGCGCGAGGGCGTGAGTTTTCACAACGGCGAGGCGATGACCGCCGACGATGTGGTGTTCTCGCTGAACCGCATGTTCCAGGCCACCTTCCCGCCCTACGTGGTGCGCTCCAAGGACCGGCTGAACAACTTCACCTCGGCCGAGAAGATCGACAATTATACCGTGCGCATCCACGCCGGCCGGGAGGAGCCGCTGTGGGAAACGCTGGTGTCGCTGCAGCAGATCATGATCATCCCCGAGGAGTATACCAAGGCGCTGACCGGCGATCCGAAGGTTGCCGAGGACAGCGATTTCGAAGCCTTCTCGCTGGCGCCGGTCGGGACCGGCCCCTACAGCGTGGCCGAGTTCCTGCCCGGCGAGCGCATCGTCTGGGAGCGCTTCGACGATTTCTGGGGCGACAAGGCACCGCTGCAACGCGCCACCGTGGTGCAGATCGCCGAGACCGCGAGCCGCGTCACCGCGCTCAAGACCGGCGAGGCCGACATCATCACCAACGTGGCGCCCGACCAGCTGTCGCTGATCGACAGCGACCCGAACCTCAAGACCGAAGGCTCGGTCACGGCGCTGTTCCACGTGATGATCATGAACGCCAACCACCCCGCGCTGAAGGATCCGCGCACCCGCCAGGCGATGAGCTATGCCATCGACCGCGACACGCTGAACGAGGCGCTGTGGCTGGGCAAGGCCGTGGTGCCCTCGACCCATACCATGAAGGAGTTTGGCGATCTCTACATGCCCGAGCTGACCACCTTCGAATACAACCCCGAAAAGGCCAAAGACCTGTTGAAGGAGGCCGGCTACGACGGTGGCGAGATCGTCTATACCTCGTTCCCGACCTATTACACCAACGGCCTGCTGGCAGCTCAGGCCATCGCCGAGATGTGGTCGGCGGTGGGCATCAACGCCAAGGTCGACGTGCAGGAGAAATGGACCGGCCGCGATCCGCAGATGATGGCGCGCAACTGGTCCAACCCGATGTATTTCGCCGACCCGTTCGGCAGCTTCGGGGTGATGTGGGCGCCGGGCGGCCCCTCCGAAAGCGAAGGCCGCTTCAACACCGACGAGGAGTATGCCGCGAAATGGGAGCGGTTCCGCTTTTCGACCGATGTGGAGGTCCGCAAGGCCGCCTATGCCGAGCTGATGGACGAGATTAAGCAGGACCCGCCGGTTCTGCCGCTGTACCGCCCGTTCGAAAGCTGGGGCATGAAGAAGTCCGTCAACTGGGCGCCGATGCCGGGTCACATCCCCTATGTGCTCGACTTCCGCGCCGGCAGCATCTCGCTGGCCGATAGCTGATCGCACCCGGTCCGGGCGCATCCTGTGCCCGGTCCCCCCTTGTCAAAGACCTTTCCGGAGCCTGAAATGACCCGCATCGCCATCGTCACCGACATTCACCACGGTGCCCCCTCTCATACCAAGCGCGGCGATACCGCGCTGGCTCTGCTTGCCGATTTCGTCGCCTGGGCCAATGCCGAGGCGCCGGATCTCGTGCTTGACCTGGGCGACCGCATCACCGACGCCGACGCCGAGACCGACGCGCGGCTGCAACGGGAGGTAGCCGATGTACTGGCCGGGCTCGACGCTCCGCTGCAGCATATCTGCGGTAACCACGACCGCGACCACATGAGCGTTGCCGAGAACGCCGAGATCCTCGGCGCCCCGCTGGACCACGAGATGATCGACCTTGGCGACTGGCAGCTAGCCCTCTGGCGTGCCGACGCGCGGATCGACCGCAGCGGCCCGCAGATCGGTTTCAACCTGCCCGAGGCCGACCTTTTGTGGCTGTCGCGGATGGCGCAGAACGCCGACAAGCCGACGCTGGTCGCCAGCCATGTCCCGGTCTCCGGTCACGCCCAGCTTGGCAACTATTACTTCCAGCGCAACGAGACCGTCTCGACTTATCCGCAGGCGGACCGGGCGCGGAAGGCGCTGGCGCAGGCGCGGGTGCCGCTGGCCTGTATCGCCGGGCACGTCCACTGGAACACGCTGACCACGATCGACGGCATTCCCCACCTGACCCAGCAAAGCCTGACAGAAAGCTTCACCACCGCCGGGGAGCCGGCCCGCGCCTGGGGCATGGTCGAGCTTGGCCCGCAGATCCACTGGCAGGTGTTCGGCGACGACCCGTTCGAGGCCCGCGTCACGCCCACGGCCATGCGCTGGACCCCGCCGCTGAGGCCGTTCCTGCCGGAGCTTGCAAAAGGATGACGATGACGGCTCCGAACCCGCCGATCCTGTCGGTGAAATCGCTGCGCGTCGCGTTTGGCAGCACGCTGGCGGTGCGGGATCTGTCGTTTGATATCCATCGCGGCGAGACCCTGGCGCTGGTCGGGGAAAGCGGGTCGGGGAAATCCGCGACCGCGCTTTCCATCCTGCGTCTGATCGACCGCGAGGGCGGCCGTATCCTGGGCGGTTCCATCCGCCTGGGCGCGCGCGACCCCGTCGAGGTGACCACGCTGCCACCGGCCGAGCTGCGCGCGCTGCGCGGTGAGCGGATCGCCATGGTGTTCCAGGAGCCGATGACCTCGCTCAACCCGGTGATGCGGATCGGGCGGCAGATCGAGGAAACCCTGCGCCTGCATCGCGGGCTGACCGGCGCGGCGGCGCGGGAGGCCGCGCGCGCGGCGCTGGAACGGGTGACCATCCCCGAGCCGGAGCGGCGCCTCGACCAATATCCGCATGAACTCTCGGGCGGGCTGCGCCAGCGGGTGATGATCGCCATGGCGCTGATCTGCGAACCCGACGTGTTGATCGCGGACGAGCCGACCACCGCGCTGGATGTGACCACGCAGGCGGAAATCCTGTCCCTGCTGCGCCGTCTGCAAGCCGAGATGGGGATGGCGGTGCTGTTCATCACCCACGATCTCGGCGTCGTGGGGAAAATCGCAGACCGCGTGGTGGTGGTGAAGAACGGATGCAAGGTCGAGGAGGGCCGCACCGGCGACATCTTCGCCGCGCCGCGCCACGGCTACACGCGGGAACTGATGGAGGCCACGCCACGGCTGGGATCCGGCGCGCCGGAGCCGCTGGCAGAGGCGCCTGCCGTGCTCAGGGTGTCGGACCTTGTCACGTCCTACGGGGCGGGCGGCCTCTTTTCGCGCAGCAAGCCGGTCCCGGCGGTGCGCGGCGTTTCCCTGACCCTCGGGCGGGGCGAGACGCTGGGGCTGGTGGGCGAGTCCGGCTGCGGGAAATCCACCCTGGCCCGGTCGATCATGCGGCTGGTGGAGCCGGCGTCGGGCGAGGTGACGCTTGACGGCGAGGCGATCACCGGGGTCAGCCAGGCGCGGCTGAAACCGATGCGCGCGCGGATGCAGATGGTGTTCCAGGATCCCTATGCCTCGCTCAATCCGCGCATGACGATCCGCGATGTGGTGACCGAGCCGGCGTTCCTGCACGGCGCGGTCAATGCGCGCGGGCGCGCCGACATGGCCGCCGACCTGCTTACCCGCGTCGGGCTGCCCGCCGAGGCGGCGGAGCGCTATCCGCACCAGTTTTCCGGCGGCCAGCGCCAGCGTATCTGTATTGCCCGCGCGCTGTCGGTCGGACCGCGGATCATCGTCGCCGACGAGGCGGTCTCGGCGCTGGACGTGTCGAATGCCCGGCGGATCACCGATCTGATGGCCGAGATCCAGCGGCGCGACGGGGTATCCTTCCTGTTCATCAGCCATGACATCGCCGTGGTCGAGCGGGTCAGCCATCGCATCGCGGTGATGTACCGGGGCAAGATCGTCGAGACCGGCCCGACCAACGCGGTTCTCGCCGCGCCGGAGCATCCTTATACCCGCCGGTTGCTTGCGGCGGTGCCACGCATTGCCCAGGTCGACCGCCCCGCGCCCAGCGTGGCATTGCCCGCGCCGCTTCCCGCCTGAGGCGGCGGGTCGTTCTGCGAAGATTTCGTGACAGCGGCACCCGCCCGTTGTCAGCGCGACCGGCTGCGGCCAGACCTCGCGGAAAAGGGTGTGGACCAGATATCTGTCGATCTTTCGGGCGTGACTAAAAGCTTCGACGCCGATGAAATCCGCCTCGAAGGGGCGCGGGTTTCGGCCCCCGGCCTGCATGTCGCGCCCGAGGATCGCAACGTCGGCTTTGTGTTCCAGTCCTGCGCGCTCTGGCCGCATATGAACCTGCGCGGCAACGTCCTCTTTCCGGCCGAGACCAGGGGGGCCGGCACCGCCGAGGCGCGCGGCATCGCCGACCGGCACCTCCGGGCGGTGGATCTGACCGCCTTTGCCGACCGGCATCCGGCGGCGCTCTCGGGCGGGCAGCGTCAGCGCGTGGCGCTGCGGGGGGGGGGGCGCGCGGGCCGTGCTGATGGACGAACCGCTGGCCAATCTCGACCCGCATCTGCGCGGCCGGATGGAGGCCGAGATCGCCCGGATTCACAGCGAGTCCGGGTGACCACGCTCTATATCATCGATGACCACCGCGAGGCGATGGCGCTGGCCGACCGGATCGCCGCCGGTTCGGTCATGGCCGAAACGCCCTCTTTCGGGATCACGAACTTCACCTGTGCGCCCTGCAGCTTGTTGCGGATCGGCAGGAAGTCGACGACGAAACCATAGAGCTTTTCGCCACCGGCGACGGCCTTGTAGGTGCCGCCATTGCCGCCCTTGGGGTTGGCGCCCTGTTCGCCCAGACCCTTGTAAAGATCCCAGCCGAGATCGGCATTGGCGGTCAGCGCCGCCATGTGGATGGTCGCCGCACCGCTGGTCAGCGGCGAGCGCATGGCGATCCTGCCCTTGGCTTCGGGCTTGAGCAGATCGGTTTAGGAGGTCGGGATCATCTCGGTGGCGGTGTTGTAGACGATGCCGGTGGTGACCAATTCGGTCGAGAAGTAATGCCCCTCGTTACCCATGCTCGCCGGGTCGTAGGCGGACGGGTCGATGTCGGTATAGGGCGTCAGGCGGCCCTCGGCCTCGAGCCCTTCCATGGTGACCATGCCAGCGATCAGAAGGACGCC
>Ga0070729_10000752_pt1 | contig 60989 bp, 54 predicted proteins | sample tdDd472_FD_66725 | JGI IMG/M metagenome (GOLD analysis project Ga0070729, IMG submission 66725) | Marine sediment microbial communities from the Atlantic coast under amendment with organic carbon and nitrate - tdDd47.2 | ecosystem: Environmental > Aquatic > Marine > Coastal > Sediment | place... | reverse complement strand
ATAATCGTATAGGTTCCTGCTTCAGGAAGTTCAAGGGTATAGGTTCCGTCCTCACTGGTAACGGCCTTTATTTTTGCTTCAAGGGCAATAATCCTGCCATATTCTACAGGCTTTCTATTTGAGCTGTCGTAGATCTTTCCTTTTAAGACAACCGGTGCCGCTGCTGCAGAAACGAGTCCTCCGGCACAAAAAAGAAAAAATAAAAGGATCGATACTATTTTTACATTATAATTCATCAGTAAATCCTACTTAGGGAGTGTAAAACGGAGGGGGTATGTTACCCGCGCCTTTGTTTTTACTCCATTTAGAATAAAAGGGGTAAACTGCTGACCCATAAGATTTTTCTTTGCATAGATGGCAAAATCTTTCCGAAGTATTCTCTGCCTCTCAGCAGGAACTTCCTTTAATAATTTAATACGATGTATTATCATGCTTACAACTTTGCCATCAGTATGAATCAAAAGCTCAACATAAACAATTGCTTCAATGCCGGCATCCCGGCCGCTTTTCGGGTAGGCATTTTTCAACCTGCCTACCGGTCTCGGCGGGGCTGCATTAGAAACGAGATCAGGATCAACCGCAGACTTCCAGTCAACAATCCCCGTTGCCCGTTCAACATTATTCGCATCTGGTGCCGCGTTGGGGTCAACAGAAATTTCCTTTGATGCACTAAGCTCTTTCTGGGCCTGCATCTCAATATCGACAAAGCTCAGGGGATCAAACTCATTCTCAGTGTTCAATACGCTTTCCACGGCCGGTGAACTGAAAAGCATGTACAAGGTAATTAAAAAGGCAATGATAAATGAAGACCCGTAAGGATGCTCCTTCTGCCAGGCAAGCACCTGCTGCCAGGGATGGACATCATTCTTAAAGAAAACCCGAATCATGTCCCCTCCTTCCGCTGCTGGGACATGAAGACAACATTTAAGAATTCCCTGTCACGAAGAAGATTCAGCACCGGTGAAACCTGGCTGTAGTCAAGGGTCCGGTCAGCGGTAATTGAAACGGTATGGTCTTTTTCAGTCTGACGCATATCGAGCATGTCGGCGAATTCAAGCATATTGACCCGGGTACCGTCTACATAGAGGGCCCCGCTCCGGGCAATGGTCACGTAGATGGCATCCTGCTCAGCACCCCGGGTTTTGGCTACGGGCAGTTCAACTTCCACTCCCTTCGGGGGTTCGGTTGTGGTAGTAGCCATAAAAAAGACCAGGAGCAGCAGGGCAAGATCGGCCATTGCTGATCCGATAGAAATGGGCTTCAGTTTTTTCAGCATGCTGTCCGGTTTCTTCATCTTCCCCCCCCTGAATCTTTAAGACTGATGCGCTTAAGACCCGTTTCACGGGCAACGCTGAGGGTGTCAACAAGGCGCTCATACTTCACTGATTCTTTCATGCGTACAATCAGCACTCCCTTCGGCTGGGCCTCTTTATGCTCGGTCACCCGCTTCTTAAAAGCGTCTCGATCCATGGGACGGCCGTCAACAATGAAGCCGCTGTTTTCAGGAACCACCTCTAATACCTGGTCCGGTTTCATCATTACAGCCCCGGCGGTTTTTGAAGGAAGTGTAAGAAAGATTCCCTGGCGCAAAATAAAAGAACTGGTAACAATAAAGAAGATCAATAGCAGAAAGGCCATGTCGGCAATAGATGAACTGTCAAAGGTTCGTTCATCTCGCCATGAACGCCGTGCATGGCGCCGTCTCAGGACCTTGTATATGATCCCGTTGTCATTCATTGCTCCCCTCTTCACAGATACGGTCAGAAAGGCGGGGCTTTTCATCAATTGCTCCGGTGATAAGCTCTTCCATGCGTGAATACCGGTTCTGCAGTACATGGGTAAAAAGGTAATAAAATGCAAGGGTCGGCGCGGCAACGATCAGGCCCGCTGCGGTAGTAACCAGGGCAATCTGAATACCGACGGCCACAACCTTTGCATTTACCGTTGTTGCCGCGGCGATTGAGGCAAAGGCCTGGATCATACCGATAACCGTACCAAGAAAGCCCACAATGGGAGCGATGTTGCCGATTCCTGAAAGAAGGGCAAGCCCCCGTTCAACACCATTGACATAGACCTGGTAGTACCCCCTCAGATCATCTTCGAGATCTTCCCGAAACCGGGCCGTAGAGCTTTTCTTTGCATTGGATATGATTACATCCACTTCTTCATTTTTCCAGACCTGGTTGCGGGTAAAGAAAATAAGCCGCTCGATAATAATTGTCAGGGCGACAAGGGCCAGCAAAATCAGAAAGATCATCAGGGGGCCCCCCTGCTTTACCGTGACAAAGAGGCTTGACCCCTGGGCCTGTATCTCAGTCATATCCTCGGTATTCACCTCGGCAATTGCGGTTTCATCTTTCTTTTCTGACTCCAGGGCCAGGGGCTCATCCTTTGCAGCCTCTGGGGTCTTTATGGCCGTATCAGTCTTTTCAATTGCCGGGGTCTTTTTCTCCACCGCCTGCTGCGCGGCAGCACTTATGGCAAAAAATAGAACAGCACATGTCGTGATAAGCATTATTCCGGTCAGTCGAGTCTTTTTCATTTATATATCCCTGTTAGTAAATAAATCCTTTTCCCGCTTAAAAATCGCATCATAACCATGGCTGGAGAAAAGTCAATAATTTTCCCGTCCCTCATAGCCCGTATTAATAGCCCGGGGTTTAAATCCCGGGCTATTAATACGGGCTATGAGGGAAACAGATTAAACATACACACCACATGTTTCAAAAGTATTTCACGCAAAAAAATGCTGTTTTCCCGTGAATATAATAGCCCCGGGTTTAAACCCGGGGCTATTATATTCACGGGAAAATAAAAAAAGGCCCCTTCCCGGAGGAGGCGGCCTTTTTCTAAAGAAACGAAAAAACTTCCGTTCCTTCTTTATTATTTACTTAATGGCATGGTCAAAGTTTACGTACACCTGACCCAGAGATTCTTTACTGGCTCCCCAGTAGACGTGAATAATAGTCGCCTGGTTCCATGCGATAACAAGTCCGAGACCGCCACTGTGCTGGTAGTCTCCAGGACGCATTTCAGAAAAGAGATGCCATGCTTCGTCGTAGACATTACCGACATCATAGAAGCCGACAACCTTGAATTCAAAGCGCTGTCCCCAGGGGGTAATTTCTCCAATTGAGTAACGTGCTTCAATGTTACCCAGAATCATGTTCATACCAACGAAACGGTTGCTGGGAAAACCACGAAGAGTCCGGTTGCCCCCGAGTCCTTCCTGACGGCCGTAGGGAAATTCAAAATATCCCATGTCATAGAAGGGCATGTCACCCTGAGCCATGGTGTAGGCAAGTCGAAAAGCAAAGGTCAATGGTTTCCAGAATGTCAAGAAATAACGACCTGCGATGGTTTCACGATAGTTGTCATAATCTGAACCGAGCCAGATACCGCTTGCCTTGAAAGAGAAATCAAGGTTAAAACCGTTCCGGGGATCCGGCTCATAATCAAGAGTATTCCATGCAAGACCGAGCATCAGGTAGTTAGTCCAGCCGCCATCATATCCTTCAACCCCAAAGTTTACCTGGTCGTAACTAAGCTTGGTATCACGGGATGCACTCTCGTAATCGGTAATTTCTGTCCAGGCAAGACGGAGACCGACGATATACTTGAAGTCATCTGATATGGTTCCGTAGAGGTTGGCAAACCAGTTGGGCTTTTTATATTCATAGATATTATACTTGGTATACTGACCACTTCCATCATCGATGAAATTATCATAATAATCAGCATAATTATCATATTTTGTACCCGCTTCGTCTCTCAGACCAACACGGGTAGTATAAGCACCGGTGCCCCAGTACTGAGCCGCCAGTTTCGCATCATAAACCAGAGCCGTATTAACACGGAAGTTAGAGCCTAAAATATTATACCAGTTGAGATTCAGTTCATGATACTGAGACCACTTGGTGGTCATGTAGAACTGTCCGTATAACGCAATCTTGTAGGGCTGGTACTCAAAAAATTCACCATCCTTGGGACCATTGTCATACCAGTAGAGACGAACGCCGTAACCGAAGCCTTCATCTGTAGAATAAGCAATCAGGGGAAGACCGGTAATATACCATCCTTCCGCTTTCTTATCAACAACATCGGGACTCAGCTTTTGAGCTGCAAAAGAAGAAGCTGCAACACTGAGAACGAGAAGCATTGTTGAAACAATATAAAAGATTTTTCTCATAAAATTTCCTCCAGAAATTTTTTGGCCTTATCAGCCGAGACCTGGGCATTGTATCAGTGTAACCTTTTGCTGTACAATGCATTAAAAAAAAACCGGCAATATCCGACCTTAAAAAGAGCCAGCACCAGTTAAATCTTATATTGACACACCTGTCAATATAAAAAATTTACCGTCCGATCAATTTTTATTAGATTTTATCGAAATCGACATTATTGTCGACCTAAAGCCCAATACTATACAATGACACAGGTGTGTCAAGATATAAATTCAATGATGTCTGTCGCCTTGAGACTCTCTTTGCCCCGCTCTTTCAAAGCACCGTCTCCTGCCGAGCCGTGAAGCCAGGTCCCCGCGCAGGCGGTCTCAAAAACATCCTTTTTTTTCAGCAGCAGAGCCCCGATGATTCCCGCCAGTACATCGCCCGAACCGGCAGTAGCCATGGCGGCATTCCCGCTGGCGTTGACCCCAGTCTGCTCAGAGCCGGCAATGATTGATGCGGGCCCCTTAAGTACCGCGACAGCACCGGTTTCATCGGCGAGACTCCGGGCCGCCCCGAAGCGGTCACGGCGTATCTCATCAACGGATGTACCGGTTATTCGTGAGGCTTCCATAAAATGAGGAGTAATGATACAGTCAATAGTAGAAGGAAGTTTATTTTTTTTCAGCCATGAAGCGAAAAAGTAGAGACCATCACCGTCAATCAGTACCCGGCGGATGCCCAGGCCGTCAAGAATCTCCATCATGGTATAAAAGATGCTCTGTGCCGTGTCGGTGCGCCCCAGGCCAGGGCCGATAACCAGGGCATCGTAACGCCGCCCGGTGAGCAGCTCGGTCAGAGGCTCTGACCCTCCGGTTTCAGGGGTCTCAAGGGTAATCAGTTCAGGTATAATACCGGCAATAATCTGCCGCGCTCCCGGAGTGGTCATGAGGCTCACCAGCCCTACCCCGGTTTCAAGGGCCGCCCGGGCAGTCATCATGATCGCCCCTTCCATACCATCGAAGCCCCCAATGAGAAGCAGGTGTCCCCGGTCTGCCTTACTCACATCTTCAGTTTGAGAAGGAAGAAAAAAGTCTCTGGTCGCGGCCCGGTCAATAAGGCGTACCTTCAGGTCTTCTGATTCGGTGAGGCTTTTCGGAAAGCCGATGTCCGCCACAAAGAGCTCACCGGCATATTCTCTTCCCGGCCAGGTCACCAGGGCTACCTTCGGAAGTCCCATGGTGACGGTACAGTCAGCCCTGACGGCACTTCCAGCCGGCGCTTCACCATCAGAAGGAAGTCCGCTCGGTATATCAACAGCGCAGACCGGTTTACCGGATTTATTTATCGCCTCGATACACTGCCCCGCCGCCCCCCGGGGCGTTCCGGTAAAACCGGTACCAAAAAGGGCATCAACAATAAGGTCTGTTCCATGAAAGGATATCTTGTGGGGATCCAGGTCAAGTGCAGCCTTCACTTCCACCCCCACCTCTTTACAGATATTGAAATATACGGCCGAGGTGTCACTGATTCGCTTCTCATCACCGAAAAAATATACGGTCACATGCTTTTTCATGTTATGGAGAAGCCAGGCGATGACGAAGCCATCCCCACCGTTGTTGCCCCCCCCGGCAAAAATGACAAAACGCTCAGCATCGGAAAACCGGTCGAGAATCACATCAACAACGGCGCGCCCCGCGTACGCCATGAGAAGCTCACCGGGTATCCCGTATTCATCTATAGCGGTGCGGTCTATCCGCACCATCTCCGCGGCGGTAACAACCTTCATTGCCTACTCCCACTCGTAGATCTGGATGCCCTTTTTGCTCACATGGTATGAATAAAATTTTCCCGAGATATCCCCGAGAACCCGGGAGTAATAAAACCTGCTGTTGTCCATGGTGAGCTGAACATTATTGATGATATTTCCATCCATATTGCAGATCATGAAACGGGCCGACTCGCTCTCTTCCATATTCCAGAAATAGATGTGCTTGTCGTCTACAACATTAAACAGTACATTTTTCGGATCAGGAATATTTACAATGGGACGCTGAAGCTTTTTTCCCTGGATGGTGTACTCGTAAACCTTTCGATACTTAAGGCGCCGGTCATGGTAGTAGGCAACGCTTATCAGGATAACCTCGCCGCTCCGATACACCTTGACGTTTTCGATTTTACCCTTGAACAGGTCTTCCCCTTCCTTTTCATTAAACTGAAGGGTATTAAGGTTGATGTAAAAATCCCGTTTCTTCTCTGCAAAACGATAGACGCTCCAGGTATCAAAGGAACGGGAAATCACAAAAAGACGCTCCCGGTCATCAACTGTCAGGTGGTCTATATAATAAAAAGGAATATCAGGGGTACCGCTGGTCCCGAGAGTATACTGCAGTTTTCCGTCACTGTTAAAGACAAGTATGTAGGAAGGAGAGAAGTTCATCGCTTCTTCTTTTCTCCAGCGCCTCCGTGGTGTCGAGGTCAGGCGGTTCTGAACATACATGGTATCATCATGGTCAATAGTAAAAGAGCCGATTGTTCCGAATTTAAAGGGAACCCCCTTGACCTTTTTGGTGTCGACTCCCCGCAGTGAGCCGATAACCAGGTCAATACTTCCCTTTTTGTCGAGAACCTGCATTCTCTTCATATTATTGTCGGCAATGCAGATTTTCCCATCGTAGATACCCACACCAAAAGAAAGATCTTTCAGGGCATGCTCATCATAGGATAATTTTACTTCCCCCCCCTTTTCTCCCGCAGGAATAAAGGCGTAGGGATTCATGGAAAGATTGCTCACCTTCCACTGGGAGCATGAAAAGAGAGCCCCCGCCGTCAGTGTAAGCATGGATAATATTATAATTTTTTTCATTATTCCTCTATAGATCAGACTTTTTGTTCATGTTTACAATGATACGATTTCACCCCCTGGCGGTGATAATTTCAAGCTTATTTTGTTAAAAGCGCCGGTGAGGGTATTAATGTTTTAATACCAAAGGCATTGTTTTTAATTTGAAGGCGCGAAAGCGCTTTCGCGCCTTCAAATTAAAAACGCGCCTTCATGAAAAAACAAAAATACTTATTATCTTGACAAAAAATAAAACCCCGACAATCTGTTGTTACATAAACAATATGTATTTTTCAATAGTATTTTCAGGAACCTTCACACCTTCCGTTAAGTGTGCTGTACCGAAAATACAATCAGCTATAAAGGGTAAAAATAATCAGAAGGGGTATTTACAATGGATTTTACACTTACAGAAGAACAACAAATGGTAAAGGATATGTGTCGTTCCTTTGCTGAAAATGAACTGAAGCCAAAAGCTGAACATTACGACCGAACACATGAGTTCCCCTGGGAACATGTAGAAAAAATGAAGGAAATGGGCCTTTTCGGTGTTGTATACCCGGAAGAATATAATGGTTCAGGAATGGATTACCTCAGTTACGCCGTTGCAGTTGAAGAACTTTCACGGGGATGCGCCTCAACCGGGGTTATCATTTCAGCCCATAACTCACTCTGCACCTCACCGATATACTACTTCGGAACCGAAGACCAGAAGAAAAAATATGTTTCAAAACTGACTACCGGTGAGTGGCTCGGCTGTTTCGGTATCACCGAACCTGAAGCGGGATCTGATGCCGCGGGCACCAAGACAACCGCAGAACTTAAAGACGGCAAATGGGTTCTTAACGGAACCAAGAACTTTATCACCAATGGCGGCCACGCTGATGTTGCTGTTGTGACAGCTATAACAGAGAAAGGTGTCGGACACAAGGGCCTCAGCTTTTTCATTATCGAAAAGGGAACCCCCGGTTACAGTGTTGGAAAATCTGAAGACAAACTCGGCATCTGCGCCTCTTCTACTACAGAACTGATATTTGACAACTGTGAAATTCCCGAAGAGAACCTGCTCGGCGAACTGGGCAAGGGCTTCACTATTGCCATGCATACCCTCGACGGCGGACGTGTCGGGATTGCCGCCCAGGCCCTCGGTATCGCCCAGGCAGCCTTAGACGAGTCTGCGGCCTACGCCAACGAGCGAAAGCAGTTCGGCAAAAGCATCGGTTCATTTCAGGCTATCCAGTGGATGATCGCCGACATGGCAACAGAAATCGAAGCGGCCCGCCTCCTGGTGTACCAGGCAGCCAATTACATGAATACCGGTGAGCGTCAGCGCTACAGCAGGTACAGCGCCATGGCCAAGCTCTATGCCTCAGAATGCTCACACCGGGTCACCCATAAGGCCATTCAGATCTTCGGCGGCTATGGCTACACCAAAGATTATCCTGTTGAGCGTTTCTACCGTGACGCCCGGATTACTGAACTCTACGAAGGTACTTCAGAGATCCAGCGACTGGTTATTGCCGGTGCCACTCTGAAAGATTACTCTTAAACTGCAGATAGAATAAAACAAAAGAGGCGTCCCCGATGGGACGCCTTTTTTATTCTCCCCATTCTGTATCAAAGCCCTGGAAACACCGCAGGATTGCTGAAATTTTCTGTTTTTACTTCCTTTCCCCTTTTACTGCACTCAGTAAAGCTGCTTCATAAAGTATACTCCCGCTGGTGCAAAAAGCTGAGAAAGGGCTTTTGAAAGCTCAAAAACCGTCTTTTTGGTCGAAAAACAGCAATTTTATACTATTAAATCGTATACATGGTTTAATTAATATTTGACAAAATAATAATTCCGTTTTTCAATAATTAAGATCCATTTTAATTCTTGCCGTTAACTTTAACATATGTTATATTTAATAAGCAATGAATTACAACTACACATATAAAAAAGACTTAAAAAAAGAAATATCAGGTTACCAGGATTGAATAATGACTAAACCCCCACGCCCACAGCACGAAGTAGAAGAAGTTAAAGAAACGATTCTCGAAAACGCCCTCGGTATCATTATCGATGAAGGCTACACCCACATGACCATGCGGAAAATTGCCACCAAAAGCGATATGTCTGCAACAAACATCTATAACTACTTTGCCAACAAAGATGAAATCTATCTTCTTCTTGTGATAAAGGGCTTTGATAAGCTTCGCCAGAAGTTTGATGCTATCTGCGAAGAAAAACACCGGCCCTGGAGCCAGGGCAGCAGGCTTATTCGTGCCTATCTCGATTTTGGAATCGAAAACCGTCACTATTACGAAATAATGTTTACCCGCCCCACCCCGAAGTTCAATGACTATAAAGGCACCCCCCTGGAAAAGCTTGCCATGGTTGAATTAAAACATTCCATGAAAATAGCCCATGTGGTTGCAGAAACAATTGGAGCAATTCTCGAGATCAAAGATCTGGAAAGCCCCGTCATTAAAAACAAGGTCATGCAGCTCTGGAGCCTGGTTCACGGAATGGTCTCTCTTTTTCACAGTAACATTGCCGAATATGTAATTGATGACCGGGAAGAGCTCTTTGCGTCTCTTGAAAAAGACCTTATAATCAACCTTTCACCTGAAGCATATAAAGAGCAGATGGCAAAGGCATAAGACTGGTTTCCCCTTAAAAAAGCCTTCCCTGTAAAAAGTCCTTGACAAAATGTGTTAAATTTAACAGTGTTAATATTAACGATAAACATATTTCAGGGCCATGGGAGGTATCATGGAACAGCATACCCAATCAACAGAACATTCTTCTACCAGCCTCACAGAGGAAGATAAAAAGAAAATCGTCAGCACCTTTTCACGGTACATCAATGCCGGTCAGGTCAAATATCTGAAGGCGGGGCACCTCGATGTCATCGAAACCGAGCGAAGCGTTGCCACCTTTACCGATCCCGTAACGGGGAAAGTAATGTACGACTGCTTCTCTTCAGCCGGTTGTTTTAATGTTGGAAGAAGAAACCCCGTCATCATTAAAGCCCTGGAAGAGGCTCTGAGCCGCTATGACCTGGGAACCTCTCACCTGGTATCAGAAAGCAAACTCGCCCTGGCGAGAAAACTTACCGCCATTGCCCCGGGAGACCTCAACAGCATCTTTTTTGCCTCCGGCGGGGGTGACGCTATCGACTGCGCCATAAAGCTCAGTCGTGCCGTAACCGGTAAAAAAAAGATCATCAGCACAGTAAAGGCCTATCACGGCCATACCGGTTTTGCCCTCAGCGCCAATGGCAAGGAACATTATCGAAAATATTTTGAGCCCCTCATGCCGGGATTCTCCTTTGTTCCCTTCAATGACCTCGAGGCGATGCGCCAGACAGCGGATGAAGAAACAGCCGCTATTATCATCGAACCAATCCAGGGTGAGGCGGGAATCTTCACCGGCGACCGGGAGTACCTTCAGGGCCTCCGGGAAATTTGTGACGCCACTGGCGCCATGCTCATATTCGATGAGGTACAGACCGGTTTCGGCCGCACGGGTAAAATGTTTGCTGCCGAGCATTCAGGCGTGATTCCCGATATCCTTGCCCTGGCAAAATCCATCGGCGCGGGAATATTTCCAAACGGCGCGGTTCTCTACAGACCCACTGAAGCGGTACAGAGCTTTCTGAAAAGTTCCCCTGACTTCCACCCAACCTATACCGGCGGGTCTGATATTGCCTGCCATGTTTCCCTTAAGGTCATTGAGTATATCGAAAAAGAAGACCTCTGCGGCCGGGCAACCCGTAACGGCAAAAAATTGAAAGACGCCCTTGAGGGACTCCGAAGAGAAAACCCGAAGATTATTCGAGAAGTCCGCGGTATCGGTATGATGGTGGGGATTGAGTATATCCATGAATTCCTCGGGCCGATGATGTCTGACGCCCTGGCCAAAAACGGAATCTTTGCCGCCTATTCGGGAAACGCGCCGCAGGTAATGAGATTTATGCTTCCCATTGCAGCAAGTGATGAAGATGTCGATATGGTCATCAAAGCAATCAGGGCGGCAGTCAGCGACATGAAAACCCTGCTGCCTATTGCCCTCCCGGCAGCAAAAATACCGGGAGTCCTGAAACTGCTGAACAATGAAAAAGTACAAACCGTCACCTTTAACTGGATTCGTTCCATTGAAGACTTCTTCGGCAAACTGAAAAGAGAGAAAAGGAGCTGATCATGAATACAACAACCAGTAAAAAATCTTTTAGAGATGATGTTGCAGGTCTCTTCTCAGAGGGAAAGCTGAACAGGCTGAAAGACCTGGGCCACGATTTTATCGAATCAGGGAACGATGAGCATTCCATTACTGACCAGGAGGGGAAACGATACCTTGACTGTGTTTCAAGCCGGGGAATCTTTAACCTGGGACGAAGCAATGATGTTATGAAAAAAGCCCTCATAGAAGCTGTCGGTCTCACCGACCAGGGAAACTTCCCCATGATATCAATAGAAAAGGCTGCCCTGGCGGAAAAGATCGCCGGTTTCGTGCCGGGAGACCTTGAATGCACCGTCTTCAGTGTTGTCCGCGGCGAGTCAATTGATTTTGCCTGTAAACTTGCCCGGGGCGCCACGGGACGAAAAGAATTTATTGCCCTCAACGGGTCATGGTTCGGCCAGACCGGTTTTGCCCTTTCCCTTTCAGAGCGGGATGACGCGGAGCTCTACGGCCCCCTGATACCTGAGGTTTCTTTTATTCAACCGGGAGATATAGCCGCTGCTGAAAAAGCCATCACAAAAAAAACTGCTGCTGTCTTTCTTGAACCGGTTCAGGTGGAAAAGGGCTGCAGGGTTCTCGATCAGGAATACCTGAAAAAAATCCGCGAAATATGCAGCCGCACCGGAGCTCTTCTTGTTATCGATGAGACTGAGACGGGTCTTGGCAGATGCGGTGAGAAATTTGCCTTTGAAAAAAGCGGTATTCTTCCTGATATCCTGGTGATCGGTGAATCCCTCGGCGGGGGAATTTTTCCCATTGCCGCGACGGTATTCCCCCAGAAGCTTAATAAGTTCATGAACGCTCACCCGATGATTCATCTCTCAACCTTTGGAGGATCTGACATTGGATGCCGGGTAGCCTCGGCAGCCCTTGCGGAATATGAAAAGATAAAGCCCTGGGAAAACACGACCCGCCAGGGAGAGCCCCTTCTGCTTGAGCTCTCAGTCATCATGAAACAGTACCAGGGGGTTATAGAGGGGCTGTCAGGTGAAGGCCTCCTCATCGCCCTTGATCTCGGAACTGAGAAAAAGGCCCTCACCTTCTGCCGGGAGCTCGCCACTGCCGGACTGTTAGCCCTTCCCGGTGATATTGCAAAGCACACAGTTATTTTACGTCCGGGGCTTCTCATTGATGACACGACACGGGCTGACATTGTACGGGCGGTGCAGGAAGCATGCATCGCAATGGGTTAAGGAGATCGGTTATGAAAGCTCTCTATTTTGAAGGAAGTGTACCTAAAGTCGCCCTCTACCTGGCGGCATCAAAGTTCTACCGCTACGCCGGAACCTCATTTTTTTCACCCTCCACCTATGGTGGGGTTCCCGAACCGGAGCTCCCGGGAAAAAACTGGCTGAAGGTAAAAAACCACGCCTGCGGGCTCTGCGGTACCGATATGCATTTCATGTTTTTTAACATCGATACAAAATCCTTTTCTGCCGCAACCCCGGGAATAGAAAGGAAGTTTCTCGGCCACGAGCTTATCGGCACGGTTACTGAAACCGGCACGGGAGTTAAAAAGTTTAAAAAGGGCGACCGTGTAGTCATGCGCATTGACTGGCCATCATGCAACCAGCTTGAAATCGAACCGAAATGCCCGCAGTGCAAAAAGGGAAATTATATGCTCTGTGAAAACCTGGGAAAAAAGAAACTTCCCCTCAGGGATATTGGCGGAGGATTTTCGCCGTACATGGTGATGCATAAAAGCCAGCCCTTCAAGATTCCTGATTCGGTCAGCGATGACGAGGCATTGATGCTTGAGCCCCTTGCCTGCGCAGTCCATGGAGTCTACAAACGTCAACCACAGGCGGGAGAAAAAATTCTTGTCACCGGGTGCGGGACCATCGGCCTCCTTACCATTGCTGTTGCCCGGGCACTGACCCCGGGAGCGGAAATTGTCGCCCTTGACTTCCTTACCCATCAACTTGAAAAGGCAAAAGATATGGGTGCCGATACGGTAATCAGGGCGGATAAAAACCTTTTTAAAACCCTGGGACAGAAAAGCGCTGCCGCTTATCACAGCGGCCCCTTTGGAAACGAAATACTCCTTGGTGGATTTGATATTGTCTATGATTGTGTCGGCAGTGACCAGACCATCAGCAACTCCCTTCGCCTCGCAAAGGGAAAGGGCGACGTGGTCATTATCGGCATTAATTTCAATCCCGGTAAAATAGACTACAGCCCGGTCTGGAACCAGGAGATTCGCATCACCGGCATGAATTGTCATGCCGACGAAGAAAAGGGAAAAAACAGTTTTGATATCGCCCTTGATCTTATCATGAATAAGAAGGTAGATTTATCCGGCATGATAACGCACCGCTTCAGCATGAATGATTACAAAAAGGCGGCTCGCCTCTTTTTAAATAAAGGAAAGGAAGAGGCCATAAAAATTGTCATGGAGCATGATTGAAATAAAAAGGTACGCATGATTTGCATCAAAAGGCCACATAAATGAAGGCGACTTTGCCAAAGTCGCCTTCATTTATGTGGTGTTATGGCTCCAGTACGTTCAGAATCATTAATCACAGAGCGAAAAAGTATTGCCATGTGCTCCCGGAAGGATATACTGCTAAAGAATCAAATGGAGGAAGTACCCATGAAATCGTTATGCTCCCTGTTATTGATCTTAACTGTTTCCATAACGGCTGTTTCGCCTTCTGCTGGAAAAGAAAAAAATTATCTATCAAAAAATATCTCCCGCATAATCCTTCAGAGAAATGATATCTTTGCCCGCCATGGATATATTTTTAAAAGCAGTGAACTCAACAGGCATTACAGAAAGCAGGGCTGGTACCGCGCCGATAAAAAATTTTCATGGAACCGCCTCACAGCACAGGACAGAAAACTGTTCAACCGGCTTCAGAAACGCGAAAAAAAACTGGTTGCGGCATTTAAGGCAGAGGTTCAAAAAAAAGTTGCCGGCAGACGCATCCGTTACTTTAAAACAGTCTCAGGAATTCAATCATCATCTCCGAAACTCCTTGCTGAAATTAAAGCATTTATGAAAAAAAAAGATTTCTTTGCAGATTATTACGTAATGCCTGAAGCCCGAAGCTTTAAATTGAGAAATGAAATATCAAAAACTGAACTTGTATCACTTCAGGATCAGACAAAAAAAACCGGAAAAAGCTTCGACTGGTATGAGGCGGTCTATGACGGAAAAGGAAGACTAAGAAAGATATACAAATGCTGGTTTTCAGAAATGATCGGCAAGGGGCTTTATGGGACCTGGCATTTCGATCATGCCGGCCGGGTAATCCTTATAACAAAAGCGGTATCTCAAACCACACTCGGATCAGAATGGTATTATCAGTATGTAGAGAACATGCTTGTCTGGATGACCTTTGAGATAAAGAGTTACGCAGGAAGCGACTACCGGGTTACCAAAAAATTCTACCCGTAAAAACCCCATTTAAACCCCTGTCTTTCATAACCCGGGGTTTAAACCCCGGGTTATGAAAGACAGGGGGCTGAATAAAGATATCAGTATGCCTTTTCCGCAAGCTCGAGAACAAGCTTTTCAGATGCATCCCAGCCGAGACAGGGGTCGGTAATCGATTTACCGAATTCATTGCCGCTGGGCCCCTGGGACCCCTCGAGAAGGTAACTTTCAATCATGAAGCCTTTGACCATTCCTTTCAAAACATGGGAATGATTTCTGCTCTGCATAACCTCATCGGCTATGCGGGGCTGCTCGCTGAATTTTTTTCCTGAATTGGAATGGTTCGTATCAATGACTATTGTAGGATTTTTTAATTCCCGTTCCTGGTACATTTCTGCAACCTTCACCAGGTCTTCGTAATGATAGTTCGGTATGTGACGCCCTTCCTTGTCAACAGCACCGCGCAGTACCGCGTGCACCAGGTCATTCCCCGATGTTTCAACTTCCCACTTATTATAGACAAAAATATGAGGAACCTGGCCGGCATAGATAGAATCAAGCATGACCTTCATGTCCCCCGCTGTGGGATTCTTCATGCCGACGGGAATATCAAGACCGCTGACCGTGAGGCGGTGCTGCTGGTTCTCCACGGAACGGGCGCCAATGGCCACATAGGATAAAAGATCTGCAAGATACGGGTAGTTTCCCGGATAAAGCATCTCATCAGCTGCAGACAGATGGGATTCAGCAAGTGACCTGATGTGCATCTGCCGAATGGTTTTCAGGCCCCTGGCGATGTCAGTTTCTTTCTGATGATCAGGCTGATGAAACATACCCTTGTAGCCCTGCCCTGTTGTGCGTGGTTTGTTCGTGTAGATACGGGGCACAATAAGAATTTTATCCTTCACCTTTTCCTGCAGGCCGGCGAGACGTACGGTATATTCAACCACCGCGTCGACATTATGAGCGCTGCAGGGCCCGATGATAACGAGGAGGCGGTTATCCCGGCCTATAAAAATATTCCGTATCTCCTTGTCCCGACTGGCTTTAACCTGTGTCAGTTCATCGGAAAGAGACTGTTCAGAAAGAATTTCTTCTACGGAGGGAAGTTTACATTTATACGTAAAACTCATTGCGATACCTCATGCTGTATTTTTTTCCCTGCCCCCTGCTACCGTTAATGAGGGCAGTAGAGGGCATGAGGATATGTCAGTTGCTAAAATACTCTACTGCGTTGTTAAATATTCTAATGCCGTCTGATTCTTCCGGAATCTCTTTACCGGCACGACTGTATTCTTCTTTAATAGCTGTCCAGTCATCCCGCTGGCTGAAAAACATTCCCCGCTCAGGATGAGGCATCATTCCCATGATACGTCCGCTTTTATCACAGATTGCCGCGATATCATTCATGGCGCCATTTGGATTAAAGGGGAAGTCTCCCTCTGCCGCTGAGCCGTCAGGCTTTACATACCGCATCGTTACCATGCTGTTTTCTTCTAACCGGGAAAGGGTTTTTTCATCAGCAACAAAATTACCCTCACCATGAGCAACGGGAATATGCATACTCTCAAGCCCCCGGGTGAAAACCGAAGGAGAATCCTTTTCGATCTTCAGGTCAACCCACCGGCACTGGTACCGTGACGAGGCATTATGCTCAAGGGCTACTTCAATTTTTCCAAAGGGCTGATCAAAGGCGGGTATTACCCCGATATTGGTCATAACCTGGAAACCGTTGCAGATACCAAGCATCAGGGTATCCCGTTCGACAAAGCGCTGCAGTTCTTCGGAAAGATTATTTTTTATACGGTTCGCCAGGGCCTTTCCGCTTCCGGTATCATCACCGTATGAGAAGCCTCCGGGAAACATGAATATTTCCGTATTGTCAAGACGAGACGGGTCTTCGATGAGATCATTGATATGTACAATTTCCGCAACAGAGCCGGCCTTTTCAAAGGCATAGCGGGTTTCATCATCACAGTTGATGCCATATCCGGTAAGTACTAATGTACGGGGTTTAGCCATTGTTTATTCCTGATTATACTAGAATCCTTTAAAGACACCCTTGTATGCTTCCATCAACACGTCAAGCTCAAGGTCAACAACAGGTGATTCACTTACTTTTACAATTACTTTTTTATCAACAGTGACCTTCCCTATCAGACCACAAGGAAGATCATCAAATGCTTTTTCAAATTCATCTTTACGTTTCGGGTTCACTGAAACAAGAAAGCGTCCCTGACTCTCGCTGTAGAGCATTGTATCGGTTCGGGTAACTTCCTTTACCGGAAGATTCTGAAGATCCAGGTCACATCCCAGCTCAGCCCCCATGGCCGATTTTGCCATAGCCAGTCCAAGGCCTCCCCGCTCAATGCTGATGCCAGAGGCGATAAGGCCTTTCTTCATTGCCTGGTGATAGGCACGGTATATGGTACTGAATTTTTCGGCTTCAACCTTCGGCACATTATTACCAATGTATTTACTTCCTTCAATCTTCTCTCCCATCATGGCGAGATACTCGCTTCCCCCGGTTTCATCTGCCGTTTCGCCGATGACATAGACCAGGTCTCCGGCCACTTTAAAGTCTAAGGTCTGGCAGGTCATCTTGTCTTCGACAACACCAATAGAAGAGACGAGAAGTGTCGGGGGTATTGAAATCAAAACTTCATTAAGATCTTCATCATAGCCCTTGAAGTCATTAAACATACTGTCCTTACCGCTGACAAAGGGCGTGCCGTAGGCAACGGCAAAATCATAACATGCCCGCGCCGCTTCCATCAGCTGACCGAGGCGCTCAGGGTTGTTTGAATCGCACCAGCAGAAATTATCAAGAAGGGCCATATGATCCAGGTTACCCCCGGCAGCTACGGCATTACGAATTGCCGTGTCAATAGAACAGGCTGCCATCCAGTAGGTATCAATATCACTATAAGAAGGATACAGTCCCTGAGAGAGTACCACTCCCCGGGGAGAATCAATTATCGGCTGTATCACTGATACATTGCTGTTGACCCGACCGGGTCCCTGGAGGGGCTTTATCAACGAGTTGCCCTGAACCTCATGGTCATACTGGTAGGTGATAAAATCAAAGCTGGCGGTATTGAGTCGGCTCACCATTTCAGTAAAGACTCCATTCATGTCACCGGGAATATCAAAGGCGGCAAAACTGTTATCAGGACGTGTATAGGTACTTACCAGCTCCTTTTTCGGAAGCCCTTCGTGGAGAAAATCCATCTCAAGGTCAAAAATCTTTTCATCATTATAGGTGACAATGGCACGGTCAGTTTCGTTAAAACGGCCGATGACCGATGATTCAACACCCCGCTTCTCCATGAGGTTGAGAAATTCTTCCAGGCTCTCATCGGGAACCGAAAGGGTCATCCGTTCCTGTGACTCACTGACCCAGATTTGCCATGGCGCGAGGCCCGGATACTTCAGGGGAATCTTTTCGAGCTGACAGACAAATCCGCCGGCTTCACGGGCCATCTCGGCAACTGAACAGGAAAGGCCTCCGGCACCGTTATCGGTAATTGAATTATAAAGCCCCAGGTCACGGGCTTCTTTTACAACCGCGTCAGAAAGCTTTTTCTGGGTAATGGGATCACCGATCTGCACTGCAGTAGCGGGACTTCCCGAGTCTAAGGCTTCAGAAGAAAATGTAGCGCCGTGAATACCATCACGCCCTACTCGTCCGCCGATCATCACAATATTATCACCGGGCATGGCCTTTTTATAGACACTTGAAACTCCCTGTACTTCCCGGGGGATCATGCCGATGGTGCCGACAAAAACCAGAGGTTTTCCCTTGTAGCGTTCATCAAAGTAGACAAAACCCTGGGGCGTTGGTATGCCTGAGGTATTTCCCCCCACATTAACGCCCTGGATCACACCTTCCATGATACGGCGTGGTGAAAGCAGCTTTGTTTCTTTATCCTTGTCACGGTAGAGAGGACTTGTGTCATGGGGATCGGCGAAACAGAAGCCGTACCGGTTGGCAACGGGACGTGAAGCCATACCGAAACCGATGGAATCGCGGTTAACACCGACGATGCCGGTAATAGACCCGCCAAAGGGGTCAAGGGCGCTGGGACTGTTATGGGTCTCAACCTTGTCAGACACAACCCAGTTTTCGTCAAAGTCGATGCCCCCGGCGTTATCGGTAAAAACAGATACACAGAAGTCATCAGCTCCCTTTTCACGGCGGATTCTGATAGTTGCTTCTTTTATAAATGCTTTATAGATGCCCTCTTCGACATCGTCAATTTTTGCGGCAAAAATAGTATGCTTGCAGTGCTCGCTCCAGGTCTGGGCAATAGACTCCATCTCAATATCAGTGGGATTACGTTTTTCCTTTTCAGTGAAGTAATCCTTTATCACATTCATAGAAAGCATGTCAAGGGCAAGGGGACCGCGGCGCGACCCGTCTGTGTCAACAATTCCTTCCTTTCCAATACGGGTAAGCTCTTCTTCTGAGACGTTGAGGTTTACCTCGTCAGCTTCAGCGCGTTCATGAATACTGACAATGGGAAGCCGGCTGCCCATTCCCTTCTGCTCCCAGTACTGATCTCTCGTCAGTATATGTATCCGTTCAATAACCGGATTATAGAGTTCAGCGGCAATCAGGTCGAGTTGCTCAGGGCTGCCGAGCTTGAAAAAGTAGGTCACGGAAGAAAAGACTGACTTTTCCTGATCAAGGTCAATCTTTAACATATCTTCAATTGATTCCCGGACCGTATGGGCAACATTATCAGTTACACCGGGAAGAAAGCCAACCTCAAGTGCGTGAGTAAACTCTCCGGGATCACAGGGCTCATTTATCCGGTAATCCTGGGTAACGGGCTGCAGAAGGGCGTGAGCCACCTCTACAGACTGCTTCGCATCAATGTCGGCATTAACAAGATAGTTGTCGGTCAGACAGGCGTTCTCAACAGAGAACCCGAGGGCGTTCAGCTTTTCCTGAACAGCCTTTCCCCGGTTGTCGTGACTGGTATGAAATATTTCTATTCGATAGCGGGCTGATTCCATGTATAACTCCTCAACGTGAGGATTTTGTGATAAAAAAGTGGGGGAAATTGTCTACTCTTTTTCAGAATATTACAAGTTTTTTCCTGTAGAAAGAATAAACAGGTCTGCCGGCCCCAGATTTAAGCGTTATGGGGCTCCAGCAGGTCGAAATATCTCCAGAGGCTTCAGGGAGAGGTCTTTATACGATAAGAGGGCCAGTTTCATATTTCCGTTATGGTACGTTAAAACTACCAGATCATGATTCTTATCGAGAACAATAAATTCCATATCCCGGGGGAATCCCTTTGCAATATGCCAGTACTTAAGGGAATGCCAGGTTCGTTCATTCAACTTAAAGGCTGCTACTGACACAATCGTTCTGCGGGCATCCCGCTGGGGAGAGATAACCGCAATGGCGACATTATCCTTTACCCACATTCGACGAATACGCAGCTCTTCGAGCCCCCCGATGGCCTTTGGTACAAACCGGTTCACTTTGCCATCTTCAAAGCGGTAAAGTGCATGCCGGGTCGCGATCATCAGGTACCTATCCTCAACCTTCAGGTCAACAATATTGACAATAGCCTTTGAAAACCACCCTTTGACGCCCATTGCATTAGCCAGGGAATCGCTAAAGGAATGCTTATCACCGTAGAGTTTCCACTCCTCCTTGGGCCGATCATAGCGAAGGCGGGAGAGACCGGCACGGGATACAAACCAGATATTATCACCGGGAAATCCTTTATATTTCTTTTCTATTTTAATGATGGAAACCGCGTTGTCGCCCAGTTCAGAATTGTTTCGATCATAATGCTGCCAGGTGCCATCTTTTTTCAGGCGGGAAACACCGGCCAGGTCACGGGGGCTGTATCGAAACCAGAGGGAGCCCTTATGATCAGGAACTACTTCATGAACCCTGTCAGATTTCAAACCGGAAATTTTCATGTCGAAAGAGCGGCATTGAAAGGAAGTCAAATTCCCGTTGATTCGGCATTCGGTAACACCGGCGCCATTTGGCGCGTAGTAGCTTACATAAAGACGAAGTTCCCTGCCCGCGAGAGTAGAACCTATATGCCGGATATCTTCGTCTTTCAGCCCTCCCGGTTTACAGGGAAGAAGAAGCTGCTTTTTTGTATTTCGGTTAACCAGCAGAAGCCCCTGCGCGGTTTCAAAAAAGAATACCGGGCCTTTTCTGCCCGAAAGCTTTACCGGAGCTCTGAGAGAACCAGCAGAAAAAATATCCCCTGCTTTTTCAACTCCCTTGATTGAGACAGAAGCCAATAGAGGCTTGTCAGCCAGTCTGCCTGACAGCAGCACTTCACCTTTTTGCAGAGGCGCGCTTCCTGACACCCTCAGGCCGGTTGAACCACAGGCAGTTAAAAAAACAATAAGCAAAACAAGAAAGGATACCGCCCTCAGAGAGCGGTACCTTTCTTGTTTGCTGGTGAAAAAACTTCCAGACTTGTATTTCATATTACCTTCTGAATCTTCGTTTCTTTGGCTCATTGACAGTCTCTGAACCGGTTTCAAAATAGTACTTAGCTTCAAAGTCTGTAGACCAGTCAGCGCCGGTACCATTGACAAATTGTGGACCGCCGGTAATGAGAGGTGTACTGACATTCAAGTCAAATGTCACGTTGCCGAATGTAAGACCGAGTCCGAAAAATGCTTCAGCGGGATTTTCAGTATCATTAACGGTGTCACCAGGATCAGTAGTAACTTTAGTCATAATGTCACGGCTGATACCGAGACGGGCTGTAGCGACTTTGAACATCTCGACTTCTCCACCCAGAACCAGTTTAAGGGTATGCGTATAGGTGTCATTTCCTGGAACAGCATTGTCTACCATATTGTATTGAAAACCCGCAAATACAAGGCTGTTCTTGGTAATATGCATCTCGTCAGAAACACCGGCTGTAACATTGTGATATGTATTCTTCGTAGAATTATCATCCCGATCCTGATAGAGATACTTGAAAAAGATATGGAGGGTGTTCATTTCACTGAGGGTCCAGTTAAAACGGCCGTTAAAACCAAAGTCAACAACATCACGGTCATAACCAGTTGATTCTGCATCGGCACTCCAAACATTCAACAGCACACCGCCATCGACACTCATTGAAGATGAAAGCGTGTAGAGTACACCGGCGTTCAGGGTCCAGAGTAGGTTCGTATCAACAGTACCTGGAACAAGTTCATCTTTCATATAAGAAAATGAAGTTCCGACACCAAGAATCATTGATCCCAGGTCGTAAGAGCCCATGAACTCAAACTGCTTATCGTCCATATCGACCGTTCCAGGTGCCGCGCTAAAATTTGTATCATCAATCGGCATACCGGTCGTGATCATAAGATTAACCTTATCAACGGGCGAAAAGATCAGCCAGCCGTATGGTCTGGTGAGAACAGTGCCGACATACCCGACATTTAACTGGGGAGTAAGTTTTCCAAGATAGGCGGGATTGATATTGACATATACTTCGTCTTTTTCAATCATCCAGACAGTTTCCTGGTCCATTCCGAGAGAGAGTATACGGGGCATCCCCGCGTCTGCTTTTCCAGCGAGCATGAAAACCATGCCTGCTGCAAAAAGAGAAGTGCACAACTTAAGTGAAACCTTTTTCATAAACGTCCTCCTTTCTACTAACTAGAAATATTTGTATTTCCTGATTTTTAGCAAAACATTACTTTAATGTCAAATTAATTGTGCAATTAATTTTGCAAATTATATAATGAAAGGTGTTCAGGAGCAAAAAATAACAGAAAGAAGGTGAAAAAATGCCGCTTCATTGTACACCCGTTTTATGGTACACACTGCAGCGTAATTCACTACAATGAAACCCGCCCAGGCTGAAGGGATAAAATTTTTGCATACAGAGGGCCGCATTACCCTGAGAAAACGACATTATTTTATAAAAGGCGACATTATGCAAGGTCGCCTTTAAAAAAATAATGACGACTTCACACAAGTCCGCTGCGTCATCAAAAAATTGCTGAAGAAATGATTTAACTACGGAGTAACCGGAAGCCTTTTGCTCTCCGTGGGATCAACAAGAATCACCCCGTCCTGCTTGTAGGTTTTAAGAATGAAGTGTGAGACCGTCGACTGGACTCCTTTTATGGTAGCCAGTTTCTCAGAGACGAACTGGGCGACTTCCCGCAGGGTCTCGCCTTCTATCTGAACCAGCAGGTCATAGCCCCCGGATAAGAGAGAGAGAGAAGATACCTCGGGAAAACGATAAATCGTCTCTGCCACCGCATCAAAGCCCACCTTCCTTTCTGGTGTTACCTTGACCTCGATGAGGGCACGAACCGTATTGTGCCTGATCCGCTGCCAGTTGACCGAAGCCTTGTACCCGAGGATAATATTATCCGTTTCAAGCTTCTTAATTCTTTTTTCAACTTCCTTTACCGAAATATTCAGCTGCTGAGCTATCTCTTCAGAAGACATGCGGCTGTCACCAGCCAGTATATCAAGGAGGTTCTCTCCGATCTCATCAATTTTATACGGTTTCATCATCTACCTGCCTTTTTATAATGTATCAAGAAAGCCCATCGCAGCATCCTGCCAGCTCTCAGGTTCAATTGAAAAATCTGTACGCAGCCGCCCCGTATCAAGAACCGACCATTGAAGCCGGTCAGCACCCAGGGGTACATCCTCGCGGGCAGTCTCTTTAAGGGGGGGAAGTGTACCCATCCCTTCCCGCTCCCTGAGGCGTGAAAAAAGATACTCCATAATTTCAAGTCTTGATGCAGCCCCCGAAGCGGCATAGTGATAGATGCCCCGTGCCGACTGTGCGGCGAGTAGAGCCACCGCTTCAGCGAGACTGCTGGTTCGTGCGGGAGTCACCGTACCGGAGAGAACCGGCACACTGTCTGACCCCTGAAAACGGTTCAGGAGAACGGAAATATCCCAGTCTCCCATACCTAAAAGTTCTCCGCTTCGAATAATTGTGAAGGGGGCACCGCTTTCAATGAGATACCGCTCCGCCAGCATACATGCATCACCATACACAGAAATCGGGGCCGGTGACGCGTTTTCAGTATAGGGCTCACTCTCTCTTCCGCCAAAAACATATACAGAACTTATAAAGAAAACCGGAATACCCTTCTCTGCCGCCGCTTTTGCAATGCCGCGGGTCAGGGTACTGGTTTTGCTGTAGCACTCTTCCCGATGGTCCTCTGCCCGGTCAAGGTCTGCTTCAGGGGGAAGAATTATTACCATGTCAGGGACTTCTTCCTCTCCTGAAAAAAGAGATGAAGCAGACAGCTCAGGGGGAGCAACATTTACATGCTTCCCCCTGGCGGAAAAAGATTCATAGAGCGCCGCAGTCAATGCAGATTGAGCCCCATGGATACGTATCATTGTATTACGGCCTGCTGTACCCGAGATCAAGAGCAGAGGCGTCAAGCCATGTGGTTAAGATATTCTCAACAGAGAGATCAAAACGGGATTCTTCCTGAAGCTTTGGAATACGGACAGTCTTGATATATCCCTTACAGTTGTCACAGTAATCGACACGGTAAGGTGATTCATCATCGGTATTAAGAAATCCCAGGGTCTCTTTTTCTGTATTTTCACAGATAGCGCAGGTTAAACGGGGAAACTTCCATTCATGCTCACAGAGGCCGCAGTGAAGAAGCCGCAGACTATCCTTTGACTCAACAATTTTCCCCATATCTGCCAGGTAGCCGCAGAAGGGACACACCGGTGCAAGCCACTCTTCTGTATCGACATTCTCCATGACAGGAGTGCTCATGGAGACCAAAAGAGGCTTCAGCCAGTTCACGAGAATAAAAATATACTCATCAATTCCCGTTTTCATTTCAGTTGCTGCGGCGGAAAGGTTGTCAACATCATGCTGTAAGAGAAAACCAGCGCTTTTCACCATACTGTCTATATTCTCAGAAACTGCATTCCGGATTAATTCAGTGTTAATACCGGGATGATGCTTTTCAATGATGTCAAGAAGCTCAAGGAGTTGTTTTACAAGCATCCCGCCGGTCTTTTCATCAAATGAGAGGGAATCCGCCTTTAAGGCCGGCAGCTGTGCAGAGTCAACAAAGGGCGAAAAGTCATATTCTTCTCCAGAAAGGGTATTTCTTTCCTGGAAAGCAAAGAGATCTTCGTAAAATGAAACCAGCTCATCGGTAAGAAATCCCGCCTCAAGAGCTTCATCTTTTTTCTTTTGAAAATTATCTGTATGTTTTAACATTAACTTTCTTTCTTGTCGTCGTCATCATCCCCGGAAATAGATTTTTTGAATTCTCTAATTCCACCGCCGATATCCTTTGCAATTCTCGGAATCTTGTTTGCGCCAAAAAGCACAAGGATGATAAGAAAAATAATTACCAGTTCAGGAACACCTAATCCACCAATCATTGTAATACCTCCAATCCTGTAAAGAGTCTATTCAGTTGAGACACTTTGATTCATGAATTGTTTCACCCCGGAAAAATTTACCACCGGGACCAAATAATCACGCCAGGCTCACTGTGAGCCATAGAATTTCACGATATTAACATTTGTCAAATTAAATTTCTATCAAACGGCAGAAGTAAAGCGTATATCTCTCGTTTCGAGATCCTCGAAAAATCGGGCATTTTCATATTCCCGGTCAATTTTTCTAATACGCTTTTTGATATTGAGGGTAGCTCCCGGGTAAACCCGGTCGTAGGCAATAATAAAGGGCTCTTCGTCGAGCTTCAGTTTCTCAGAAATCTGCTGACTCTTATCCTGGAGTTCTTTAAGATGCTTATTGCCCTTATTGAGTTCCTGAAGAAGGGCAAGACAGTTCTTCTTTTTTACAGGAGGAAGAATGGCTATATATTTTTTAGGATCTTCAAAGACACCTTCACCAAAGGTGGTTTTCAGCTTACGGATAATTTCAGTTACTTCCTCGCGCCAGACATTTATCTCTTTTCTGACCCCATCGAGTTCTTTTTCGATATAAAGATTTCTTCCCACAGAGAGAATTGTCGTTGTTTCAGTCTTGGCCCCGAGAATCTTCGCTTCAATGCTGTAGAGGGCAGTAACTTCCCCCCCTGCGATCTTCCCGCTCTTGCCGGTGACAATCACCCTTTTATTAGAAAATACACTGGAGTTTATTATAGAATCTTCGACTTCAATTGCTCCCCCCGCCTCAACAGTGGCATTCAGAAGATATTTTGTCTTAAGGTTTCCTACGCACTGAATTTTAACCGCCTCTTTTCCAACGGCACCCATTCCGATTGTGACATCACCGCCAGCCTCAATAATAGCATCTTCGATACTGTTCATGATACGGACATCGCCATTTGCCTTAATGTGAAATCCCGGGAGAACCGAACCGGTTACCTCAACACTGCCATTAAACTCAATGTTTCCTGTTTCATAGTCAACATCACCGTTGATTACAACCGTCTCATGTACTGAAACCTTCCGTTGTACTATCTTAAGAACCCCGTCAATACCGGCGAGAAAAATGTTTTCATCGCTTCCCGACTGCACAATATTTTCTCCCCGCTTATACCCTTCAGGCTGGGCCATTTCAGCGGGCACCAGGTTGCCGTAAACATCCATTCCGTCTTCGGCCTTTACCGGTGCAATCCGTTCAAGGATTTCCTGTCCCTTAAATACCTGGACCACGGCACCGACTTCACGAAAGTCTATTCTGCCGTCAGACCTGAGTTCTCCCGCCTTTTTCTCAAATTCAACGAGGGGATTAAAATATTCTTCCTTTCCATGTACAGGAGCCTTTCCCTGGGCAACCAGCAATCTTGTCAATTTCGGCTCAGCAACACTTATCTTACTCAGCTGGTCACTTATCCTTTTCTCTCCAATACCGGTAAGAACCTTGTACTCATGAAGATATTCCTGTACTTCAGAAGGAGTGGGAAGTTTTTTACGCTCTGTAGGAAAGACATTAAAGTAAACCTTCAATTTATCTCTGGTAACACTGTGAACCGGCAAAAGTTTAAGGGTTCCCTGGTAGTAGATAACAAATCCGTAGGCTGAGGCCTTATAGGCACCTGCCACTTCATCAAAGTAGATACCCTCGCCCGATTTGAGGGTTTTAAAACCCGCAACCTTGTAGTACGAGTAACCGGGATCTATCCGGGTGGCAACCTGGTCATCGTCATCAATATTAATAACGCGGGCAACCAGTTCTGCCCTGGCGACAAAATTGTGTGGTGTTGACAATTGAACCTTGGTTTCTCCAGAATCAGTGGTTGTCCTGGTAAACACTTTAGTTATTGTCGGATCAAAATAAAATACTATCTTTTTCATGACCGGTTATCTTCCTGTATTAACATAGTAGCATACTATGGCTGCCATGCAAACAGTAATCTTTCTCTTTTTACTTTTCTGTTATGTGGCATATCTGGTGGTATAATGTTACCACTACCTGTTATTCTCATCGAACAAAAAATATTATTAGTTTATTAAAAAACAGGCCACCAGAGCATTATTTACCTAATAGAATACCGGCTGCAGGTCCCTGAACAGCCTTTCTGGTCACAGAATAATCTTTTCGGCAGGAATAAAAAAAACTCCCGGTCATTGGTTATTCCTCTTCCTCTTTCTTTTTACGGTAGAAAATGGCAATATTGCCGATCATCCCGACCAGGGAGCTTGCAGTTTTTTCTGACAGCTCGGCGGCCAGGTCTTTCTTTTCTTCCTTAAAATCAATAAACTTCACTTTTATCAGTTCATGAGCGTCGAGGGTCTCTTCCATGGCTTCGATCAGGGCATCAGTAATCCCCTTCTGGCCAACCATTACCACCGGCTTGAGATGATGAGCCCTGCTCTTCAAAGCCTTGATTTCTGCCCCGGTTAATTTTTCCATTCTTTATCTCCTGAAAATACCTTACAAGAGGCCATCTCAACGAACAGAGTAAAAGAGAGCAAGCTGTTTTTTACAGCCCTGCCGGCTGTCAGGTCTGAATATCTATAATGACAATACTCATGTCGTCATCGGGGTTCTCTTCGCCGGAAAACTGCACCGCCTGTCGAATTATCTCATGTGCAGCTTCTTCGGGAGTGACATCAGAGGTTTCCTGTGCCAGGGTCTTAAGACGCTCAATACCAAAAAGGTTCTTTTTTTGATCAATACTTTCGATTATACCATCAGTAAACATGATAATCCGGTCGCCTTTCTGAATTTCGCTTCTCATTGATGAGAGTTTCACCTCTTCATTCCAGCCGAGGGGCCGTCCCTTTATATACAGTTCACGGCATTCTTCTCCTTTTCTGCAAAGAAGAAGAGGAAAGTGACCCGCGTTGCTGATGGAAATCTCCATGGTGTCGAGATCAATCGTACAAACCGCGGCAGTGACAAAATGAGAAAGGACCGCATGCTTATATACCACCGAGTTGAGGCGGTGAAGCACCGCTTCATCGGGCTCATTTCGTCTCATGGGATATGAAAGGGCATTCCTGGTAATAAGAGCCAGGAAGGCAGAGGCAACACCATGGCCTGAGACATCGGCAATGAGAAAGCGTATTCCCTTTTCAGTTTCGTAGTAATCGTAGAAGTCGCCCCCTACTTTGTCCATGGAGATGCATTCGGCAAAAACCTTTAAGCCCTCAAAATTCGAGGTCCGGGAAGGAAGGAGTTTCGACTGAATCATCCGTGCTATTTCAAGGTCTCCTTCGATAGAATCATTCCGCTCCCTGAGCTCCCGGGTACGCTCCTGCACCTTCATCTCAAGGTTTTCAATAGCCCGTTTCTCGATCTGCCGAACCATGGAATACTGCTGAGCCATAAAATATGAAAGGAAGAAAACCATTGCGGGAAGCCCTACCTTCAGGTAATCAAAATCAGGTACTGCAGAATAGGCCCTCAAAATCTCGCAAATTGCCGAAAAGAGGAAGACCCCCAGGGCGATATTTACATAGAAAAGCTCCTTCCGTCCATTCATCACAGACTGGATAATATTCTTAATAATCAGAACAGCTATGTAAAGAACCGCGCCCTGCATAATTTTGAGGGGTACAACCCAGAGCCGGATATCCATAAATAAAAGAACATTTATCGCGCCGAGGGAAATAAGAACAAAGAGAACCTTATCCATGACAGAAACAGTCTGGCTGTAAAGAAAACGAATAAGAAGCGTCAGGGCAATAATTCCCCCAAGGGCAAGAATATACTGGGTCAGATGAAAAGGGAAGAATGCATCAGTAAGCAGATACTTCACCTGACCGATGCAGAAGAGGTAACCTCCGGTCACAAAGGAAACAATGGCAAAATATAGCTGCTGGCGCGACAAAAAGGTGGGAAGACGGGAAAAAATGAGAAAGAAAAAACCCACAAAAATGTAGAGACTTATAAAAAATATTTCAGAAATATAGCTAAGTGCTATTTCATTATGCAGAAGCCTCGCGGGACCTATAGTGTATTCGCCCCATATCATACCGAAGGAATCACTCAAGTAGCCCCTGACACGAACCGCAATGGTATTATCCCCTTCTTCATTTATCAGGTAGCCGGGAATCATATAGTAGCGAATCCGGTCAAAAGCCTGTTTTGTCGAATCAGCAACAGACCCAGTCTGTCCGATCAGGGTACCATTAAAGTATACTTCATCGGCTACACTTATTTTTCCCAGCATCATGATAAAGGATTTCTGTGAGGCCCCGGGGGAAAACCTGAGACGGGCCCGATACCAGGCAATACCCCGGTATCCCGGATTGAGATCAACCAGGTTGCCGGGGACAGTCGTCAGACGCCAGCTGGAATCCCCATAGACTGAATCGGCAAACATCATGGAATCTTTAAGCTTTACCTTCCAGGTTCCTTCGAGGGTTACGATTTCTGTATTGCTGACAGTAAAAAGTGCAGTGTCTTTGTCAAGGGGCTCAGAGGTTTCTTCGCCCCCTGCAGATACTGACAGCAGTAGCGTGGAAATGAGACAATATATTAGAAATGTGCTTTTATTTTTCAGCATAGCTGTCTATACCTGTAACTGCATAATTATATATTTTGATTAAAAGTCAAGTTAAAACAGGGGAGTATGAATGAATCGAAAAATTAATCTTCCTTCTGCAATTGCCTTCAGGGTGCCGGTTATTTTAGCCCTTATTATGACCACCTTCTGCCCCTCCCGTGGTGCTGAAAGCGAAAAGAGAGTCTACATCTACCATGCATCTTCCCTTTCAGCCCGGGTGCTTAAGGAGGCCCCCGGCCGCTATGACAGCATTGCCCTCACAGGATTTCGCATTACGTCCCGGGGAAGCCTTGTCACCGCCCGGGGGAAAACCATGAAACGCATACTCAGGGCGGTAGAGAGTTCAGGAGGTTCCTGGCACCCCGTTATCTCCTTTGCCTCTTCCCGGGATGGACAAAAGTTCCTGAAAGCCCCCCCTTCATGGCAAAGAGCCGTCAGGGGAATCCGGGTTTTGGCGAAAAAACATGCCTTAAATAAAATACATCTCGACTTTGAATATATCGAAGGACGATACGCGCCTCTCCTTGCAAACTTCCTTTCAGAACTAAAAAAAAACATGCCGGGGCTGCAGGTATCCATGGCCCTTTTTCCCCAGGTTGACTTCTCCTCAAAATGGAAAGACTTTCACAACCCGAAGCTTCTTGCCCCCCTTCTCGATGAGGTGGTCATCATGTGCTATGACTATCACCGCCCCGGAACCCGGCCGGGCCCCGTTACCTCCCTCATGTGGGCCGAAAAAAATATCCGGTACTACCTCAGATTTTTTTCCGGAAAAAAAATGCTTCTCGGCATTCCGGCCTACGGCTACCTCTGGGCATCCCGGAGAGACCATATCACCCTTTCAGCCCGTTTCGCCGCGGCGTGCCGTACCTGCAGAAAGTCCCGGCACCTGCAGTCGCAAACCCTCGCGCTTGAAACAACCAGAAAGGGGAAAACATACCGGGGTTTTATCGCCGACCAGGAAATCAGGAAAAAGCTCACGGCCCTCGCCCGCAGTTGTGGCCTCAGGGGTACCGCCCTCTGGCGCCTCGGCTTTGAAGAAAAATAAAAACATTCCCAAATCGCGTAACGAGCTGAAAAAACATTTTATTTGCAAATATCAAAAAAACATTAATGGTTTCACCCAACTCTCCGATAAAGTTAATGTGACATAATTAGATCAACAATAAGAAAGGAGAGCCCCATGAAACAGACGAAAAGACAGGGTAAAAAAGAACCAAAAGGTTTTAGAGAGCTGCTTGAGAAGTATCTTGATATCAAGGGACTTGACATTGTTGTTGTGATGGAAGACGGCACAGAGATAGAACTCTATAAGAACCGGGAACTGACAAAGGATATGATTATTACTCTTGAAAAGGGTAAGGAAGAAAAGCGTATTCCCATTAAAGATATTAAAACCGTAGATATGTTTGCCGCTTAAAGAGATCTTTCTGTTCTGCCCCCGGGCTACGAAAGGGCACCTTCTATGCCCTCACCCCTGCCCCCTCTCCCATATATACATTTATGGTTTCTCAGGTAATTTTTGCAGGGAGAGGGGAAGTGGACCAATGAGCATCACAGAAGGCTCGCCTTCTGTGATTATCGCCTTCAAGTCAACTCTGATGGTTTTCAGGCTTTCCGATCTTCAAAACCGGGATGAGGGCCTCCTCCGTAGCCCGGTGTTTAAACCCCGGGCTACGGAGGAGGCCCTTCTTTATCCTTGACTGAAAAGAAAATTACCTGTATTATTAATAATAGAATACTTAACTCAAAGAGGATGCCCTGGAGAGGAGACTGGTGTCATGAAAAGAGCGGTAGATAACTGCTCTGGAACAACTCTGATACTCATATTTTGTCTGGTGTCGGCTGTGGCAAGCTGCACCAACCTCTCCTGCAGCAGCAAGGGAGCAAATCGTATGGAACAGCTGCGAAAACAGATGGTAAAGAACCAGATCGAAGCGCGGGGGGTGACCTCCCCCTCCGTACTGAAAGCCCTTTCGAAGGTCGAACGCCATCTTTTTGTCCCAAAGGCTCATCTTGATGATGCGTATGCTGATCATCCGCTCCCCATCGGCAAGGGGCAGACTATTTCTCAGCCCTACATCGTGGCCCTCATGTCTGAACTTTGTGAACTCAACGGAAACGAAAAGGTTCTCGAAATCGGTACCGGATCAGGCTACCAGGCTGCCGTATTGTCCCATCTTGCAGAATCAGTATATTCAATGGAGATTGTTCCTTCCCTTGGGAAAGCAGCAATGAAAAGGCTGAAAGATTTAGGATATGATAATGTCACGGTGCAGATAGGTGACGGTTACAAAGGGTGGCCCGAAGAGGCTCCCTTTGATGTAATAATCCTTACCGCTTCTCCCCCGGAAATCCCCCAGACCCTTTTTGACCAACTGAAAGAGGGAGGTGTTCTGGTTGCCCCGGAAGGAGACTATGTTCAGCAGCTGGTTAAAATAAAAAAAGAAAATGGCCGAATTATAAAAAAGACTATCACCTATGTCCGCTTTGTGCCCATGGTGCATAAAGAAAAAAGCAATTAGATACATCTATGCCCCCCGGCGACTCCTGCCGAAAGGCCCTTTCATCGGAGACTCGGTAAAATAATTGACAAATTGTTCAATAAAGGATGATATTAGCAGTACATTCCATGGAGAAATTATCAAATGACTTCTGCAAAAGAACACCAGGACAAATTTACCTTCCTCGAGTCTCATATTGCCAAAGAGGCTCATGTCTATGAGGTACTGGAGGTAATCCAGCAGCAGCAGGAGTTATGCCTTAGAAGTGAAAGAGAGCAGTGCACCACCCTCGAAAGTCTTCAGAATTCCCGGGCAATAAAAATACCTTTCACACCCTCTAGAAATAAAAATGTTCACTACCTGGTCGATCAGCTGATAAAAAACTATCCTGATCATATAAAACCTGTTTATTCTTTTAGATTTCCCATCGATGAAACAACAAAACGTCTTACCATTGAAGAGACTACTGAATTAACGGTAAATCTTAAAAATGAACAGCACATGAACCTGCAGATCACACGAGATGGAGAATCCGCTGACGCGCTGATGGCGCTCATGGAAAAATTCAGACTCTTTAATCTCACCAAACTCCTTAGAAGCGCCAAACAGAAAACTCACATTTCCCGTCTCATAAAGATGGAACTGGGGAAAAAAATATTCACCTTTAAACACTACAGCCTCGATAAAAATCTTTTTGAAACCACTGAAGATTACTGCTTTCACCAGAAAAACTATGAAGCTGTAAAAGGAAAGCTGAACGTCGAAGAAGTCAGAAATATCATTGCCACTCATTCAGCCCCGATAATAAGAAGAATCAAACGCTTCGGCATATTGAACACCGAATTCAGCGACTACCGTGACACCAAACTTGATTATCTTCTCAGCATACTCCTTGAAGAGATACAAAACTCCCTGGACAAAAAAGACCTGGCAGAAATTAAAAATTTCGCTACGCTGAGAACATGTCTTCTGAAAGTTGACCAGATTATAGATCCCCTTGTCTCTCTCTCCGATGACCTGATGCGGTATGTCCGGGACAATGAACTCGCTACCGAACGGGATATTCTCGGCATTTTTGACAGCCTTGACCGTGAGATGCTCTCCCGGTGGCTCCAGGAGTCTGGCGAGAAAAAAAGAATATTCACATACACTGACGAGCACCAGAACCGTTATTTCTTTGATGCGGTAAAATATCTGACAAAAATAACAGGGCTCCACAAACTTATTCTTCAAGAATCTGATAAGTTTGAACATCTCACTGAAATGGAAAAGAAAGAATACCAGATTATGATGACCCTTCTCTGCAGGGCGGGAGAAAAACTTCTCTCAGATGACAATACCCTCAGAACAGCCATTCAGGAAGAACAGAATATTCAGCGCCTGCAGCAAATTATCAAGGATTATGACCAGTACCGGAAAAAAGACCTGGAACAGCGGCTCAAGACTCCGGAAGAAATACCTATCGAAAAGGCATCCCTGGTAAAAAAAATTATCAACTTCTTTTCAGGAATATTTTCCCGCCCCAGAGAACAGGAACCTGTTCAGGGAAAACAATCCGCTGCCTCTCCCACGGCCAGAAAAGCGAAAAAAACTCACGTATCCCATGAGACAAAAGATGTCTACAACCAGGTTAAGCGTAAAACCGCCCCCCTTATTGCACTCTCTGATTTTATAAAAATTGAGCCTGAAAATGAACTCCGCATCGATACCCTCATTACTGAAATTCGGGGAACGAACCTGAAAATAGTCATTCCGGTATACAATGCACGGACAGTCCTCTACCCGATTAAAAGTCATCAGATGCTTATGGCTGATATTGAATACCTGATGGTTGATCCGGACATTATTCAATCCGCTGAGGAGATCAGGGCGTATTCAGATTCCCTGGCGGGATTTAAGCTGAAGGATGAGACATTACCGGGGAAGGCAATTCTCACCATAGAGAAATACCTTCTAACCCTGTACCGTCAGAAAAAAGCGAAAAAACTGAAGAAATAGCCCCTTAGCTCGACGCGGGGCAGGAATCACAACCTGCAGAACAGGCGGGAGCTGAAGCTGTCTCTTTCTTGTCGTTCTTCTTGTAATCATTTACATAAAAGCCCGACCCCTTGAATATTATGCCCGCAGCGCCAAAAACTTTCCGTACTTTCCCGCTGCATTTTTCACATGTTTCAACAGGCTTATCACTCATAGACTGAAAAACTTCAAAATTGTGTTCACATTCGGTACAAACATATTCATATGTAGGCATGAGAAACCTCTTAGTTGAAAATAATCTTTCGGTAGGATACCAGTTCATTGGTGATGCGATTATAGTCAATAATTTTTCAGTAATAATCTTTTAAAATTTCTAATTCCCGGACAGGCTTATGCTCTCCTGGTGGAACTCCACGCTCTTTATTCACATCACGCAGCTGCAACCAGTCTCCTCCAGCCTCAAAAATGATTAGACATCAGGGACTGCGCCTGAAAAATTTGTCGTAACAGAAGGAGCAGCCATGGCGAAAAAACAGATTACCATACCCTTTTTCATCCCCCACATGGGATGTCCCCAGCGCTGCGCCTTCTGCTCTCAGTGGCAGGTCTCCGGTGCCGCATCGGTACCTGAACCTGAAGATATCCCCCGGCGAATCGCAGAGTGGACCAGGAGCGCCTCCTCTTCGATTAAGCATAAAGAAGCGGCATTTTTTGGGGGAAGTTTTACCGGTCTTCCCCGTGACCTCCAGGTGAGATACCTCAAAGAGGCCCGCGGGCAGAAAGATGCAGGAGCCATTAACGCCATTCGACTCTCAACCCGTCCCGATTATATTGACGAAGAATCAATCAGCCTGCTTCTCGAATATTCTGTTGATACGGTTGAACTGGGAGCCCAGTCATTTAATGACGACATTCTGACCCGGTCCCGCAGGGGACACAGTGCTGACGATATCCGCACCGCGGCGAAGCTCATCAACGCCCGGGGGCTCAACCTGGTCATTCAGCTGATGCCGGGGCTTCCCGGCGATACCCGGGAGATTTCCCTTGAATCAGCCCGATCCGCCCTCAGGCTTAAACCATCGGCGGTTCGCCTGTACCCGACAGTAGTCCTTGCGGATACAGAACTCGAAAAGATGATGAAGGCAAAAAATTTCACACCCCTCACCCTTGAAGAGGCTGTCGAATGGGGAGCCGACCAGTTGGCCCTTTTCCATGAAGCCTCAATTCCCGTTATACGCATTGGCCTGCATCCCTTCTCCCCGGAACAGGAGCTCAAGATCATAGCCGGCCCCTACAGCACCTCTCTCGGATTTATGGTCAAGGCCCGGTACCGGCGCCGGCTGCTCATGAAACATTTTGAGGGCCTTGAACGGTCGCCTGAAGGTACAGATATTGAAGTACAGGTTCCCGATCATCAGCTTCCCGAGTACATTGGCCACCGTCGGGAAAACATCCTTTTCATCAAAGAGCATTTCAAGCTTCACTCTTTCGCCATTGTACCCGGGACAGAAAATAAAATCCCCGTCGTATAAAAATATCCTGCATATTAATTTTGACATGCCCCATTTTCTTACTACCTTTAAGACATAAGGGAGGCAGTGCCATGAAACATTCAAAGGCTCCTGGTATCATTCTGCTGATCCTTTTAATGATACCTGCACATTCCCTTTCGGGAGATACAGATAACACTTCCTTTACCAGATCAGAAAAACAGCTTCGCTCGCTGATAGTATCCATAACACAAAAAGCTGCAGAATACTGGCTCGATAATGGCAGGAAGGAAACCGTTAAAATGCTCAACACTTCCGGAGGCCTCTTTGACCACGGAGAAATCTTTGTCTTTGCATGTGACATGAAGGGAAAACTAATTGCCCATCGGGGGAAGAAAAAAAATCCCTGTCGATACACTCTTTCCACTACTGACCGCACGGGGAATTTATTTGAAAAGAAATTAATTTCCCTGACCCGCACTGTGGAATCAGCATGGTTCACCTGTTACCGCTTTGATAAAAAAAGCAAAAAACAGGTAAAAAGAAACCTCTTCATATTAAAGAAAGGGACTATTATCTTTTGCTGCAGCTATTCAGCTCCATAAAACACCCGGAATGTTTCCCGGGTAAAGTAAACTTCCTCAACCCATTACAATAAAAAGTTCTTCTTAAAATAAAGAAGAACTTTTTATCAATCATTTGATTGACGGGATCTAACCCGATAGAGTATATTACATCTTGAGGCAAACAACCGCTTAAGCGGCTGAAGCAGCGGATAAAGATTCTGTCATCCGGGGAAGACATATGAAAATTGAAAGAGTTGAAAACAAAAAACTTGAACTGACCAATGACGGGACACTGGACCTATTCTTTCTTGGTGTGGGAAGCGCTTTTACTAAAAGGCAGCATCAGACAAATCTACTCCTTATCAAGGGTGACCACCATGTTCTCATCGACTGCGGCACAAAATGTTCCCAGTCACTATATAAACTGGGTCTCAGCATCACCGATATTGATAATTTTCTGATAACCCATTCGCATTCCGATCATATCGGAGGGCTCGAAGAAGTGGCGCTTATGGGACGGTATTTCACCAAGAAGAAGCCCAACATGTTTATTGATGAAACATACCAGCATATTCTCTGGGACATGTCCCTTCGCGGGGGCTGCGCTTACAATGAAGAAGAGGCCCTTGATATGCTGACCTTCAGTGATTTCTTTAATGTTATCAGGCCGAGATGGCTGCAGAATTATTCACGGGAGACCCTGCTTGCCACCGCCGGTCATATAAATATGAAAATGATCAGGACCAAGCATATCCCCGACTCATCATTAGACTGGAAAAGTTCTTTCTGGAGCTGCGGGCTTATTATCGATGACCGCATTCTTTTCACCAGTGACACACGCTATGACGCCGATCTGATCAATGAGTATGATGAGCAGTTTAACTTTGAAGCCATTTTCCACGACTGCCAGTTTTTTACCGGCGGGGTCCACGCTTCGATTGAAGAGCTGAACCAGTTTTCTCCTGAAATAAAGGCAAAGATGTTCCTTACCCATTACGGCGACAACTGGGAAGAATTTGAAGATAAGGTTGATGATTACGGTTTTGCCGGCTTTGCCCGGGAGCATGTTCATTACATTTTTGACTGAAAAAGTTCCCGCCGAGTCTTCATCAGCATACCGCAGGCGCTCTTATTAACCGTGGAGGCAGTAAAGAAAGGAGTGGATTATGTATAAAGCGCATCAATCTCCTTTTTATATACTTCCATGATTGCATAGCGCTTCGGCTTCATTGTCGGTGTAATCAGACCTTCTGTCATGACAAATTCTGGAACAAGGGTGAACTTTTTAACCGTCTCGTAAGAAGCCAGGTGTCCATTGGCATTATCAACTTCCTTTTGAATTAACTCTCTTATCTCATCCCTGCCATTCATGGCTTTTATGTCATTCAAAGAAATTTCGCTGCTCCAGTCAAACTCAGTAATCGTTTCTGGATTTAATACAATCAAAGCAGTACAGTAATTTCTCCGGTCACCGACAACACAAACCTGACTGATATATTTTGAGACAAGAAGCCTGCTTTCGCTTCTTGAGGGAGAAATATTCTTCCCCCCTGAGGTGATAATTAAATCTTTTTTTCTTCCGGTGATAGTCAGAAATCCATCACTGTCTACACATCCAAGGTCACCGGTATGAAGCCATCCATCACTGGTGAGAGTATTTTTGGTTTCTTCAGGACTCCGGTAATAGCCCTTCATTACATTTCTTCCCCTGAAAAGAATTTCACCGGAATCAGCAATTTTTTGTTCAACTCCCATTGCCGGGAATCCAACAGAACCAAATTTAATACCTTCCATTGTCGATGTATTGGTAAATGAGGTATTCTCAGTCATGCCGTAGCCTTCAAGAATCACAATGCCTGCGGCATGGAAAAATCGTGCAACAGTCGCATTGAGGGGAGCAGCTCCGCTTACACAAAACCTTACACGCCCCCCCAGGGCCTGATGAATTTTACTGAATATGAGTTTTGTAGCAAGGTTGTACTGAAAGTTCAAAAAAAGAGGTATGGGACGCTTCGCAAGCCTACGGTCACTTACTTTGTAACCGACTCTCATGGCCCATTTAAAAAGCAGCATGGCTATCCAGCCTTTTTTATCAACTCCATCTTTTATTTTAATGTAGACCTTCTCAAAAACTCTGGGAACACTGGGAAACCAGTGAGGCTGTACTATTTTTAAATCATCAACAACGGTCTCAATAGAACGGCAGAATGTCAGGGTAACGTTTGCAATAATAGTCGCATAAATATCAACACGGGCAAAAATATGAGCCAGGGGAAGAAAAAGAAGGGTTTCGTCAGTATCCTGAATGGGCATGCTGAATTTAACAAGCTGGCTTGTAAAAATAATATTATCCTGGGTAATCATTACTCCCTTTGCAGAGCCTGATGTACCGGAGGTATATACAATACTGGCAAGATCTTTCGGCTTGACAAGGTCAGATTTCAATTTAAAATTTTGATCGGTTGTTTTTTCACCTTTTTTAAGAAATTCGTCAAAAGAGAGTACCCAGCTTTTATTTTTTCCAGGAGGGGAGCCATCCAGAAGAACGACCTTTTTCACATCGGGTATCTTCTTTTTTATAGATAAAAGTTTTTCAAGGTCTTCTTTTTTTTCAACAAATACAATTTTCAAACCGGAGTGGTTAATGATATATTCATATCCATCTGCAAGGAGTGAATGATAGATACCAACAGTGGCACCCCCTATGAATACAGTACCGATATCACAAAGGACCCATTTATACGAACAGAATCCAACGATTCCGATTTTATCACCCTTTTTGATTCCCATGCTCAGTAATGATTTCGAAACAATTACAGAGTCATCATAAAACTCTCTCCATGTTGCAGACCGGGTCTCTCCTGCATCATTTAATATCCATCGATACCCTTCTTTTTCAGGATAGTTTTCAACCGTTACACGGAGCATTTCATGAATATTCTTAAAATCTGTAATTCCCTTCATACCTTTACCATGCCCTTTTGCCTGGAAAATTTTTCTTAAATATCTTCGAGAAAAACCGGTCTTATTTTAAAAATATTATATCCGAAGGAGATATTTACATAGTGGCAGGAAATTAGTAACATGCAAGATTTTTTCTAATTTTGAGCACTAATAATGAGAAGTTACGTGGAATCATTCGAAAGCCAGAGTGCGGATTGCCATACTGCGGCAAGCTATAGAAAAGATACTATAAAAGGCCAAAGGCTAACCTTTTAATTTTAATTGAAATTCATTTACACAATTTCAATACCAGCCTTTTTATAAATACTTCTACAGTACTCCTCCTTTTCTCTCGGCATCCATTGAGCTGCTTTTCCCTTTTTTCCAGATAAACTTCCTATCCCTAACTTCAGGTTTTTTTCATGCCAGAGAGGATTATAACTTAATAAAGCCGCTCTCGTTACACCATGGGCCCGATATAAATCCGCGATAGCGGTAATATTCTTTTCTGTATCGGTGACACCGGGGATAAGGGGGGTGCGGGGAAGAATTTCAATCCCGCCTTCAAGATATTTCTGATAGAGCCTGGTAAAATTACTGAGAATAAGTTCATTTGACACACCGCAAAACTTCTGATGGTCCTTATCATCGATAAGCTTTATATCATAATAAATCATATCGATATAGGGGGCTATCAATGTACTGAATCTATCAAAATTAAAAAAACCGCAGGTTTCAATAAGTACGCGAATACCATTCTTTTTCAAATCCTTTAACAGGCGGGAAGTATAATCGATATCGATAGTAGGTTCTCCCCCTGAAAGCGTCACTCCCCCTCCCGAAGTATCAAAAAACGGCTTATCCTTAATAACAGCATTTACTATTTCAACTGTCGGCATGGCGGTTCCTACCCGTTCAAGGGCACCAGATGGACAGGATTCGACACACACAAAACAGAGTGTGCACCGGCTCCGGTCTATAAAATATTTATTTTTACGCGACAGCGCTCCCGGGGAACAAACCGTTAAACAGCTGTCACAACCGATACATTTCCCCGCGTCAAAGGAAATTTCAACACTCCTATTTTTGCTTTCAGGATTATGACACCAGGAGCAGTCAAGGGGGCATCCCTTAAAAAAAACTACCGAACGTATTCCTGGGCCGTCGTCAAGGGAGTTGCCTTTTATTTCTAAAACAAGCGGCCCCGTTTTCATATACCGAATTCCGCCCTTTTTATTATTTCAAGCTGCATGTCCCTGGTAAGATGAATAAAGTAGGCATTGTAGCCAGATATTCGAACCAGAAGATTTTTATAATTTTCAGGGTTCGCCATGGCGTCCTTCAGCACAGCTGTATTAACCATGTTGAACTGCATCTGCATGCCCCCCTGCTCGAAATAGGTTTTAACATAGGAGAACATGGTATCAACAGTCTTCTCACGTGTATCTTCTGAAGAAGGCACAAGCCTGACGTTAAAAGCAATGTTGTTATCCATGTAACGGGGATTCATCTTTGCCACGTCAAGGATATTGTCGAGAAAGTTGTTCGACGCTGAAGGATGCGGCGTTAATCCCGGAGTAAATGGCTGATACTCCATTCTACCAGAGGGAATTGCCCCTGAAATCGCACCGTAAGCGCTGTGCTGTGCCACAGACCAGAATCCCACAGTATAGTCACCGCCACGAAAGTTTTTTCTCGCCTTGTAGCCATGATAGATCATTGCAGCCACCCGATTCGCCATCTCAATGGCTTCCTCATCACCTGAACCGAAGCGGGGAACCTTGTTCATCACCATCGTGTGCAACGCCGGGTCATTCTGGAAATTAGCATCGACCGCTCTTTTCAATTCTTGAAACGTAATTTTCTTTTCTTCAAACACAAGCTTTTTAATTACCATCATGGAATCGACCACATCGGCAAGGCCGATATTAAAAGTTCCTGATGTGTTATATATGGCACCGCCCCTGGTTACATCTTTTCCATTTTCGATGGCTCCTTGAACCGCGGCACTTAAATAGGGTGTTGGCCTAACGTAAGCGTACGCCTCAGCGGCCATATTGTTGAAGTTAACAGTCTGGTCTATGATAAACTTAGACTGGACCGTAAATGCATCAAAAAATTCATCAAAGCTGCAAAAGTCACCATCTTCAATTTTTCCAGTTTCTGGTCCGAGGTGCCAGTTCATGAGGGGGTGATAACCATTATTAAGGGCCATCTCGAGGCCCGCCACCATGTTTATCGAGGTTGCCCCGGCGCTGTTCATATGTTTTCCAGGAAGAGAAAGCTCAACACATCCCGTTACTGCCCAGTCGCGGACATCCTCAATACCAGCCGTATAATTATGGCTAAGTGTTTCCATGACCGCATCATCACCGTGCATGGAGGGTGTAGCCACAGTAATAAAATTTACCTCGCAGAGACGCTTAAGATAGGTATCACTGTTTACCCCGGTCTTAAAACGGGCATTCATGTTCGGATCTCTCATTGACATCATTTCCGTGACCTTCAGAAAGAGATAGGTCATGTCATTTACCGCGTCTTCACCCTCGGGAGTAACGCCTCCCAGAGTGATGGCTGTCTCGGCATGACTGCCGCTGAAGAGATAATTTGCCACGTCGGGAACAAGGTTCTGGTGCTCTGCATTTCTGATAAAGTAGGTACAGAGAAGTTCTATTACATGCTCTATATATTTTCGTCTTTCGTCTTCTGTGGAAAGTTCTTCCATATCCTTTTCAAAAAAGGGCTGAAAAATTTGATCGAGGCGCCCCGGCGAGAGGGAAACATTGTTGTTTTCCATGACCAGGCCAATCCAGAATATCCAGAAGGCGTTGACCGCTTCATCGATATTTCTGGCCGGTTTTGAGGGGACCTGAAGGCAAATTTCATGCAGCTTCTCCAGTTCTTTTTTTCGCTCAGGATCGCCTTCGGCCTCAGAAAGCTGCAGGGATTCTGCGGCAAGATTGGCGGCGTATACATTCAAGCCCTCAAGTGTAATGACTATTGATTGAAGCGTATCGAGTTTTTCCGTTTCTCCTTCCTTTAAATGCTTCATTTCTTTGTGCACACGTTCCAGAATACCTTCTGTACCTTCATTGACGAAAACCGACACATCAGGAACGATGTGAGACAGAGATACAGTCTTGAAATTAAAAGAGGCAACAGCCCGTTCATCGATTCTTTGGCAAAGAGGATAATCATAGGTATCACGTATCCATTCACGGGTAATCTTTTTAGCCCAGTAGGGATAGATATCATGCAGATCTTCAACAGTGCTTTTTGAAATACTGCAGGGATTCAAAAGGCGCCTGTCTATAGAACCAAGCTCTCCCCAGATCATGGTACCGGTTGTGTCCGGGTAGATTATAACCGCCACATCTTCCGGAGCGCATGTCCCGGCAATAGGGCTACCCGGTCTAATTACCGGTTTTTTATTCTCCATAAGATATTTGAAGGCATGGGCCTGTCTCAGCTCCGGGAACCAGGGATTTCCATGCACATCATTCTCGAAGCCATTCTTCCTCAACCATTCCGTCAGCAGACGCGGTCTTTCAGATGAAATGGCGGGTTTCGTGTTAAAATGTTCACGGTGCAGGTTCTTGACCCTTGGGAAGTCATCAATGCTGTATTCAGAAAGATAGGGATCAGTGAGATAGCGCACACCGGGATCATCATCCGCCGTGGCTTTCATGCGATAGGCGAAACGTTCTTTCATTTCCGCTGACAGTTCCGGATTCCCGGTGTCATATTCTTCCTTTTTTTCTTTTATTTCCAGTCGGTTTGCCCTGTCGAGCATCTTCTGGTGCTTTTTACCCATGATGAGGGAGATATAAAAATTGAAGGCCTGAAGGTAGGCCATATTTCCTTCCAGGATTATTTTATTTTTTAAGACCTGGTTGAGTATCTCATTGGGGGTAATTTTTACCGTTTCTTTTAGAACCTCGTCACTGGTGAAACGCATTACAGCATCAGCGTTGTCCGGTATAGACTTTAAAACCTTTACCCGGCCGTCATCAAAAAGTATTGCCTGTTCAACAGTGCCGGTTTCTGTTTTCAAACCGATACAAAAGTTAATCCATCCATCGGTGTTTTTAAGATATTTCTTCAGCGAAGGCCTCAGGTTAAATTGAGACGCCATACCACGCAAAGCCAGGTTTGTCAGGGTGTTCATATAATTTCGTGTACTCATTGCATTATCCCTTTTTCCGGTAAGTTTTTAATCTCCATAATATATGTATCATTTCCTTAACAATGAATCTATCGGTTTTATAAATTCGAATGTAATTATTGAGATTTTGAGAAAGGAAGTTAACCTGCTGCGGGACGAAACAGATCAGAAAACGTATACTTACGCTTTTTGATTATTTTTCCGGTATTGGGCAGGTGACAGTGAGGCGGTTTTTTTGAAGGCCGTATAAAAGACCGAGTATGAATTAAAGCCTACCGCGTAGGCAATTGAGAGGGTGCTCCTGCCGGGCTCATCAAGCAGCATTTTCATTGCATCTTTGATTCGGTAATCATTAATGTAGCAATTGAAATTCTTCATGTAATGCTCATTTAAAAAGTTTGATAACTGGTGAGAGGTCACCTCGAGGGCCTCGCTGAGCCGCGACAGGCTGAGGTCTTCATCACAGTAAAGCTTCTCCTCTTCCATCACTATTTTCAGATTATTTTTCAGGTTTACGATATCAACATTGGCAAGATAAGACTTTCCTTTAACTTCCTTACCCCTCTTCTTAACAGGAAGAGTGCCATACTGAACGAGATAGGGATTTCTCTGCATCAGTAGAAAAAGAGACAGAATGATAAATGTATTAATCAGGATATAGATAATATTTAAGAGTGAATCGGCCTGCCATTCCATTACCGAGGTAATAATACCTGTAGCCATTGCGGGAAATGTCATAAAAAGGAGAAACATGAGCTGCCGGAAAATTCTGTGTACGGGATTCCCCTTTTTCACGACAGTCCTGATCTGGTATATGGCGGCGCACACATAGGCGGCAAGTGAGATCCATGAAAGAATAAAGAGGGTGTTCAGAAAAATACGGCTGAAGAGCTGCCCTTTCAGCATTTCTTCGTTCTTACCGGTAATGAGATAAAATATAACCAGCAGTACTGCTGATATAAATGCAGGAATGAAATGCCTGATATTTCTTCTATCAAACTTCTGGATTTCATCCTTGATACTGAGGATATAAAAATAGATAAAAACCCCAAGGGTCATAAATACCGGCTGAGCAGTGGCAAAAAGGCTGTAGTAAGTCAGACTGTCGCGGTTGTAAATAATGTACATATGCAGAAGATGCAGGTAGCCCATTTCAAAGAGTATCAATGAAAATATCAGGTTACGGAATTTAAATGGCCGGACTAACTGTCCCAGGGCAATCAACACAAAAAGAATCCCCGACAGCAGCTCTAAAGGTACATATATTCCCACTATTATAATCCCTGTTGCTTCCTTTTAGATAAGCTAATCTCAATAATAGCATTTAAAAATACAATAAAAAAATATTACACCCTCGCCCGCTTTGCCGGAGAGCAGGTTTATTCAATTCTGACCGGGTCATGAGCGTTTCAGAAAATATTTTTTGTGTTAAACTTCACAGACAAGAAGAGCCGCGTTCCCCGAATACCTTACCAGCTCATGTCCTTCAAATCGTATATCCTTAACTTTTTCAAACCCAAAGCTTCTGTACAGATTCAAAGCAATAGAATTTTCATTAAAGGCAATCAGACTTAATGAGCCGAGATCCATATTTTGTGCCTTTTGTTTTGCTTCATCCAGAAGCCCTCTTGCGGCCCCCTTTCCCCTGTAGTTTTCATGGACCGCAAGGGCATCGATATAAAGGCTCTTTTCGACCCTTGAAGCAAAAAGGTCTTCAAGCAGTATTAACCTCCCTGAGGGGAAAAATGTTCTCATACTGTCATTAATACCGTGATGGACTGAATCATATGATACAGCCATACCAACAAGTCTCCCTTCTGTTTCAGCAATAGTTGTATTTCTGTACGAATAGCATCCATCAGCATCACGAAGAAATTCAGCAAGTAACTCTACCGGTTTTTTGCCCGGAACAAGTCCCTTGTAGAGTAAATCGAGTACCCCGGCAGAAGCAATACTAACCAGTTCTGCTACCTCAATACACTCTTCTTCCCGGGCCTGACGGTATGTAAATTTCATGACCACAATCCAGATAATCATATTTATTAAAAATTCTTGTCTAGTGACAGCATATTTTATATTGCTTACTATTACAAAAAGAAATCCCTTTAGCAGCAGGTTTTTCAAGATAAATAAGATTTTTTTTCTATTTTTATTCACTTCAGTTTTGATTATAGAAAGGACAAATACACATATATAAAAAAGGTTTAAAAATAATCTTGACACATCTCTGTGTCAGATTTCTTTGACTGTATTAGCAAACAATTACACTTTAAGAAACTGGAATATCTGCAGCATGCCTTATATTTTAAAGGCGACGATGCGCATTGTCGCCTTTAAAATATAAGGCGACAATTACCGCCTTACCGTAATTCTTCTTTGTTTGCCTATAATTAAAAAAATCTCCTTTCAGGACAGGTACCCCAAACATGCTTCATGCCAACAATATAACCCTTGCTTTCAGTGAAACTCCCCTTTTTAAAAACGTAAATATTAAATTTCGCCCCGGCAACTGTTACGGCCTCACCGGGGCAAACGGCTCGGGAAAATCGACATTTCTTAAAATACTTTCAAATGATATTGAAGCAAATGAGGGAGAAGTCCTCACCAGCCCTGATGAGCGGATCGCTATACTGCGGCAGGATCATTTCGTCTTTGACGAGAATACGGTTCTTGAAACAGTCATCATGGGGCACCAGCACCTTTACGATGTATTAAAGGAACGGGATGAGATTTATGAAAAGGAAGAAATGACTGATGAAGACGGCTACCGGGTATCTGAACTGGAAGAAGAAGTTGGAGAACTCAATGGCTATGAAGCCGAAACCAACGCTGCCAAACTTTTAGCGGGCATCGGAATCGCCAAAGAGCTGCATGAAAAACAAATGAAAGAACTTGAGGGAGGGGAAAAGGTCAAAGTTCTTCTGGCCCAGGCGCTTTTTGACAACCCGGACATTCTCCTTCTTGATGAGCCCACCAACCACCTTGATATTGAATCCATACGGTGGCTTGAAGACTTTCTGTATAATTTCAGAAACACTGTAATCGTCGTAAGTCATAACCGTCACTTTCTCAATAATGTGTGTACCCATATCGCGGATATTGACTATGGAAAGATAGAACTCTTTGTTGGCAACTACAGCTTCTGGCTTGAGGCAAGCGAACTGGCTACACGGCAAAAAAGAGATGAAAACAAAAAGACCGAAGATAAACGGAAAGAACTTCAATCATTTATTGAGCGCTTCAGTTCAAACGCCTCAAAGGCCAGACAGGCAACCTCACGGAAAAAACTCCTCGATAAACTTACTATCGACGACATTAAGCCATCATCAAGAAAATATCCTTTTATCGAATTCAAGCCTGAACGGGAGTGCGGCAAACTAATTCTTGAAATTGAAAATATTTCCAAGTCTATTGACGGTGAAGAAATTCTGAAGGATTTCTCTCTCCGCATAAACAGAAAAGAAAAAATAGTTTTTCTCGCCCACAGCCACATGGTTCAGACTACCCTCTTTCAGATTCTCAGGGAAGAAATACAGCCTGACAGCGGTTCTTTCAAATGGGGAGAGACCATAACGACATCATATCTGCCAAAAGACAACAGCAGCTTTTTTCAGGATGATGTATCTATTCTCCACTGGATGAAACAGTTTACCGATGATCCCGATGAAGCTTATACACGGGGATTCCTGGGACGCATGCTCTTTACAGGTGAAGAATCCTTAAAGTCAGTAACGGTACTTTCCGGTGGAGAAAAATCGAGATGTATGATTTCCCGCATGATGCTTGCGGGGGCAAACACGGTGATACTCGATGAACCGACTAACCACCTGGACCTTGAATCTATTACCAGCCTCAACAATGGTCTTATCCGTTTTCCGGAAGTAGTACTTTTTTCATCTCATGACCATGAGTTTATTCAGACCGTTGCAACCCGTATTGTTGAGATATGCCCCGACGGGGTTATTGACCGATATATGAACTTTGATGAATACCTTGAGAACAAACAGGTTAATGAGCTGCGCGATAAGTATTACGGCGGACACAACCGGATGGTACTTTAGTCAATAACAAAGGGAAGCCTGCAGGCTTCCCTTTTGTTAACGACTGTTTTTATCTAGAGAAAACTTCGATATCATCAGACTTTTTCTTCCTACCCTTTGAGGAACTAAATTTTATTCAGTCCCTTCTTTCCAGAAAATTATTTAGTTCCTTGATAGTTTGATTTATTTTTACCATGTCATAATTTTGCATATATTCGAATAAATTCTCTGCATACAATTTAAAAATCTCAATATCATATGTTTTTGCAATATCAAAGAGCATTTGGGAAAATTCTTTAACATCTTCTATTTTTTGAGCACCCCCCAATTTCTTAATTCTGGGGACTATTTCCTTTTCAATCACATCATGTGCTTCAGGTGATGATTTGATAACTTGTCTCATCAAGTATTCTTTTTTATTTATATAGTCCTGAGAACCGTCTTCTGTTTCCAGAGAGCAGGAAAAATGAAAGACTAATTCCCTTAATAAATCAGTAACAACAAGGGGCTTATATAGAATTGCTTCGAATCCATATTTGTGCATTTCTGATTTTTCAGAGATCCTGAGGGAGGCAGTGAGTGCTATTACAGGGATATCTTTTGTATTCATATTTCTTTTTAAATGCTGCATCATTTCGTATCCATCCATTACCGGCATTCGTATATCCAGCAAAATTACATCAGGTTTATATTTCTCAACTGCAATAAGGCCATCTTTCCCATTTATGGCTTCGAATACATTAAGATTTAATTTGCCAAGTAATTCTTTAAGCATATTCCGATTTGAAGCAATATCATCAACGACCAGAACCTTTTCTGAATTAAATTCTAAAGTCTGGTAATCTATATTTAGTCTCCTGTCACTGACAGGCTTAGATACTCCTGTCTTTACATCCCGCATATGAATTGTAAAAGAGCTTCCTTTATCCAGTTCACTTTGAACAGATATTTCTCCCCCCATTATCTCGATTAATTTTTTACTGATTGTCAGACCAAGACCTGTTCCACCATAAATTTTTGTACTTTGAGAGGTATGTTGTTTAAATGATTCAAAAATATTGACAAATTCATCCTGCGAGATACCGATTCCAGTATCCTCAACAATGATATAGAGATCATTTTGGCTATTATCCATTTCATTCACTTGAATCTTTGCAGAAAGCTTTATGTGTCCCTCATGAGTAAATTTTATTGCATTGCCCACGAGGTTAAGTAATATCTGCCTCAATCTGATTTCATCAATCATCAGTATTTCGGGAATACCATCATCAATTTCGACAATGAATTTCAGGTTTTTTCCGGAAATATTTATTTCAAATATTTGTTCTATTTCTCTAAATATATGTTTCAGCTCAACTGGTTCACATTCAATCTCTATCCTACCAGCTTCAATCTTTGACATATCCAAAATATCATTAATGATAGTCAATAAGTCCTTGCTCGACAACTTTATCGATTCGAGATAATTTTTCTGTTTTTTATCTGAAATAAGTGAATCAAGTATTTCACTGAATCCAATTATCGAATTCATAGGGGTTCTGATTTCATGACTCATATTGGCCAGGAATTCACTCTTAGCTTGACTCGATGCATCTGCTTGTTCTTTAGCTGCTTTAAGTTCTGCCAGTGTTCTTTTTCTATCAAATGCGATGCCGATACTTAAACCAAGTTTTTCAAAAAAATAGATATCATCAAGAGAGAAGTGATTCTCCCTCTTATCATTTAACTGGATAAGGCCAATTACTTCATTGTTGGCAAACAAGGGTATCAGGGCGATTGATTTGAATCCATGATCGATACACTTCCCCCTGACTTTCATGTTGAGTTCTTTCGCAAATGAACCTGCAAAAAGATTGGTAGAATTGTTTGTCCAGAAGCTGCCATTTGGGGTAAAGCATGGAATTTCAGAATTTGTTTTTTTATTAAGAATCAAACCGCAAAGACAATCAAGAATAGGCTCCCCCCTGGAATTAAATTTCATTTTACCATGGAGATCATACTCTCCTAAATATTTTTCAGTTAATATGGAGTCTTCTGAAAATCCAATAGAATGGTAATATGGGAAATCAGCCCCTTCCTTAAGTCTGATTGCAATGGCTTCTACTTGGGAAAAATCCTTTATGGCAAGTAGAATTTTTTCGATTTCATCAACATCTTCGTCAGAACGAAGAAACATCTCTAATACTTCTGATATCAGTACTTGCTGTTCTTTTGTATGTTTTATTTCTTCATATTTACGGGCATTAGTAATAGCCAGCCCACAAATATCAACTATTGAAAGAGCAATATTCAAGTAATTCTCCAGGTATTCTGGGAATTTGATTCGGTCTACCTGGAGGAATCCAACTGTTTCATTTAAATGCTTCATCTTTAAGTAGAATCCGTTTTTTTCTTCACTCCTGCAATAATCTTCAACCATTTCTTTAAAATTTAATTTTATAGTTTCGATATCAGATAAAATTATTCCCTTCGTATATATTTCTGCATATTTGTCTGGATATATCGGAAGATAAATTAGTTCCTCGGGAGCAAAAAGGAGTTCACAAAAATTCAATATATTTTTAATAACATCCAGTTCTCTCTCAGACTGAGTAATTTTACCGAGCAGGTCCAGTGCCATAGCCAATTCTGAAGACTGTTTTTGTGATTGGTTTAATTTTTCGTATAAGCTCTCGATCTCTAATTCTTGAAATAGTTTTTCTACAATCCTTGAAAGGTAGTTGCGGAAAAAGTCTATTCCAACCCACTGTATTTCACAGGAGATATGGATAAATGACGAAAATTCCTCTAACTGCTTTTTGGCATCTGGATTCACACCAGTATCAAGTAAGACAATTTTTTTTATTGATTCATTAAAAAACCTCTGTGCAGTTTTCTGATCAAAACCCCAAATTTCAATCTGGTTTCGCCAGGTTTTCAGCCAGCCTGAAGTAATAAGATAGGCCCCTTCATTGAGCAAATTATTTATAATGACCTGGTCACAAAACATTGAAAAGCATTGTTGAATATGTAAAAAACTAAAATTCTCAGGGGCTTCTATGTTGCTTTTCAGTTTCATTAAACAACTGCTGCCAATTACAATTGACTTGCTGCATTCGACATTCTTTTTTGCAAATGATAATAACTGGCTTTCGTCTAATGGGGGGCAACCGCATTTAGCCCCGAAGGCATATATTTCCACATTTGACCATTCTTCAAGGGAAACCACCTTTTTCACTTCATCGATAAAATTACTACAGAGTCGCAGGCATATCTTACTTTCCATTTCAAACAGTCCATTTCATAGGATAGTTTCCCCATTTATGTACAGCTTCAGAAATCCACATTAATACCTCATCGGGAACATGAAAAGGAATTTCACCATGGTTGTCAGATAAAACAAATCCGCCTCCAGGCCCTGCCTTTAACAATACATCTTTTACTTTACTTTCTGTTTCTTCCCGGGTCCAGCGTCTCATTTCTATACCGTTAAGATTACCAAGAATAGCTAATTCCCCCTTACAATTTTCTTTAATTTTCTCAATGTCTTCCAGCGCGCTTACGCCGATGACAACTGTCCCTGTCTGGGAGATGAGGTCTATGACCGGAAGACAATTACCGGAAGCAAGGTGCGTAGCAACTGGTCCATTAATTTTACTTATAACCTCTCGTGCGGTAATATATCCGTTTTGTTCATAAATTTCACGTGGTGTAATTGTAGATGAAGCCATTGGGTCAAAATAGCAGATTGCCGTTGCGCCGGAAGCAAGTTGTGCATTGGACCACTCAATACAAAATGCTGTATTGATTTTCATCAAACGATTGAATGATGCCTGGTCCTGATATATTAGATCAATGTATTTTTCAAATCCCATCTGCATGATGGGCAAAGAAAAGGGTGAAATAGCAACACCAAGAACAGGGACATCTTCGCCTGCATTTTTTTTTAACAATTCTGTTGTTCTCAAAATTTTCTGCAGGCAGGGAGTTTCCGATATTTCAGGAGGCTCAAGACTCAGTATATCTTTAAAATTACGGATTATTGGAGCACCAGAATTTGGAGGGCCGTCATCATAAAAATTTACTTCTCCTCCCCATGCTTCAATTTCGAGAGCTGCGTAAAAAAAGGAGGAAAAACAATCATGTCTATACTTATTTCTGAGGCGAAGCTGACCCTCTACAACATTTTCCGCTTTCGAAAAATATTCATTCAGGCTCTGGCCAAGTTCTTTTGCTCCGTGCATTGTCGCAAGAAGAAAAAATGGTACCCGATCCGGCTCTTTGAAACTAAGGGTGGTAAATAGCCGCTGCAAGGAGGTCATTTCCTGGTTCATTCATCAATCTCCTTTACTATGTTTGCGACTACTCTGATGCCATCTGACGCATTGGTCGCCATGGCATCGGCACCTATGTCCTCCCATAATTGACTGTCAAAACGGAAGGGGGCCCCACCGACAATGATTTTTACTTTAATTGCATTTTGTATTATTTTTTCATGTAACTCTTTTATTCGAAGGGCGGAATGCAGCATAAGTGTTGAAATCAGTAGTATTCTTATTTTATCATTCGATATTCTTACTATCAATTCATCAATATTGTCAACCGAACCATAATCCATTAATTCGTATCCGCTTGCTTTTAAAACTGAGGCGACTATTCGTTTTCCCAAAAGGTGATGATCCTGAAGCACAACAATTGCCATTGGAGGATGAGAAATTTTTTTTATATTTTCTCCAGGCAGGAATGACTCCAGTATCTCTTCACATATCCTTCCGCTCATATATACTTGTGTTAAGGCCACATTGCCAGCATCCCAATCCTGTCCAATTTCTTCCATTGCCGGGACTATAAGTTTTTCAAGAAAAGTTGAAGTTCCTTCTGATTCTTCAAATTGATGAATAATATTTTCTGCTTTCAGTCTATTTAGGTCCAATAAAGACTTTTTAAAGTCATCAATTATTTGATCCACTATTTTCATCCCTTCATTTTGATGAAAGCTGAAGTCTTATACTCTATGCTAATTATAGTTCAAATTCGAAAGATTGTCAATTTAAAACATTTCCTTTGTTTTGTCAGTCTTGTAATATTCCCCTGAGTACTAGACAGTTTATGTACTTAATTTAAACTGCCTGAATTTCTTAGAAATTTTCTATTAAAAATAAATCATATGCACATCAACCTTTTCTTATAACGCGTTCTGCCAAAGAAGGGAACATTCGATTTATATAATATGCAGCCTTTGACTTGCCAATAAATACAGTATATTTATCTTTTTTAAAATTTCTCCAAAAATCATTAACAAGTTTTTGCGGAGAAATTTTTTTTCCTTTATTTTCATCTGTCATAGATGTTGCCACAAGGGGAGGTACAATCTCGAATACCTTAATTGATGAACAACTCAGCTGCCAACGAAGACTTTTGGTAAAGGATCTGAAAGCAGACTTTGTTGCACAGTAAACAGTTGCTGACTCTTTAGGAACAATTCCCAATAATGAGGTAATATTTATTATTGCAGCATCGTCTTTTGTTAATAATGTTGGCAAAAAAACACGAGTGAGCACCACCTGTCCTGTAAAATTTGTGTCTATCTCCTGTTTAATTATTTTAATATTTGCATGTTCACTGCAAATATCATACTGATACTGCACACCGGCATTGTTAATGAGTATATTGATATCATATTTTTTTGCCAGCTTAATAGAATCTTCTTCACTGGTTATATTGGCAGATTCTATAATGATTTCGGGATATTTATTCTTCACAGCCTGAAGCTTTTCCAAAGACCTTCCTGTAATTATAACAGTATTGCCTTCAGATAAAAATTTCTTTGCCAATTCAAGCCCAACACCTGAACTTCCACCTGTAATTAGTACTGTATTTCCTGATACCTTCATATGATGCTCCTGATTATTATTGTTTTGATGCTTCAATAATAATCACGTAATCCTTGAGTATAATTAACATATGTTAATTCAGACAATTTAATCATTCTCTTCAGGAGATAAGTAAAATGGAAAAAGCAGGAGGTTCAGCGAGAGGGCACACAAAAAACATACTGCTCTGTTAAATATAATACAACAAACTAAGAAACTAAACCTTTCCGTATACGACTCAAGGAAACAGGATTAATTCCAAGATAAGATGCAATATGGTACTGCATTACTCTATCTTCTAAACCGGGATAATCCAAAAGAAATTCTTCATATCTTTCCCGGGCATCTTTTAATAAAAAATCAGCTTCTCTTTTTTCCTTTAAAATAAACAATGTTTCAAAAAGTTTCACCATAAAGTTCATTATATTCATATTTGTTTTTGACAATGAATAAAGATGCTTCAGGTCTGCAGAAAGAATAGTGGAATCCTCCAAAGCCTCTATAAAAAAATACGATCCTCTATTTTGCAAAAAGGCACTGATTGAAACCATAAAAGTATTTTCTATACTGAAATGCTTTGTAAATTCTTCACCTTCTTTTGTTATGTAATAATAACGAAACAACCCCGAAGCAACAAAACTAAAATATTTTGGAATTTCACCAACATCAAGATACAATTCTCCACTTTTCACATCCACGGGTTGAAAAAGATTCAGCACATCATCCAACTCTTCAGTTGAAAGAATTTCATTAAATATTGCAGAAAGTTTTTCATAAGATGGAATTCTTTTTTGCATCTGCAAATTTTATGTACCTGAACCAGAACAGTCAAATCATTTTTCATATACAGGGACTCGAGTAAACACTGCAGGCCAGCCGGGATTTTAAAATATTGACAAAAAGCACCGGTCATGCAACGCTTCTATAAATCTAAATGAGGAAGAAAAGTATTGAAGGTCTGTATTGCAGAAAAGCCGAGTGTAGCACGAGAAATTGCCAGTATACTGGGGGCACAAACCAGAAAAGACGGCTATATCGAAGGAAACGGATACTGCGTAACCTGGACCTTCGGGCACCTTTGCACCCTCAAGACTCCCGATGATTACACTCCCGCATGGAAGAGATGGTCTATAGAAACCCTCCCCATGATCCCTGATATGTTCGATACGAAGCTCATCAAAAATAAAGGTGTAGGCAAACAGTTTAAAATTATCAAAGGCCTGGTAAATGAATGTACGGAAGTAATAAACTGCGGTGACGCGGGAATTGAAGGGGAACTGATTCAGCGGTGGGTACTGCAAAGAGCCGCCTGCAAAAAACCGGTAAAGCGGCTCTGGATCTCTTCCCTCACCGAAGAGGCAATAAGAGAAGGCTTCTCAAACCTGAAAGATTCTTCAGAGTATGACCTGCTCTACGCCGCTGGAAGCGCCCGGGCAATCGGCGACTGGCTCCTTGGCATGAACGCCAGCAGGCTCTACACCCTCAAGTACGCCAGCGGAAAGGGAGTCCTTTCCATTGGAAGAGTGCAGACCCCCACCCTGGCCCTGATCGTAAATAGACACCTGGAAATAGAAAATTTTACACCGGAAAAATACTGGGAACTCAAAACCGAATACCGGGATATCACCTTCACGGCAATTGACGGAAAATTCAAAGAAAACCAAAAAGCTGCTGATATCCTTGAATCAATCAGAGACGAAAGCTTTACCATAACTTCCTTTACCAGAAAAAAAGGAAAGGAGAGTCCACCCCAGCTCTTTGATCTCACATCACTCCAGGTTGAATGCAACAAGAAATTCAACTTTACCGCCGATTCAACTTTAAAGACTGTTCAAAAACTTTATGAAAAAAAAGCCATCACCTACCCCAGGGTTGATACCCGGTTTCTCCCTTCTGACATGTATCCAAAAATTTCCGGAATCATGAAGGGACTGGGGGGGTACCGCAACTTCACTGAACCGCTGCTTAAAAATGAAATGAGAAAAAGCAAAAAGATCTTCGATGATGAAAAGATCACCGACCACCACGCCATCATACCCACGGGGAAAAATCCTGCGGGCCTGACTTCCCAGGAGCAGAAAATTTTTGATGCGGTGGCACGGCGGTTTATCGCCGCTTTCTATCCTGATTCAATTGTTTCGAACACTACTGTTCTGGGTAAGGTGAAGGAAGTTAAATTCAAAGCAACAGGAAAGCAGATACTTGAAAAGGGATGGCGTGAACTCTATCCCCGCGAAGAGAATAAGGAAGCTGAAGAAAAAAAAGAGACACAGCTGATTCCTGAATTTGAAGAAGGAGAATCGGGCCCCCACCAGCCTGAACTTCAGGAAAAGGAAACCAAACCTCCCAAGCATTACACCGAGGCGACTCTCCTGAGGGCAATGGAAACAGCGGGCAAGCAGGTAGATGATGAAGAACTGCGTCAGCTCATGAAAGAAAATGGTATTGGCCGGCCTTCCACGCGAGCGGCGGTCATTGAGACATTATTCAGGCGCTACTATGTTACCAGATCGAAAAAAAGTCTTATCCCCACTACAACGGGTATTCAGCTGATAGGAACAATACGGAATGAGCTTCTTAAATCTGTCGAACTCACGGGAATCTGGGAAAAAAAACTACGGCAGATAGAAAAAGGAGAATACGAACAGTCAACCTTTCTCTCAGAGATGAAAGAAATGGTTACCACCCTTGTTTCAGATGTTAGATTAGAGAGTGGCAAAAGCATTAGTGTAGAAGGCCAGAAAACAAAAAGTAAAAAATCACCAGGAAAAAAACCAGCTACTGCCGGTAAGTTAAAAAACAGACCCGCCCCAACAGAACCTGTACAGTGTCCGAAATGCGGCCTGGGAAAAATAATTAAAGGAAATAAAGCCTATGGCTGCAGTGAATTCAGACAGGGCTGCAACTTTGTGGTAAGTTTTACAATTGAGGGGAAAAAACTAACAGAGAAGCAAATTTTCAGTCTCATACAAAAAGGAAAAACTGGAATACTGAGCGGCTTTACCAGTAACGGAGAAAAAACAAAGGGGCAGATAGTTCTGGACAAAGAACACCGGCCGGTATTCAAACCAGAAGCAGTAAAGAAAAACGAGTCGGCAAAATCACCACAGTCTACCATGATTGTCTGCCCAATTTGCGGCAGGGGAACCATGATAAGAGGACGGACCGCCTACGGCTGCAGCCGTTTTCGGGAAGGATGCCGGTTTATTATTCCCTTTGAGCAGCTGAAGCAGCGTTTCAATACGGGAGATCTTTCCATGGAAATCGTTAAACATTTTGCATCGAACAGCTAAAATAAATTTTTACACCCTTAGGTTTACTTTAAATTACAATTATTCCCTTTAGAGACAGGAGACCTTTTACTATGAGTTTTTTTATTTACAAGGAACAAAAGGTATTTTATTCAGATAAGGGTTCAGGAGAACCTCTCATAATTATTCACGGCAATACTGTTTCTTCTAAAATGCATTTCTTTCTGAGTAGAAAATTAAAAAAACATCTGAGGGTTATCTCAATCGATTTACCAGGTCATGGTAAATCAGAAAGAGTTGAAAAGTGGCCAGTAGATTTCTGGCATGAAAATTCCAGGGTTGTTTCAGCCCTTATCAAACATTTATGCTTAGAGAAGAGCATTTTGCTTGGTTATAGCGGCGGCGCACAAATTGCCCTTAATGTTGCCCTGGAAAATCCCGAGCTGGTATCAAAGGCAATAGCAGACAGTTTTGAAGGTGAGCATTCTGTAGCCTCTTATGCCGAGAATATCTTTGATGATAGAAATACCGACAAGAAAAAATCAATGGCAAAAATATTCTGGTTCTTAATGCACGGTCTTGACTGGAAAACTATTGTTGATAAAGATTCTGAAACAACCTATGCTCATCATCAACAAATCGGGTCATTTTTTCACAAAGACCTGTCGCGCATAACCATACCAGTATTACTCACCGGCAGCAAACATGATGAGTACATACACAATTTTGAAGATATTTATATTCCAATCAGCAAAAAGATAGCTAAAGCTGAGATTAAACTATATGATTCGGGCAGCCATCCCGCTTCATTGACGGCAGGAAAAGAATATATTAATGATCTACTGGAATTTATTCATTCACATAAAATTTATTAAACTAAAGTTATATACAGCAACCTGAAAAAAAACACTGATCACCTTTAGCAACTGCCACGAACCAGGTTTTCAATCGACATAGTCTTTTCTCTTTCAAGAAATATCCGCAGTCCATTGCCGTAAATTTCATCTTTATTATTCAGCATTTTCTCAGCTGCTTCTTCAAAAGAAAGAGCTTTTAAAGATTTATAGGCGAGCCATTCACAGAAGCCTTCCTTATCAACTGCCTCTCTGCCTGTATAATCCGGCCAGTTTTCAAACTGCCAGATATGCCCCAGTTCATGAACAATAATCTCAAGGGCCATACTTTTTGATTCTCCTTTCAGGATAAGGATGCTCCCACTGTCAAAGGCGACCCCCTTGACGTTAAAGGAGCTTCTGCTGTTTTCTAAAGATGCCTTTCGGCTTTCCCGTACCATTTCAGCCTTTGACACCAGTTTTACCTGGTTCAATTTTTGAATTTTAATTCCAAAGATCCGATTCAGCAGTGTTAGAGCCGCCTGAAAAATTTTTTTTAATGCTTCGCTTTCAAGCACCGCATTATCTTTGCATTCCATGCAGATAAAACAATCTTCATAGAGCTCAATAATTGGCCTGCCGGATTTCCAGGGAAGACTGCATACCGTGCATTTTCGAAGTTTGTTGCATGATGGGCAGAGGGAATATTTTTCATACTGATAGTATTCACCCTTGATTACTTTTTCACAGTTTACACAGAAAAGCTGAGAATCAAAGCATTCTTTACAATAGAGTTTACTTCGGTACTGCACAGCCTCCCGGCGGTGCAGATGCCTGGCGCACCTGTCACACTGGATAAATGTACTGAAACAGTCCTCACACACTGTATCAGTATCATTGATAACCACATATTTACCATTGATTATTTTGGCGCATATATCACAGGATGTATTCATGTATCTTTTCGATATTAGTCGGGACCGTTAAACTATTTGTTTTTCCTGAGAGCTTCAAGATGTTCTCGGGGTTGAGGCAGGGGAATTCCCGCCAGTTGATCATCCAGCTTTTTACACGAATAATCACTGCAATATGCACAACTTTCATGTTTCCGATCTGTGGCACAGTTGCGTACTTCACAGGTCTTACAGTGACCAAAAAGAATTCCTGTTGAACTCTTGCAGCCGTCACAGTTTATTGCTGAAACAGGAATTTCAGTATTGAAAAGCTTTGAAAACAATTCTGCTGCTTTTTCCCGCGCCATGGGATCATTAGCCTGTGTTGCCCTGTAAACAGGACAGTTTCCACACTCCATTCCACAGTATGCAATAGTATGAGTCATGTGAGTTCTCCTGAAATTTTACTTTTAATTAGAATATACAAAGAATTTCAGTATATTCAACCAGCACATCAAACAAAACAGTATTATCAAAAAATTTTCATATCACTTAAAGGGTAAAACATTGACAAAAAGTACCGGTTATGCAAGGCTTTTTTACATTGTGTAAGAGATGGGCAGAGGAAACCCTTTATATATGATAATAAAAAAATGCTTTTTTTAATAAATTTACATAATAATGTTGACAATTTTCAGGTCAGGTCATTAAATGTCTTTATCGATTACACATTTTTAACATCCTCTATTTTCTTTCCTCGAAATTACCCGGGCAAATTTCATAGCAGTTTTTTATCAAGAGTAATCCACAGGGGCTAACCCCAAATTACATTCTCAGGAGTCAATACATGACACAATCACAAGGCACAGTAAAATGGTTCAACGATCAGAAAGGTTTCGGATTTATTACATCAGAAGACGGACAGGATGTTTTCGTTCATCATTCAGGTATCAATTCAGAGGGTTTTAAAACTCTTCCTGAAGGCGCAGAAGTTTCATTCAACACCGAAAACGGTGACAAAGGCCTTCGAGCAGTTAACGTAACTGTAATATAACCGGCTGATTCGGATGAATTCTCTGGCATAAGGTCAGGGAGTTCATCCTTCCACAAACATACCCCGTTTTTCCGATATCATCGTACATTATTCTTTTTTAATTAATACACAGAAAATTTCGGCAATATCAACCACCACATACGACACAATAGACTTTAAGCGAACCGGCTTCATACTGATTCAAGATTAAAATATTGGTCATATAAGACTTTTTAAAATTTTACCTTTCAATTTCAACTTCCCTTATCATGAAAGCTTTTAAAAAACTCTTCAGCACCTTTTTCCTTTAGAGTCTTTTGATTATCTATAAAGTTCTGTCCGTACTTCTGCCAGTTTTTAGCGAAGGATTTAAATTTTTTACAAGGAAACTCACCGCATTCATAACAGTGAGTTATGCCTCGTTCTTTACAGCACAAATGAAATGTTTTACATTTATCACAACGTGAAAAATTGATCTCGGCTCCAGGACAGGGCCTTCTTTCTCTTTGAAAATTGGGACAGCCCCCGCAGTATACACCGCATGCAGGAATCCTTCCTTTGTAATATTTTAATTCACTCATATGCCATACCTGCCATGAAGCCCCAACCGGGTAAAAAAAGACAGCCTACAAAACCGCAACCTGTTTACCCACCGGCAGTGTACGAATTTCCGTCTCGGTCAGCAGCTCACCGGCAGTTTCAATAAACTCGGCAAGTTTTATGCGGGGAAGAAAACCAAACTTTTTATCCAGGGGCGTAAACATATCATCAAAATGAACGGGAATCAGCATTGAAGGTGAAACCGTCTCAGGAACATCACGAACATACTCTCTGGTGTTTCCCCTGCCCCCAATGCCGAGAAACATCACATCGGCAGTGAGTCCATCATACATACCGAGAAGGTTACCTGCACTGCCGTGATGAATCATGGTTCCTGCAGGATGCTTTATATAGAGAGAAAATGTAGTCCCGAGCTTATACTTTGTTGCCGGTGCCGGCACCTTGAAGGTTTCTTTAATTGTACCGGGAAAGGGAATACGCCCCAATACCGCAGGCCCATGGCGACTTTCGATAAAGGTAATACTGAAGTCTCCAATGTCAAGGGAGTCTCCCGGTTCAAAGACACGGATCTGTTCTTCAGGAAGTCCTTCGCTTCTACCAACCCAGGCGGTTGCCTCAGAGCCAGCGAGGAATGCCCCGGTCTGTGCGGCAAAGGCGGGAGCATCAAGGCAGTGATCATAATGGCTGTGGCTTATAATAACGGCTGCGGCCTTCTGGCCGCCGCACCGGTCAATCCATTCGGCCACAACTTCCCCACGGCACGCAAGCTTGAGTCCTCCGAATACCCTGGGAAGAGAGTACCGGGACACGAAGGGATCGATAAAAAAGCTGCTTTTACCATCAGAAATATGCATCCCCGCGGTACCGAGCCAGGTCACCATAACTTCCCCCTGGAGAGAATCGGTAATCAGGCTTTCATTATAAGACTTCAAATCCTTCATCTTTTACCTCACCTGAAGAATCTCATACAGGAAAGCGCAACACGGGTCAATTACATTTTAATTCTTGCGGGCCATCACAAACCGGTATATCCTAAAATCAAAGACAGGGGGAAAAACCATGGCCCCGGAAAGAAAACGACTAAACTTCCTCACCTGTAAAAAAATCGAGGTTCCTGGTGAGTTGAAGCAAAAACCGCCACATTATTCTTTTTTGCTTGCAAAAAATGCAACAAAGTGACATCTATACATACTTTATTACTTCTGACCGGAGGTTGCACATGGGAGAGAAAAAATTTGATTTTCGATATTTTCAGGAAAAACTCTACCCGCGGTGGGAACGGCAGTTTATATCAGGCTCTGAGCCAGGGGCCTTCAGCTACAAAATCGGCGGTCCTAC